>ENA-UOXB01000145-UOXB01000145.1-bioreactor-metagenome-genome-assembly--contig:-NODE-145-length-78130-cov-13.601614_pt1 | contig 78130 bp, 53 predicted proteins | sample MGYA00238158_ERZ761615 | MGnify/ENA primary metagenome ERZ761615 (study PRJEB28904, sample SAMN06267902) | bioreactor metagenome | isolation source: Joint BioEnergy Institute, California, USA...
CTGATAGGTCTCTTGGTATACCACTAGGGTATAGTGGTAATATTCGGCTGACACCTCCAAATATAGGGCTCAATACGAGTGAGTATTGGAAGTCATATGCTACTATACCTAGGTAGGCTTTAGGCACATACTGTACATCACTGCCCCTAGGTACAGTTCATGAAGTAACTTTTGGAAACTAGACAGATGTTGGAAACTTCCGTTTTCTTTTACAAGTGGCGATTTCTATGAGAGTGTGAAACGGGACGAAATAATTAGCATTGTATCTCCATCTGATTGTTTTCATTGTTTCCCTTTTTGGCATATCGTGTGCTACACAGTTGCGGGTTTCAGGATAATGATAGCTACAGGGTCTGTCTTAGAGCGGTCTAACTTAATTATTATCTCTTAGATTGCGACAAGCTTTCGCTACCAGTATGTATACAATGCAACGGCTGCGCTGAGAGTCGTCGAGAGGTCTACACATTTACATCGTAGGAGCCCTAAGCTGGTGAATTGTTTGTCATCATCCGGGAGAATTAGTCAATGCTTAGGTTCTGAGTATCAAGGCACTTGATCCTCTCTATTAGTTACTACTGGCAATAGATACGACTTTTAACCGTTTATGGGAGCTTGATAGGCGAGGTTTTTAGGGCTAATGCGGATTCAGTCTGATTGCCTGTCTCTGAAAACAAGGAGCCAAACTGCGTTTAAAAAGGTCCACTCTGCATGCTACATGTTAAAAATGAAGACATACATTAGTCCATGTAGTCAGATGTATGTACACAAGTACTATGCTAACTCTGTGGATATTCCTACCAGGTACCAGTTCTGACCGTCTTGTCCTGTCCTGTACCTACATAGAGACTCTGTACACAATACATACCTGCCAAGGAAAGAAGAAAAGTACGTGCGTCATGCACAGTCGATCATGGCTATGCTTCTTTTCATTTTTATGTTGTGGCAGCGGGGGTGATCCTGGGCGGCCAAGAAAAGGAGAGACCATTGTTCCGCGCAAGGAAGGATGGACGACGATGTTGAGGAGCGGACTGGACTGCCAAGATTCCCCCCCCCCCACCCCCCGGCTCGAAATAGCAGTATTGATTGTGTACGGAGTACAGTATGCGGTACATATCGATGAGAAATAGGACTGAGGTTTCTGGTGCTTTTGTTTCAGGATTTATTTGAATTCCTTTTTGAGGTCTCTTGTTTCACTACTCCGTATATGGGAGATTGACTTTGAAGTTTGCGCTCAGTCTCCGTACTATTTCATAGTCCGCATGCATTTCCATTCTTGCGTCGCAGGCGTAGCTTTTGTTCAAACCATACTCCTCCCGGGGCGGAAGCGTCAAGAAGATGGGAGACGATGATCTGCGAGACGCGCAAACCTGGGCAAGCAGGCTACGCAAGACTATGACAATGTCCCAGGTGATCGATCCTTCCTGGCAATTCTGATTCCGATTCAAGTTTCAGACATGGCTGTCAGACATGTTATCATTATGGCGAGTGACGTCTCCTCCATCCCTCTGGGAGCTTGGCGGCATCTGAAGAGGAAAGAATGGAATGCGCTGTCCCGATCAGCGGAGGCTATTTCGTGAGGCCACGGTTAGCATCTGCGTGCTATTGAGGTCTAGTTGATTTTCATACGGAGGGATCCCTGGTTATACAGTTCATACTGAGCTAGCGGCCTACCTAAAAGTACGGTACCTACCTAATATGACTCGTACTGTACGGTCCTCCGAACTAGTAGACGTGGAACAACATTACGTTTGGAGACAAAGGATTTAGGTTTATGCATTCGCAGATAATAATTCCCTCACAGACTATTTCATTATGCACAATAAGTAAGGCATTATTGCCTTGCACTTAGAACACTAGACATATCTGGTTTATTTCGGCCCGAAGGACAATTTACCCGTCCTGTGTAAGTACTCTGTAGTACTTCTGTACTACAAGGCGCTTATCAATCCATACAGTATGCCAAGACCCTGCCCGGGGGACTGCGGGATGGCTTGGCAGTGTCTGGAGTGACTTCACGGATGGACAGATCATCGGCCAAGAAGTAGAATATCATAAACAGAGATCGATTATGCTGGAGTCCGGAGTACAGTGCGGTATGTATGAGCAGTACTCAACCATAAAGAGCTCGGAGCAGGCCCTTTCATCAATGCGCCTTTTTCTACCTGTACTTCGCTGGTCGTGGAATTCATGAAACATCAGTGCACTCCGCACAGTCCGAGTCAAAATGATGTCTCCATTACAACTTGAACATTCCGACACCACCTCCCATGGATCAGCAGGTAATAATTTCAGGTTGCAACATCAATCGCAGTACCCGCGGCCGGAAGCTTGTCCAGTTTCCCGGCGGCATGGCACGGCAAGCAGCTTGCAGGGGGTCTCGGCGAAGTCCCTTTGGCACGACTTGTATCACCTGAGGAGGCGGAGTCAGGGAATACGAAACACTAGCAAGATCGTTGCAGAGCAACAGAGCACGCTTGAAAATCGCCCCGTACACTGAAGTTAAAACTTAATAGCCGCCAAGACGAAGCACAAGAATGTAAAGTAATACAGTGGTACATCACAGGCCCGGCAAGGGGGACGAAGAATGCGAAGAACGGGATGCCAAGAGCGCGAGACTTCGTTGGTCTCGCGCCAAGACGAGGCGGAGTTGCGCAGGGACACCTTATAGGCACGGTAGAGTAACGATGGTGAGCGGAAAGTACAGTATCGCATGAGGAATTGTATGTAATGACGGTTTTGGGTGTTTTCAGCCGAAGAGATACCATAACTTTGAATGTGAACCTAAATTATATCGTATGGGACATGCATTCATGAAACGTTGGCCGCAGTGAGGGGGGAAAAGACGTCGGAATTGACATCGAATATCAATAGCCGCAATAATTAGGGCAAGGCAGAGCAAAAGATGAAGATCGAGGCACTTACCTGTCATCAATTCATCGTTTTAATATATCCACACGGATTGCCGCTTTCATCCCATTTTCAATCTACTTCGTTTCTTGCTAACAAGGTATACTGTCGAGGGCTGTGTACGGTGTCAGGGCATGATTCTGATCATTGGATGACTGCTGCAGCTTTTTGGCCCACGAAACTAGATGCTCGGAAATCCCGACGTGCTGAGGGACTATGATCCGTAGCGGAGGAAGCAACAATGTCAACGTTGATAGCGGTGCGCGCTTTTCTGAGAATCTACGAGCATTTTTTCATCTTGGCGACTATTTCGTCTGACCTCAGCACTAATATCGGCTTTGTATTACGCAAAATATCCATGGAATGAGGTTGTGGTAGAACTGAATATGCCGTATCATTCCTCGGCGATGTTGATTTTCTCATGCGTCAATGCCTCGAGCTACTTCCGAAATACCAGACAAGACCAAGACCTACGAACAACGTTCCAATAGATCATGCCTAATGCAAGACCAGATTTGACCAGTGTTAATAACCACATCAGTAGTTCTTCATGTCTTTGAATAGGAAACTGGCCATGCAGTGGTCGGGTCGGCGACTCTCTGGCGCGCCGAGAAGTCAAGACGTCAAAATGTCGATAGGATTTCTCAGTCCTTTCAAACTGCTGGCACATCGGACATGCGGCATCTTTCTGAAGACACCTTCTTTCTCTGTCTTCTGCATAAACTGCTGCCACTCTTTGGTCTGGATCCATTGCTTCCAAGCCCACTTGTTCTTGAAACTGGCAAGCAACAATACGTCGTGCATCTCTTCGCGAGTCGTACCTTTGGGCGGGCCAGGAGGAGGCATCTCAACCGGGATGCTCTCGAAACGAGTAACGTACGGACTGACTTCCGCATGGCGTTGCACCTCAGAGAGCAGTGTGTCGAGACGGTGGACTGATGTTGAGGGCCTACGGCCATCCATCTCTGATCCAGCGGCTTTCTTGGTCTCAAGATTTCTGGTCATCTGGGATGCGAAAAAGAATATCATGCAGGCCAGAGGCCTCGTGCTGTCCTCTCGGGAGCCTTGGCTCAGCGTTGGCAGGGTGTCAATAGGAGTGCCGGTATCACCATGTTTTCTAATTTTGTCGAACATCATCTTGGATTCTTTGATGATTTATGTTCTGGAAAGCATGAAGCTCAGTAGACAAAGAATGGATTCTGCCTATCAAGCTGCGAACAGCAGACGTTCCCAGCACACCTCATTCTGACGTGTGTCGGCTGACCGGCTGTCACTTTTAACGTACCTCCTGAGAGCTCTCCCCGCATTTTCAATATGTAAGAGTGTTTAAACCTTCTGTGCTCTAGGTTATTTCGTCAGTAGCAAATGACAGTGAGAGGTCGGTTTTTGTTCAAAGCAAGCCTCAGTCGGCCCCGCGACACCATGATTGCAAAACGATTATGGAAGGTTAGCAACCTGATTCTGCTATTATTCGACCTCGCCTCCTGGAACCAAGTCACGTTTCAATTTCTTTGTCGCTGACTCTAAGTCTGGGCATAATAACCACGAGGGAAGAAAGGATCAACCGGGTCACGGAACGGTAGGCGTACATCTTAAAATACATAGCCCTCATCATAAGGGTCCAGGTAGAATCCGAAAACCACGAAATAGCGGTGTTGTAGAGGCAGTTTTAAAATAGATCATGGTACTGGGCTAATAGGGGCGCAGCCGAGTGCCTCGTAGCACCGATGCAGCGACAAGCCCGTATGATAGCAGACATAGCTCATTCAGAAATCCTGTATACCCGTCTCTCCTTGTAGCTTCTGTTTAATATCGCCGCCGTCTTCGTCATCTTCGATTATCCACTCGGGCTCTTCTTCGTCAAAATATCGCTCCTGTTCCTCGTTCCAGTCATCATATTCGTCGTTTTCATCCACCGTCTTGTAGTCGAAGTTGTAGTCGGCCCCCTTCAGGAAGCGCATTTCCATTTCCCAGCGCCATCGTTTCTCTCCTTCTTCCTTTGTGGTGGGGATGTCGTCGCGGTCCTCTGCCACAATCTCCCCGTTGGGGGCGCGTCTGTAGCTGAGCATCGCGTTAGGATCAGGATTATTTAGGGCATCCAGTTTGGCCTCCGATCTTGTTATATCCGCTTCGAGAATGCCTGAAAAGCCTTTCGCACGTCCTTCTGCTTCCCTCTCTTGGGGCGTCTGGAACCGGCGGATCAGGCGATCGTAGAGTAAGGGCTCTGCATAGGTAGCTGCATGTTAGTTTAGAGACTTCCAAGAAGAGTGATCATCGAAGCATCGTATATAATCAGTCAGCGCAGGAACAGGAGAGAGCAAGCGGACCAGCAAGCTCGAGATCATGAGATTTAAAGTATTCCGGGTGCTTGTCGAGATAGCGCTTTCGACGATTCTTCACTTGGATTGAAGCAGGAGGGACCAGTGGAGGCTTATTCGACGCCTCCCCGGAGGCTGTCTCCTTCTGTGTATCTGGTTCGCTTTTTCCCGTGTTCATTGGGAAATACGGCATGTTTGTGGTGGAATATGAGCGTCCAAGCGATAAGTCCGGTGTTGATTGTTGATAGGTACGCGGTCGGCTTGATAAGATGGCGATGTGAGCTCCGGCGGGACGAGGCCGGATCGCCGGCCCGCAACAGCGCAAACTGAAGCTCTCCGAAACGCTGGCCAGATTGACCCCTTTGCACCACTGAGGTTTGGAGAATAGTCAACCTCGACCTTCTGACGGAATATGGAAATTTTCTCGGGCTGAATAAAAATGTAAGGCTTGTTGCTTCTCTCTGCTGTTTTTCGTTTGCATATTGTTTTTGTTGCTTTTGAACTTTTTGTCATACGTGTGCACTAATGCCTCTCTACTTTTTGCCCTCTCTATGTGCAGGAAACATTGAGGCTCTACGTCAAGTCCTGTTCCGTCAAGAAGGGGTTTTGGTAGATTATTGACACCTTTCCCCGGTTTCCCTCGTGCCAGACATACATTGCTCCATTGACCTGTCAGGGAAGCATTCTTCAAGGCTCATCTTAAGTGGTCGAAATGGCACGGCCTCCTCAGCGGCGGCCTGCGCCGCAGCCTCCTCCAACCACGGAGAAGGTGCGCAGCATACTCGCGAGCATCAAGTACGATGCGCTTTGGCGAGGACTGGGATTGCTGTTCCTGGCTGCTGCGTACTCCCCGGTCGCCCATCTGACGCTGTCCCCTGTGTATGGGTCAACTGCTTCAAGCTTCTCCCACCGCCCCGGGATGCTGGCGGCCGGGATCTGTGGCTATTTCTTGAAAGATCGCATCCAAAGGCTCCTGGGTAGAAGAGCTGCGCACCTCATTCCCGTGCTTGCGTTCTGGATTCCCACTATTCAATTTTTCTTGTTCAAATTGAGCTCGTCGCTGGGGAATCCTGCCGGTCCTGTGGTCACGGATCTGTTCACCTATTACCCGCTGCTTCTGCTTTCGGTGGCTGTATCCGTGAAGATCGTCCAATATGCTCTGGATCTGAGGACCAATTTCGGTGAACTAGCTGAAGAACATGTGCCATTCGTCGGATCCTACGTTCTCTTCATCATCGGAGAGAAAGTGGCCAACTTTTTCATCATGAGATTCATCGGAACTATTACTCGCTGCGGCTTCCAGCTCCTGATAGCGGCCCTATACTCCGTTACTGTCCCGTCCAAGTTGCTGCTTCTGGCCCTGCCGTCGTTGCTCTTCTCTTTCACTGCCAATGTCCATATGCCTTTTAGTCACACGACCGCCGTTTTGAATTCCGCTCTCCAGGAACACGGTTATACTCTGCTGGATCGACGCGAGTCCGTGACGGGCTATATCTCGATTCTGGAAAGTGAAAAGCAGGGATTCCGAGCGATGAGATGCGACCACAGTCTCCTTGGGGGAGAATGGAATACTGTCGGAAGAAATTATCATCCCGCGGTGAAAGACCCTATCTACGCGGTCTTCGCCATGCTGGAGGCTGTGAGGCTCGTCAAGCCCGAAGAGGGAGAACATAGGCGGCCGGATGAAGAGAGCAACGCTCTCGTCATGTAAGTACTGCTTGAATAACATCTTCCCTGATCCTCCCATCAACTGACTGACTGGCTACCAGCGGACTCGGAATTGGCACTACTCCCGGAGCACTGATCATGCACGGAATCGACACGACGATCGTCGAGATCGACCCTGTCGTCTACCAGCTCGCCAGGGAGTACTTCCATCTCCCCGCGAACCACACGGCCGTCATCGAAGACGCAGTGAAATTCGTGAAGAAGGCCACATCCAAGCCCGTGCCCCCGAAATACGACTATATCGTACATGACGTCTTCACTGGCGGCGCGGAGCCGATTGAGCTCTTCACGGTCGAGTTCCTGGAAGGCCTGAAATCTCTCCTCAAGAATGATGGAGTGATTGCAATCGTCCGTCTCCCCTTCCCCATCCATCCCCTACATAATTCCATATCCCTAAACCAGACTAACATGAAATAATCCAAACAGAACTACGCAGGCGACATCTCCCTCTACCCCGCCAAACTCGTCTCCCGCACCGTCCGCGCCGTCTTCCCCACGTGCCGCATCTTCCGGGAGGACCCGGCCTCCGAGAACCCCAAGCACAAGCGTGACGACAACTCAGAAACACCCGACTTCACCAACATGGTCATCTTCTGCAAAAAGACGACCGCCTCCCCGCTCGAGTTCCGCCCGCCCACGGCGCAGGACTTCCTGGGCAGCAAGGCGCGCGAGGCGTACATGCTGCCGCGGCACGAGATCGACCCGGCCGTCTTCGACCGCGTCGGCAAGGGCGAGAAGCGGATCCTCCGCGCGCGCGACGCGCCGGACATCCATACGTTCCTGACGCGCAGCGCGGTCGAGCACTGGGAGATCATGCGAACGGTGCTGCCGCGGGAGGTGTGGGAGAATTGGTGAGCGGGTCGCTTTTCTCTCGTTGTCTCCCTGTAGCTGGGTATGGTAGGGTATGCATTAGTATGGTATGATGTGATATGGTATGAGACCAGGGAGAGAAGATCCCCTGAGAGGTGGGGAAAGAGGAGGGCATTGTCCGCGGTGTTATTTATTATACTACCGACCTAGGTCCTATTTTATCTATTATATGTGTAATGTATATGGCCGTTCGTCTCGGTCCTATACTAATGCATGTGCTTCGTCCTGTTGATTATATAATAGTATACTATGTTGTTATATTATTATTATTATTTAACGTCAATTATATCGAATCTAACTGATAATGAATACCAGCACAAACAGGCACCGCATCCATTACTTGATCGATTAATCAATAACACATCGTTAATTATTCCTTATCTTGCTCTTCTTTCTAAGTTAGTACTCCATACATAGGTACCTAACATGCCTAAGATACCTACTAGCCTAAAAGGCAGGGAGTGCTACACACCAGCTCGGGGCAACAAGAGTTTCGATCGATGGATTCATGGAGTTTAGGTAAGTAAGAAGGGTATCATACTGTACAGAAAGTACAAGAAAGAAAAGGAAAGGTATGGATGATTCCAAGGTTGATATCTCATCTCGCGTGTTTCCCCCTCCCCCTTCCCTCTCCCGTCCTCTCCCGCTAGCCAACCACCCCGTTTCTTTTCCCTTCTCCTGCTCTTAATTTATTTAATCCTACTTACCTCCGTGCGAAGAAAAAGCGATCAGATGATAGAGGGATAGAATAGACAAGCAGACGGACCATTGTATTGTTCCACATGGGTGATAATTTCCCAAAAAAAAAGAGTTGCACGGGAGTGAGTGAGCCGGAACTGAGGACCGATTAATACAGTTTCGGGGGCCGTTTTTGAGACGGAGAGGGAGAGAGTGTGTGTGGCGGGCCTTCGAGATGTATATGTACAGCAATTCAATTGGGAGCAGCAGGGGCAGGGGCAGGGGCAGAGGCAGAGGCAGCAGCGCTGGTGCTGGCGCTGCTGCGAGGATTACTGCCGGCAGGCTTCTTGACCAAGCCGGCGAAGAAGCTCGCCAGGGCCTGGTTGTGCGCCTTTTCGTCCCCCGCGGTGGTCGAGGAGGTTTCCTTCTTCTGGGCGCGGCTGGCCTCTCTCTCCTGTAGATAGACATAGACGTGTTAGCTGACCTATAGTATGGACAGGGAGATGAAAGAAGAGCTCAGAATTGCTTGCTTGGCTCACCTTCAGCTTCCTTAGCATATCATCCGCATCCACCTGGATGCCTCCCATGTTGAACTGCACGGGCCCGATGTGCTCATTGACGCGCCCGCTCTCGTCCGTTGCCAGCTCCGGCTTGGGAACTTTGCGGGCCGCACGGTCCTTCTCGTCCTCGAGCTTGAGCTTCTCCAGGACTTCGAGCTGCTTGGCCAGGAAGGTCTGCATGTCCTCCGTCTCGATCTCGATCTTGTTGGCATTGGCGCGGCTGCCGTGGCCGATCGAGGTGTCCCGCTTCGGGTCCCTGATCGTCTGCTCGTAGATGGCCACGGCGCTGGTGCCGTCGTCTGCTTTCGAGGCGGGGTCGTCCGCCTTGTTGGAGTCTGAAGCCCCATTAAGAGGCTCTGGGGGTTCCTGGATCTCGATCGACCAGGCCGTCGATACTCCCTCCATATCGAATCCTTCTCTGATGATCCGGATCTTGCCCCACGAATCCCAATTCGCGGGTACGAGGATCTTATCTCGATCGATCACGTTGTGTCGCAGTGATTGTCTCTTGAGAAGGGAATGTATCCCAAGAGAAGAATGTATGAGGCTTTGCAGGGAGCCTGCAAGGAAGGGAGTAGTGTAGATAAGTGACGCGCCATCTGCGGTGGGTCAGCCAGTCTGCAGAAAGGCATACTGTATATATACTACTCACGCTTAAGGAGAATCGTCCTCATAAACTGGAGGATAAAGTCAAACTCCTCCTCACGCCAACCGTGCTCCTTCTCCAGTTTCTCGATGTTGTCGGCCTGCGCCCGTCAAAGGAAAGTTAGTCAGCAAGAGCTACGAGTATCCTGACGCAGATGCAGACGCACCCCCTGGCAAACGACACACAACGGAATTCCAAGACCCTCATCCCACTCTCCGGGACCCAATGGTATCGTGACCGGTCCACCGGAGTTCGTCGTCCCAGCCGCCGCACCGTCTATCCCCCTCTTCCGATCTCGCCATTCGGTCATGACCTCCTCCATGACGATCTTCGTCTCGTCGCCCAGCGATATCAGCACGGATCGCAGCAGACGAATCCATTCGCGCAGTTGTCGGACCCAGGTCCAGGGGTTCGACCAGTCCAGCAGGATCACGATCAAGGTCTCCGGGACGGTCTGAGGGGTGAGGAGGGGTCTGAGGAGGGGGGCGAAGGAGGGGGAAGGCTCGGAGAGGAGATATGCGGAGACGCGGGCGAGGATGTCTGTTTCGCATCAGTATGACCATTGCTCTGTCAATCAGCCTAGCCTTTTACCTCCAATCGACATATAGCCAGATCGCGAAATATGACAGTGCTTCCTGCAGTAGAAAACAAGGATACCGTACCTTCCTGATCAGCATCCAGAACATCCTGATACGTGTATCCCAGCGCAAACTGGTTCGCGATGGGGGGTACTCTCCCCTTGTTCCTCTGGCTCCCTAGCCTAGGATCCGACGGGTCCGCAGCGAGCGTCTCCAGGAACTCCCTCTGGCTCTCCGGCGTGCCTCCTGAAATCAAGACACTGATATCAGCCATGAACAAAACAGCCCGCATGGTCCGTGGATGAAAAACGCAGCGCAAGGCAGAAGAAAAACCGAAACAAACAACAAGATCACGAACCCAAGATCAGCAGATTCTTCTCCGGCAGCCGCTTCCCGCTGGCGACGCTGTCCAGCATCGAGGACCAGATGTTCTTCTTGGCGCCATCCTTGCTCGACGGCCGACTGCCGGATCTGTGGCGCGAGTGTTGGCTCAAGGTCGACAGTCGCTGTCCGATTCCCACCATGTTGGAACCCGTTCAAACCATCCCCAGCACGGTCGGAGCCGCAGATATAAGGACAATGGCGTATGTTTTGTGGCGCGTAGATTCGAAAGAGATCAGATTGGTGGATTGGAATAGGTTATAGCGGCGGGTCAGGGCAGAGAAGGGGTCAGGGGAGAGGAGAGGTCGATCGGGCCGCGGAGTCGAGACTTGTCGAAATGTGTGTTTGTTTATTTTTTTTCGCCCGGACAACGTGTCTCAGCGGGAGGAGAGACGATGTACGCGCCGTCGATCTTTTTTCGGTTTGTGGAACTAAGGGTTGGATGCCATGAAGGGGCCTGGAGAGGTTGCGCGGGCGCGTGCAATGCAGTATGCACTTGTGACGGATGCGCAGCGCATCTTAGCCATGTCCGAAGGTTGCGCTGCGGGTGGGACCTGCGCGATCCTCCGATCTTGTCGACGCCAGAGCTCCCTCCAGCGATAATACAACTATTATTATTCCTGTGCGGGAGCTTCACCCGCACTCTGTTGCCACAGCAGCACAGGCGACGAGACCAGCCAGTGAGATAGCACTCGCAATTCTTCTTCCCGCGTCTGAGTCTGGCTTGGGGATCTAGATAGCAACAAGCAACCATGAACTCCATCCGCCAGATCCAGGCGCTCAACAAGCGCGAGCTCGAGAATGCTGTGTATGTCGCTCCCTCGCTCCCTTCCTCTCTGCATTTTTTACAACCATTATTTACTATTTAAAATATACGCTATTACTAACGCTAACGTGTTCACAACGCATACAGCCCCCCCGAAGCCTCCTGGCACGCCGACTACCGCGACACGGCCTGGATCTACATCGGCGGGCTCCCCTACGAGCTCTCCGAGGGCGACATCGTGACCATCTTCTCGCAGTTCGGCGAGCCCGTCCACGTCAACCTCATCCGGGACAAGGAGACGGGCAAGAGCAGGGGCTTCGCCTTCCTCAAGTACGAGGACCAGCGCAGCACCGACCTCGCTGTCGACAACCTGTGCGGCGCCACGGTCATGGGCCGCATGCTGCGCGTCGACCATGTGCGGTACAAGCGGCGCGACGACGAGGGCGAGGAGGACAATGTTGCGCCGCCGGTGATTGGGCAGGAGCGACGGATAGAGAATGGTGGTGATACGGATGATGATGAGGGGCGGAGGCGGAGGAAGAGAAGGGGAAGCGATACCGAGGAGGAGGAGTTGGAACGGAGGCGGCCGATGCTCAAGGAGGAGAAGGAACTTGCGGAGCTGATGCGCGACCATGATGATGAGGATCCCATGAAGCAGTACCTGATCGAGGAGAAGAAAGAGGAGGTCGCCCGCGCGCTGGAAAAGTGGAGGAAGAGCGAGAAGAAGTCGCATCGGCACTACCACCATCATCATCATCATCATCGGCACCACCGCCGGAGGCATAGCGAGGAGAGATCTGACTCGCGGGAAAGAGCGTCGCGCAGAGAGAGATCGCTGTCACGGGAGAGGCGATCTCATCGGGACAGGTCCGCGTCACGAGAGAGGAGATCCCACAGGGATCGATCTGCGTCGCGAGAAAGGTCCTACAGGGACAGGTCGGCTTCACGGGAGAGATCCTACAGGGATAGGTCGGCATCGCAAGAAAGACCCTACAGAGACAGATCTGCGTCGCGAGTAAGATCCTACAGAGCCAGATCGCAGACACGGTCGCAATCACCGGATCAAAGACGACATCGGGATCGAAGAGACCGCGACAGATGATTCACAAATGTCATTCCAATGCTTTCTACTATCCTAATATGTCATTCTATCTCTACGCCTGCTTGAAGAAGGGCGGACAACAGCTACCAATTTCGATTCAGATCCAGAGCCATGGCCAACAGCAGTTGGCCATCTTCGACATCGCCAGGGCGATGGGGGAACAGGTATGCGAAGGCGATAGATAGGAGCCTTCGACTGGCACGTCTCGCGGCCAGAGTGTGCAGAGGTCATCTGCCATCTGTTTGACTCTTCAGCGTTCAAGCCGCCATCAGCAGCAAGCCGAAATAGGCCGGTCCCGATATGGGAAACTGTCATGTCCTCAGGACAAACCTCCTAGATAGATGCTCCCAATGTCAAGTCATTCCATCCAAATAGATCTTTCAGCCACCGCCTAGATATCGTTTCCACCCCTCCCGGACACAATAACGCTTGCCATCTTCCCCTTCTCGAAGGACGAATTTCTCCCAGCGTCCTTCTCTCCCAGCACCGATAACCAAAATTGTATGATCATTTGCCCATCCAATCACACCCTTGGAAGGCCGCCCAAACGAGGTCCCAAGGGGTGGAGCGTAGTGTGAGCCTGGCGGTGCATCATCACCAGTCTCGAAGTGAGCACTCGCGAAGGAGTATACATCCGAGAACACCCTAGGGAGGAGAGGGATCTTCCCCAGGATCCCCCATTTGTTAGTGGTTTCTTCCGATGGAGAAGACGGCGACTGGCTGCGCCTGGCCAAGTTGCGCGGGTGGGGAAGATCGAAGACGTGAAGTGTAGACTTGTCCGACGTGACAGCCAGTAGAGTGTTCGAGGGCGATATCGCCAGCGAGAATATCACGGCGTGGTCAACGCCGCGGCGCAGCTCTGCTATTTTCGCGCAATTACTGGTAGAAAAGATTCGTATCAACGTGCCCTGCATAAATCATTAACCACTACGAACTTGGAAGGATATAGATCCGGGCACGCTTACCGCCTCACTCGCGGTCGCCAGGATCTCCCCGTCCGGACTCAGCTCCATCGCTCTCAACGGGGTGGTGTGCGCCGGTATGATGCTGACATTGCCTGTCTCCAGCTCCACCAGCTGGACCTGTCCCGGCGACCGACCGGGAAAGGCCAAAAGTTTCTTGCCCAAGCAGGCCAGCCCCAGCGGGTTATCTGACGTCTCGAAAACGGAAAGCTTCTGGGGTGGATTGGAGAAGGCAAATACATGGATGCTGTTGAGCAGAGCGACTATGATCCGCGACTTGGACAGGCGGACTCGAAGAACAGACGTGCGGAACTCGAGGGTGATGACCGCCTTTTGCTTCGCATCGTCCCAGATGACCAGCTGGTAACGGCATCAGACTCCGTCGCGGCTCCAGCAGGGCCCGGATGTGCGCACCTTGTTCTGAGGGAACTTGGGCTGCCTTCCTCCTCCGACGAGAGCGAGGTAATTGGACTGGCCCAGCATCTCCGCCACTCCGATGCCCGCATTGAAGTCTGCGGAGAGCCGTCCGGGCGCCGTCAGTTATCCAGTCAATCCCAGAGAGGGGACGAAGGAAGGCCGCATACCTCTGGAGACCTTGAGCTCACATGGGTCGGCGTTGAAGACTGTTCATCTCTCAGCTCGTCATCAGCTCCCGTCTCCGAGGCCGGTCCGCGTACCCGCGGAGGTGAGGATGCGCCTTACCGCAGAAGCCGGAGTCCAGGCCGACGGAGAAGCAGCTGCTGTCGTGGTTGAAGGCGGCCGACAGCGAGACGGGACCCGCAGAGTCGTCGATAACCTGCCTGGTGTTCATGGTGGGAGGGGCAGCCCCGTCGCATAGTCCGGGGGAAGCTCAGGCCGGAGTACTGGGGATGACGGTATGCGGAGAGATGAGACGAGTGGTAGGGCCGGACGAGAGCAGACAAAGGGTCTGTCCAGGAGCTGCACCAGGACCACGAGAAGCCTGTCGCAAACAAGCCAAGGAACACAGGCACGGGAAAACGACAAGACTCGACAGCTGATGTTGACAGGGAGGGTTGAGCTGGAGGTCATATCGCCGGGCGCCACGGCGGAGCGCAGCAGAGCTCCGTTAGTGCCTGAGGCCGCCACATGCCGCTGCCTGGACGGCCCAAGGATATCCCCAGGCCAGACCCGACCGGGCAAGGCGCGTTTCCGGGGCGTCCCCGATCATCACCGCAGCTTGGGCACGAACCCCTGAGTGGTGCTCTTTGGTCCTCTGGGAGACTGTGCACCCAGGACGAGTAGTGGGAGTAAAGACAGTGCTGCAGCACCTCCGTAGCAACTCCAGGCCGCGCACAGAGGGAGCACCGGCCAGGAGCACAGGGCGATGCCAGCAGCTCGTGCCTCTCTGTTGCTAAGAAAAGCCAGAGGCTCCTCCGGGAGCGTCGATCGGGCCCGCCACGTGATTGGCCATGTCTGGAAAGGGGGAAACAGAGACACGCAGCGCCGTGCTCCTGCCCCTACACCCCCCCCCCGGAAGGCCATCTCGTTTCAGGAGAGCTTCCTCCACCAGCACCGCACCTCTTCTGCAGCACCCCATTGCCCTCGTTGCTCTCCTTCTCTCTCCTCCTTCCCTTCTCCTTCACTTCACATCGTTGTGCATCTCCCTCAGTCTCTCCCGTCCCTCTCCATATAGCCCACCATGTCGGCTCTCGGCGCGGTACGTCTGCTGTCCTTCACTGCCTCCCGGATTCCCCAGATGGCCGTCTTGGGGATCCGGTCTCGTTCCCCAGTCGCCTCCCCATTCGCGCTCCGTGTGGACTCGTATCTTACTGTCAGATCCAGATCCGTCGCAAGAAGAATGTCAAGAAGGGGATTCAGTTCTGTTTGATGGTCTGCGGCGCCAGTGGAACCGGTATGTACCCAAGCAATGGCCGTGGCAGGTCCGTCAGCTAATAGTGAATTGCGCCGCACAGGCCGCACGACCTTTGTCAACACTCTCTGCGGAAAGAAGGTTCTCGAGAGCAAGGATTGCGATGACCCTGCCAACGCTCACGTGGAGGAAGGTGTCCGCATCAAGCCCGTCACCGTCGGTAGGTTGCCATGTGCGCTTGTCAACCACCATTGGGGGAAGCTAATTGATGTTTACAGAGTTAGAGCTGGATGAGGAAGGCACCCGCATCTCCCTGACCATCGTCGACACCCCCGGATTCGGTGACCAGATTGACAATGAGGCCAGGTATGACGAGGATATACCCGCGCGCGTTGCCCCCGCCCCTGATGGCTAATCTCCGCACAGCTTTGCAGAGATTGTCGGATACCTCGAGCGCCAATACGATGACATCCTGGCCGAGGAATCGCGAATCAAGCGTAACCCCAGGTTCAGGGACAACCGTGTGCATGCCCTGCTCTACTTTATCCAGCCCACCGGTCACGGCTTGCGCGAGCTGGATATCGAGTTGATGAAGCGTCTGTCACCACGTGTAAACGTCATCCCGGTCATTGGCAAGGCCGATTCGCTCACTCCCGCTGAGCTTGCCGAGTCGAAGAAGCTGATTATGGAGGATATCGAGCATTACCGCATTCCCATCTACAACTTCCCTTACGATATCGAGGAGGACGACGAGGACACCGTCGAGGAGAATGCGGAACTGCGAGGCATGTTGCCGTTTGCCATCGTTGGCTCCGAGGAGTTCGTCGAAGTCAATGGCAAGAAGGTCAGAGCAAGACAGTACCCATGGGGTATAGTGGAGGTTGAAAACCCCCGACACTCTGACTTCCTGGCTGTTCGGAGCGCTCTGCTCCACAGCCACTTGGCCGACCTGAAGGAGATCACCCACGATTTCCTCTATGAAAACTACCGTACCGAAAAGCTTAGCAAGAGCGTCGAGGGTGCCAACATGTACGTGTGGCCTTGTTGTATCCCTACTCTCACATCACCCAGACTGACAACCTGCAACAGGAGCCATGACTCGTCCATGAACCCCGAGGATCTGGCCACCCAGTCTGTTCGCTTGAAGGAGGAGCAGCTGCGCCGTGAAGAGGAGAAGCTTCGCGAGATCGAACTCAAGGTGCAGCGCGAGATCCAAGAGAAGCGTCAGGAGCTGCTGGCTCGCGAGAGCCAATTGAGGGAAATCGAGGCTCGCATGCAGCGCGAGGCCAGCGCTCACAGCTCTCACCAGGAGCTCAATGGAGACTCGTAGATATACCCGGACTCTTAGTAGTGATGCCTGGAGAGAAACGCAGCTCCTCGGTTTGACACCGCGGCTGGTGATGGGATGTTAACTTTGCTGATGAACCTGTGGCCGCACTGAATATGACAAGGAGTGCAGGAGGGTCGTGTAGACGGCAAAACGGCGCTTGATAGTATTCGAAAGAGGGAAAGAAGGGCTCCGCTGTCGATGTCTCATCCGCCTTCTGCCTTCCACGGAGGCGGAGAAGGGAAAGCGGGCGACGCAATCCGCCCTGTCTCTCTCTCTACGTTCCTTTTTTATATCTTTTTTTTTTCTTACGTGTGTGTTTTTTCCCAGAGATCTTATTGTTTTCGAGCACCTGGGTGGTATACCATATCCGGGTTGGAGATAGCATCTTTTTAATCCTTGACAATCGCCTCCGGACTGAGACTCTCCAAACCATTTCCTTTTGCCCATTGCTTCTTTAACCACCTTTATTTACCACTGGCTCTTGCTTTTTCTTTGGCATCAAATGTCCTCACCCTTAGCAGCGCAGCAAGATTCCCTCTTCCTTTTGTTCTCGTTGGTTCATGTCTCGCTCCATTTTATGTCTTCCTAGCTGAGAAGCACAAAAAACGAGGAAGAAAAAAGTAACCTATCTAGCTAGATCCAGTATATTGGTATTCTAGTGAGGTAGAGCTAAACATGCATCTCCTTTATGGATGAGGTTTTTGTGCGTCTGTATTTGTAGGTTTCGCTCTTCCGGGTCGTATTGATACCATCTATCATTTTCCAAGTTCTTTTATGTGTTTCGAGAGCTACATACTATCGAATTTGATTACGACTCTAAGTTATCAAGGCCAACTTGCTCAAGCTCTGCAAGCATCCCCTCTGGGACGAAAATTCGACCATCTCTGTCGATTTATATTTCATCACGTCACTGGGGTGTGCTGTAATACGGTGTACCCTCCTAGCTCAGTAAGTATCTGCCTTAACCTCCTGGACAGTAGCTAGCTCTCAGGACCAAAGATAGGATTGATCACCACCTTTTTTTTTTCTCTTTTTCTTATTCTTTTTCTTATTCTTCAAGTGAGCATCTTGTTTCCAAAAATATAAAAATGCCCCATGTCTACTCTGCATATTTAAGTAAATGTAGTTAGTGGAATTGCTGCATCATCGTCATCATAATTGTCGTCGTCGTATCTAGACAAAGTCCGACTGCCCTGCTCCAGTTTTCCCTCTCCCCCGCACCAGCGAGCTTTGTCTCTCAACTTATTACGCATGCTCTGCTGTGCTGTGCTTGCTTTTCTGGATATGTGGTTTGTACATATTATAGCACAACTGAACATATGCAGTGTACATGTTGCACCGATATATATATATTGTTAGCAATTGATCAGTGTATGAGTGTTAGAGTTATAAGGTCGGAAACTTGCAAGACAGATATAAGGTAATCTCGCCTTTTTCTGCTCAACAATAAGGCATTCAATTAGTACACACATCACTGATAGGTACAGTACCTGTCTCAGTACCTCATACCTAGCTAAGTAGCTACAAGCCACTACTTAGCTCATTGTTATCTTTGCGTATAGGCAGATGATCTATCTGATAACAAGAATAGAATAAGATACTTTTTCTTTTCCTTTCTCTACAGCAAAGTCAGGGTCTTGTCGGAATAAATGCTGTATTTGAGACAAAAACGTGACATGTGGCTTGGGTAGTTTGAGCTGAAGTGTACTGTACGAAAAGAAAGTATTAGTGATATCAGTCATATATCAACTGGACTCTGAAGATAGACAGATATATCATATGTGAGGCCAGTAGGTAGGTATTCTAGACCTCCTATCTCGCTGAGAAATCTAGTACATACCATTTATTTTGGAATTAGATATGATATGCATAATATATATATATATATATATACACTTCACACCGCATACACTCCGCACGTAGGCCCCCAATTTTCATCAATGATAAATTGATTCAGTCACGCTCCTTCTCTTCCTTTCCCTCCCTGAATGAAGCCCGCAGAAGCATCAACTCGGATCAGAAGTAAGAAAAGTAGACTGGACAACTTCTCTCCTGTGTTGCTGTGTATTCTAAGACCAGACTTGTGTGTATTAATTTTCAACTTGGCCACATACCGTAGTGTCATGTGTTATGTACAGTATACACACGCATCCACTCTACTATCTAGGCAAGGTAGGTTAGGTACAGCGCTGCTATACAGTAGCGTGCAGTACTGTACATACATATCTCACTGCAAGTGTCTGTCCACTGGAGACTGACTCTATGTAAGTACTCAGTACGCTATTCTATTCTATTCTATTATCCAGTAGAACTGAAGGAACCAAGCTTGCCTTGGTCTTATTTATCTATGTTGAATGAGCTGTCTGTCATCGAAACCTCATTTTTTTGTTTCAGGTATGTCAGTTGAGGAACTCACTGCTCAGATTATTATTATATCAACAACCTTTTTCATAATTCGATCACCATTATGTATCTATACCTATATACTTCTGCCAGTCTACTCCAGGGTACACAATTTTAAAAATCTTTCTGATTCAACGAACCCACTCTAGGTGCTGCACAGCGTTTCAACTCCGGTGATTTATTTATTCATTGCCAATTGGCCCACTTCGATCGCATTGGGATGACGGATAGAGTCAATGAGCCGGCCGGTTACGCAGTACCTTATCTACACAAGGGGGAGCGAGTCAACCGCTGCGCTAGGGAGACATACTCAAGACAGACGATTTCTCTAGATATTCGAAGCAGAGCTTACATGGCAGAATCACAGATTATATAGATATAGATACCAACCTACGCAGAGTACTAGAGAGAGAAGAGAAGAGGCAAAAGAGAAAAAAAAATAGTACGATAATAAATAATAAAGAAACAAAAAGGGCTGTTTACATTTCAATTCATTTCGATATCCGTCCAAAAGAAAGTAAATAAAAAACGCGGAGGGAGAAAAAGTTTAACAAAAGGAATAACAAACAGGCAGAAATATTTCTCAATTCACTGAAAACTCGTGAGAATATCAGCGCCAGCTTTCCCTGAAATTTGTTCTGGGTATTGGTGAGGGGGTAAGTAATTTGTGGACTGTTGCTTTAGATACACAGCACCATCGATGGAATGAGGCCAAAACCAGACATGCATCGCGACATGACAGGAGTATATGGCGGCCGCGTAATCAGCAAAAAAGAATAGGAAAAGTATGTGATATTTGCGCTTCAGTGTACACAAAAAACACACAAAAGGGCAAATGATGCCGCTGCAATGGAGAGAGATCAATAAAAAAGGATTATTAAAAAGGTTGCGTAGCGAGAAGCGCTCTCGAAGAAGAGGAGATGAACTCACAATGCAGAATCGAAAAGCCAACCCAAAGAAGAGGTTGTTCTAACCGCAAATGAAACAGTCGAAACGTAGAGGAAACAAGTAGAGGTATCTCTCATATCCTCCATTCCATTGGCTTAAGAAGAAGAGGAAGAGGAGGAAGGCTGTGGCTTGTTCCAGAAATCCAGACTTGCCACAACGTCTTCACCTGCTTCATCTTCATAGGCGTACAGAATCTGAAGGGGCCAGTGTCAGAAAAAAACTCGCGCGATCAGCAATATGAGATTGGGAACCATACCTCTCTCGTCGATGAATGTAGCATCCGAATATTTCTTCCGGTCATGATATGGATCAGTTCGCTGGTCTCAACATGTCTGATTTCTATGAAGTTCGGCTCAAACGCAAGTATGTAAGGATATGACAGTGCAAATGCGTTGGGATTGCCTTCCCACGAGATCTTCCAGTCGGGTCGAGCGCGCCAGCCGTTTCGGTTGACAAAGAACGAGAAGTCGCTATAGTTCAAAAGGAACTCGCCGTTCAATCTCTCAATGTGGATTGGCTTGACGTTCTCTTTACGTGCGACGAAATCAAGAGAGGTATCGGCCACATCTAGTAATGACTGGCTCTCAGTGGTTTCGAGACTGACCACTTCAAAGCCACGAGCACAACCGACACACAAAGTGGAACGAAGGAAGTGAACCGAAGAAGATTCCGCCGGTATATAATACTCCTGAGTGCAGGTGTCAGAGAATGTCTTACAAGACTCAGATGGAAATAAGAGATTGGAGAATCTACTACTAACCTTGAAGGGCTTCAGAGTGTCCTGCCCGCTTTGGAACATCTTGCTAAGGGCCGGCTTCTTCTTCCCCTTTGCCAGACTGTCCATCGGCTCGAAAACCTTGATTGTGGTCGATAGGGCAGAGGTTTTGACAGAGCACACTAGATGGCGGCCAAGCCCAATGCCCGCTTTAAAGAAGTTTGCATGTCCTTGGATCTTCTTCGGGCGCCGCGCCAACGAGTTTTGACCTTCTGGTGCTTCCAGAGCCTCCATCGGATAAGAACTAAGAGTTTTATTGGCGAGAACCAGAAGCAGCTGATATTCCTCCAGGGTATCGATCTGAGTGACATAGCTAATTTCGATGACTCTTCTTGGCTTCGCATTCTTGTCTTTCGGCGAGCGCTCTGCCAACCAGATGCCGCTGTCTGTACCAATGACTAACTTCCGACCACCGTCTGCAAGACAAGATTAGTACTGCCACAGGAAGCTAGAGCACATGATACACGTACCGATGGGTACCAGGCAGTTAACCCGGTTAAGAGCTGTGAAGAAGTTCTCACAAAGGACAGTCTTGGAGTAGAAATTGCTATTCCGCTCTCTCAACTTCCTCTGCTGTTCTTCTACCATCTCGATGAACTTTTTCCGTTGTTGCTGCGAGGTAGCGTAGAGCGTCTGATCGTAGCCACCCTTTCCAAGGTGTCTGAACGTAATCGGTAAACCGTCCTTCGGGTTGGCCGGGGGATTGTTGGCGGTCTTGTTGCCAGAAATAAGACTCGAGGAAGGTCTCTTGGAAATCCCGAGCTTTGGAAGCACTTCATCCATCTGCGTGATAACAAGGAGTTCCAGAGGGATTGGTTTCCGGTAGACCCGGTATTCCTCGCGTTTGTTGACAACCTTAATCCGCACCAGTAGTACTGCATGATCAAAGAGATATGCAGTAACTTCCGAGCTGTCCGTCGGGCTCTTCTTGAAGGCCATTTTAGTAAGCATCTGGCGATTCTCCTCGGTAAGTTTCAGATCGACATAGTCGCCCGGAGCGAACTTCAACGCCGCATTAAGCTGGACCAGGTTGAAATGATTCTCGGCTTTACCGCTTTCCGCGTTCACCTTCTGCAGGAACTCCTTGATAAGAGCGATGGCCTTGGGAATATCTTGTTTGTCCGGGTTGTCATCTTTGGTGTATTTGAGCACGTTTTCGAGAAGAAGCGGATACCTCGCCAATCGGGTCGTTGGCTTGGTCAAGTAACCATTCAACTCCAGTTTCCGGGATTCCTTCAGACGTTCCGTCTCCTCGACAAAACGCGCGAAAGCTGGATTTGACGCCTTCTCCTTCTCGAATTCATACTTTCCGTAGAGCTGGTTGGCACCGTACTTGATGAATGGGTCAAAACGGGGCACATGCTCAAGGAAGATATCACCGACAGTATTGACAATGGGACTTTCCTTTTGCCTCGCGTTCAAAGCTTCGCACAGAGCAGAATTGACCTTCCACACCTCCAGGCAGTTGCCGAAGACTGTGCGGATGAACTTCTCCCGTCGATGCTCTGGGATAGGAGAAAGATTCGTATTACCTGCAGAGCGCAATGGTCTCATCCAGAAGTCTCTCAAGTACTCCAGGTCCTTCACGAAGTCACGCTCGGTATACATGATCTCGAAGATGATCTCCTGACGTTTCTTCTCCCTGTCGTCGATGCTATCAGCGATTTCCTTCGGGACCATGTTGATCCACAGTTTCTGTTCCTCGTTCTCTTCATCGCCATGGAGACTGCTCCTGGATGCGGAAGATCGCAAGCCTGGCTGAGGCTTCAAGTTCAATCTAGCCTGCTGTTCAAGTCTCCGCGGGCAAGCGATGGAATAACACAGGTTGTCGCGGGTACAGGTGGGTGAGTAGCACTCTGTCAGTAGTGTGAAAACTCCGTTGACCTCGGAGCTAGGTGCTTCCTCTCCCATAGTCTCTCTGAATTGATAGATCTCCCCTGGAGCGTCCCGTAGGCGATGATCGTACGTGACATCATGGAAGAATTTCTGCGCATCGAGAGCACGTCCCAGCAGGAGAGCCAGATTCCGATCATTGGTTTTGATGATATATGCTATCAGATCGACTGCTTCGGCGCCCGAAAATGCGTTCTGATATGTCAGGCCGTTTTTCTGTCGCTCACCAAGCGGTATTCTCTCGCGGAATACATCTGCAACGCGCGAGAGCAGGGCGGGATACACAAGAGGCCGCCTGCTATGCGAGGTATGTTGAACGGGAGTGGATTGGCTGCCCGATTTTTGCGTAGACTTGTTTTGCATGCTCATGCTCATGGTGCGATCTCCCATCACAGTCGACGCCATGGACATGGTCCGAGAAGCTACAGATGCTTCACTAGGGCGTCGTGCCCTTGCAGCCTGGTCATGACCATTGAAGGCTTCAGGAGCTGGTTGTTCAGCACCCGACGGCGGCCGTCTGTTCGGGATCACTCTTCCTCCGGTGCTGATGGTCTGGGCATGGTCACTGTAAGTGGAGTAAGAGCTCAGAGACATGGCACGCTCGTCACCGTGTCTCTCTGGGACTGGACGCCCCTGGGGAGTCCGTGGTACCGCAGAATGGTACGGTTGCTGCCGGAATGTGTTTGCCGAACTGGGTGGCGGCTGGTACGTCGGCGGCCCACCCATTCTTGCCATGGACCTTGACCTGTATGGATCAGAATTAAGAGCGGGCTGAGGACCGGGTCGACTCTGCTGCATTTTGGGATTTGGATATTGGGGCAACTGGCCCTGTCGTGAATCCAAGCGCTGCGGCTGGGGATATGCGGAACGTCCGGGGTACGGCCGTGGGAGGTTCTGTGGAGGAGGCTGGGAAGACATAGGCCCATTGGCCGGCCTTTGTTGAGGATATCCATTTGCCGTTCCCTGTCCATATCCGTTCTGACCCTGCCGCAGAGGCGGCACAGGACCTCTCTGCAACTGAGGGTGCGGGATGTTTGAGGACATCGTGTGCGCCCGCTCCTGTGAAAACTGGGGGGTTTGTGATGTCATTGTCTGCGAACGGCCAGGAGGTGGTGCTCCGCCGAAGATCTCAGAGAATGCAGCATCACGCTGGAAAGATGAGGCATGCTGCCCATAAGGGCTCGGCCGGTAGTTCCGGCCCTGCTGGGACCCCAAATCCGCCATAGGTCACCGATTCCTTCAAATAGAACGGTCCAAGCAGCCAAAAACCTTGTATGGAGCGGGAACGTAGCTGGAAGTCGAAGGTAGCGTGTTGAAGCTGTTCGTGGAGATGGCGCAGCACGTCGCTGGATAGCAGTTTGGATCGTCAGATACAGGAGTTGCGGACAATGAGACTCGGCAGAAAGAGGCAACGGAATCCGAGAGACCCAACTCGAGGGCTTCTTCAGTCACGGCTCATGCCTCAATCTCGTCCTGACGGCGAAAGGAGCGTTGGGGGGGCAGGCGTCGAGACCGTCTGGGGACCACCGACCGATGTGCGCAAGGAGCGTTGGGCGCGACGGGGGAACAGGGCTCCTGCAGTCATACCCTCAGCATCCCCTTCGGCCCGTGTGGGATGTCCAATGCAGGATGCCTGAGAGCAGAGTCTCGAGATAAGACGTGGGGCCCGAGGGAATGGAGATGTTGGAGGTTGTCAGTAGTGTCCGTGATCGAAAAGCACGGGGTTGTTGGTTTGAACAGGCACATGTCTTTGCTTAGCCCGGATAGGCCAAGATCCTCAGGTGCTCGTCAGTGCACGCGGCCACGGGCGGCCGCTTCTACGGCGGCCCGGACGAGCAACTTGGAACCTCTTGGCCTCCCCCAAGCCGGCCTGGACGCCTCCATTATCCCAACCGCCCTCGCCTTCACCAGCACATCGGCCAGCTGGTTGCCAGGGGCGAGGACTCGTGCCGTTTGTCTCTGTTCGCGCCCTTCCCCCTCCCTCCCGGCCCCGCGACGCCCTCGCGTTCGACGTCTCGGAACCGACTTCTTCCACTGCTGGCACATGAAGGCGTAAAGCGCGCCTCGTCGCCTCGTCCACGAGAGTATCCTTCTCAGCTTTCACGGCAGGAAGCACTTTAGTCTACCGGTCACCGCGGAAGCGGTCCGCCATCCGTCACCATGGCAGACAGCGATTACTCGCCCAAGTTCGCTCCTTTCTTCTCCTTTGTAGGTTGCCCTTTGCTGCGTTTGTCATTCCTGAACTGTCGCTGACAGTGCGTATGCAGGCGGGAATTGCAGCTGCGGTGAGTCCCCCTCGCAATGATTCTGTTCGTGGAATCTATGCTGACAGGCTCGAAGATGATCTTCGGGTGTATGTCTCCTACCATTTTCGGGAAATAACCTGTCAGCGGCAACAGCAACTCACACACCAGATAGCACTGGGAGCAGCATACGGGACCGCGAAGTCCGGCATAGGAATTGCCGGAGTGGGTACATTTAGACCGGATCTGATAATGAAAGTATGGCACATCCAGACGGTCGCTCGTTCAGGTGCGGAGCAGCTGTTGTTGACGTGCACTAGTCCTTGATTCCTGTAGTTATGTCGGGTATTATTGCTGTCTACGGTCTCGTTATCGCCGTCCTCATTGCCGGAGACATGGCGCCGCCGCCGACACAGCATATGAGCCTATATACGTATGTTCGACTAGATGGATTGCCTTGGGTGCTGCGTGATATTGATGTGCTGTGACAGTGGATTCATGCATCTTGCCTCCGGACTTTCCGTCGGTTTGGCAGGTGTGGCGGCTGGATATGCAATTGGCATCGTTGGAGATGCGGTGAGTGTGCCAGTGGGTCTACTGTTGTTGGTGCTGTTGCTGATAGTCGCTGGAGGGCGTACGAGCGTACATGCAACAATCCCGGGTTTACGTTGGAATGATCCTGATATTGATTTTTGGCGAGGTTCTTGGTCTTTATGGGTATGATGTTCGCGATGAGGCTGAAGATGGACCCAACTGACGCTCTGCAGGCTGATTGTTGGTCTGATTCTGAACTCCAAGAGCTGAATGTGGTAATTGGATGGAGAGGGGTTCAACTGCAGCATGCTGTTAGAGACCTTACGTCTTTTATATTATATGAATCCTGTGGATGAAATGTGGTCCCCCCCCTCCCCTTTGATGGCTCGGTTCAGGGCAAAGCTAGGGGCTTGGGCCATCTCAACAAGGAGTGAGAAAATGGAATACGACGCCAGCCGGACCTGTGTTTGTTATGACATGCCTTGTACCCGAGAACGCTGTAATTGCATATAGATCTGAGTATCTGTTCAAGAAACGGAACGTACTTGGTCGAGCAGAGGAGCGTTTCCCACACATATCAGAGCTCGTAGACGTAAGAGCGGGCTGCTCCGGCGGAGGCGGAGAGGGCCGGGGCGCAGCCACGGGCGGCGGTGCGTGGCTTGCCCGCCCGCGGCCCCGCCCGGGGACGTCAGAGCATAGCGAGAGCGGAACAGAGTAGCAGAGCCAGCTGGGCAGCTCTCCAGCCCACCATCCCGCCGCATCCCCGCCCTCCCAGTCACTGCCATCATTCAATTAGATGGCCGTCGTCTCGCCGTCCGGCTTGTGATCTGCCACCCGCAGGACCACTTCCCCAATTGCTCCTCACCAGTCTCACTCCCACGTCTTTTCGCTCTTTTCGAGACATGATCTCTAGCCATCCCAATGGCTACCCAGACTGTCGAGCGTCCGACACATAGTCAGCAGTTGGGACTCTCTACCAAAAGGTTGAAGATAGAAGACTTTGAGCTTCTCCGCACGCTTGGTACAGGTGCGTACATCCCTGCCTGTTGACCGACCCGGAGTGCTCAGTCTAATGCGACATCGATTGCCAGGGACCTTTGCCCGTGTGTGGCTGACACGACTGAAGGCTGCGAGAGACGACCGGACGGGGATCTATGCATTGAAAGTACTGCGCAAGGCTGACGGTGAGGAAGGCTCTGAGCTGGACCTCATCCCTCAGGATGGCTAACCAAGGTCTTCTTCTTCTGGCCCAACAGTCATCAAACTCAAGCAAGTGGAACATGTGCGCAACGAGCGCAATACACTTACCGCTGTTGCCGGCCACCCTTTCATCACGACCCTCATAACCACATTTTCTGATGACCAATGTCTCTACATGCTGGTATCTCTCCCTTTTCTATCAAGGACCAGAGACCCATGTCCACAAAATACCCAAAAACGAAAAGGCGTCTAATCCAGCAGCCCATCAAACCCCCGCAACTAAGGCGAGCGCATCGCTATCTCAAATTAACCATGCTAACCGATTGACAGCTAGACTACTGCCCAGGTGGCGAGATCTTCAGCTTTTTACGACGCGCACGACGATTCAACGAGGCTACGTCGAGATTCTATGCTGCTGAGATAACCCTGACGCTTGAATTTCTCCACGATGTCCAAGGCGTGGCTTACCGCGACCTCAAGCCTGAGAACATCCTTCTCGATGCAGAAGGGCATCTCAAACTCGTTGACTTTGGTTTTGCGAAAAAGGTTGGTGACCGTGAGACGTATACTCTCTGCGGGACACCCGAGTATCTGGCCCCGGAAGTCATACATAATAGCGGCCATGGCCTGGCAGTCGACTGGTGGGCGTTGGGGATCCTGATCTACGAATTCCTAGTTGGGCAACCGCCCTTCTGGGACCAGAATCCTATGCGTATCTACGAGCAGATTGTCGAAGGCAATATACGCTTCCCGCCGAACATGACGCCCGCAGCCAGAGACATCATTTCCTCGCTCTGCAAAACGAATCCGACCGAGCGGCTAGGATACATATCTGGCGGCTCTGCGCGGGTGAAAGCGCATCCTTTCTTCGACGGAATCAATTGGGATGATCTCTACTACCGCCGAGTGAAGGGCCCCATAATTCCCAGGGTCGATCACCCTGCGGACGCGGGGAATTTCGAAGAGTACCCAGCGCCACCTGATCCGCGCAAGCTGAGCGTCTACACAGACGAGATGAAGGAGAAATACGAACCTTTCTTCAGCGACTTTTAGGTTAGGAGGCGGTAGCTTCCCCTTATATAAATTCTGAACTGCGTGAGCTTCTGCGGTCTTTGAGGTTGCACTTGAGGTTAAAATATATACCGTTTTCACCTTGAGGAACCAGGACCTAGGACATTATCATCGGGAAACTTTTGTCCATCACACCTGCACTGTGCTTTTGGCCACGTTGTTTCTAGCAAGTCTTTTGAGCTTTCTACAAGCCTTCGAGTTTCTTCTTAAGACCGCAACCTGTCTGGGCTAGATATCCCTGGGCGTAGGTCTTAATTTCTGTTTTTTGGATTCTCCCTTATTCCCCCGCGCGGCCGACGGATTTTCAGTTGCGAATGGCTGCGGGCTTTTTGATTTCTTCTTAAAATCGTTTCCATATCCATCTGCTTGTTTCCTTTTTTTTCCTCACGGGGTTTTTCATCTTTCTGCGAATCCATTTCAAGCTATACGTTTCCATATCCGCTGATGTTACGGGTGCGATCGAGAGATCCGCTGTCTCATCAGGAGTCTTGGGCGATAGGTTTCCCCAGTCAGACAGACCATGGAGATGGAGTCATGACGGTTTCCGATGGGACACAAACACACAATGATGAGAAAATGAGAACAAGGATTGATGACTCTTTGGCTTCTTACTTAGCTTTTTCTCCCCTATGTGGCGTTCTCATATGGAGTCGAAATGAAAATTAGATGTTTGCAAACGAGAGAAGATCTTGACGATGTGATTACGTGTAATGTTTTGTTTCCTCTCTCTTTTTCTTCGCTTTCTCCTAGGGTTCTCTTTTCTTTCCTCTTTTCTTTTCTGGCCAGTGTGTTTTTCGTCTTCTCGTCTTCGGAATTTGGATTTGGGATACCATTGATTTTCTCTCTCTGTCTCTCTTTTTCCCCTTCTCTTTGACATGATGGTCTTTAGCCCACTTTTCCCAGCTTACTTTTTTTCCCTTTTTCCTTTACGCCTTTCCATATACCTCCTAACCTATCGAGGATCTTCTATCTATCACTGTGACTATCACTAATAGGAGGAAACAGGACAGGACAGAACAGAACAGGACAGATATATTTGGACGATACTCACCTAACCTAGTGGCTATCTCATATGTCAGATATAGTACCTAGGTTAGGGGTACGTATGTACATTACATGTTACATGTACCTACATACCGACAGGTCAGGTCGGATCAGGAATCAGAATCAGAAATTCAACCAGGGTGGCTTCCTTCCAGCCTTCCGAACCTTTCCACACTTTCATCGGTTGGTTAACCTGCTAGCTTAACCGTTTTACTATACCACCTGCCTATCCTGATTCTAATCCTAATTCTATTATATCATGCCATGTAGTGTCATATCTAATGGAGCTTATTGTCATCATCATCGTCATCATTCTGATGATAAATAATGATGATGGGATGATAATACAATAGAGAAAACAGAGACTTTCAATGAATCAACCAGTCAAAAAAAAAAGAATCGAGAACAAGAATTTGACTTTTATTTAGTGAAATGAAATGAAACAATCCTGGAAAAATCTTGGGATATTGAATTCAGACTGCATCTAAGCTGCTTGCTAGTTGAGTTAGTTGTTAACAACCTAGTCTTTTTGCTTTGCTTTACTTTTTTTTCTTTTCTCGCTTTCTGCGTGTGGTACAGTAGTTGGTACCTAGGTACTGTACCTCCATATCTAACTTAAGTACTGTTAGGTAACTGGCCTGACCTCAACCTACTGAATCTAATCTAATCTACTTCCTACTTTAGGTATGTGTACCCACCTACTAGGTCAGGTGCCTCTACCTATGTATGTATGTTCCATGGATCTATCTAGGTGCCTGCAAACCACCCCCCTCCCCCCCCCAAGGGGTTGTTCCAGAGCTGACCCTATACCGTCAAAAGACTGCCCGAAGCCCTATATATATGTAATAATATATATATAGCCCCGATAATAACTGCTATATAATATAACTGGGGCTCTCTAGAGAGCAACATGGAGTATGTACGGTATGTACAGTACAGTACATACATGTTGCGTAGATTGGCAAGCAAAAGCAAAAGCATGGGCGGCGCGCCCCGCGCTCTCATCATCCCTTGTTACTGTACTGTATACTGTATACTGTAGGCAGGTGTAACGACAGGCCCTAGAGACCAGGCCAAAGGGGTCGTTTGGTTTATCTTGAAGACAGAAAACAAGGGGGTGAGCAATATAATAGTAAGAACAAGCCTGTGTTACTAGCAATGTCTATATGACAGGTTGCTATGTGAGTCGACCGCAAGGGTCGAAATCTGTCTGAAAGGAGCGTCATTATATACATGCTGCTTGTCCTGGGTTCCTGGGGGATCATAGAATAGGATCATAGCCTTGGATCATGGGGTTGGATCGTGGAGGTGGATCGCAGACTTGGATCGTAGGCGATCCATCACGTGACCTCCTTTCCTAGTCCGTAACAGCAGGTTGATATCAGTATCAGAAACCAAACCTAAATCTCTATCTAATCTACTGTCTGTCTGTACCGAGCCGGAAAGGGAAAAGAAAAAAAATCACTCGGAATGAGATTCGGATTCTCTGAATCCGTGATAAATAAATAAATAGTAAATCCGACTAAACTACTATTACTACTAGGACTGCTAGTACTGCTACGTGTATGGTTCAGCAACAAAGTAGAGTAGAGTAGACTAGACTAGATCACTAGAGTAGAGTAGATATATATCTATCTAAGATAGATAGATAGATAGATAGATAGATTAGACAAGATATAAAATCAGATCAAAGTGAATCGAATCAAATTGAATCGAGTAGCCCCTAACCCATTACTTTCTCTATCTTCTTTTTTTGTTTTGTTTAATTTCCGAAGGCTAGATCTTCATTTTCTTTTCTTCCTTTCATTTTGTTTATAGTTGAGTTTTTGTCGATTTGCTTTAATAGTTTTCTTTCTATTTTTTCCCCTATAATGTCCCGAATATTGATTGAGTGAAAGGGATGGGGAAAAAAGAAATGAAAAAAAGGGGGTGTAAAAAAAAGAACCCATCCCAGATTCTGATTTTCTCGTTCCCGATAGTTCTAATCCTAATTCTAAAAGGAAGAAGAGAGAAAAAAATATGCAGAAAAAGAAAAGAAAAAGAAGAGAGAGAGAAAAAAAAGATGATCCCAAAACCCTTTTCAAGATACTCCGAACATATGTACATATATACATCCAAGACCGAACAGGACGGAACAGACGGAACAAACCCATGTGCCATGCCACACATACACCAAGCCGAGCAGAGCAAAGCCGAGCCGAGTCTAGCCAAGCCAAGCCAAGCAAGCGTAGCAGCAGCAGCACAAAAGTAACATGACGGATCCAAAGCACAAGCCAGCCAGCCAAGAACGCCTTGGTAATGCTTCGATTCGCGAGGATGGGAGTTGATACAGACGGTGGTGTGGTCTATATCGTGTGCCTCACTCAATACGGGCAGAGCCGGAGGTCAATAGATAGATCGATGGAGAGAAACTGGAAAAGGAAAAAAAAAATGGAACGCTGCGGGTCGAGGGACCGTAGACGAACAGCGAGTCCCCGTCTAAGCAGAGCGTGAGAGGGAGATACGCGGAAGCAGGATGATGGTGCAGTAGAGGACAAGAGGATTAGACGGCAAGGGAGATGGTTCAAGTGCTATCCGTTTGGATATTGGTCGAGATATAATCGATCTATGATCTTTCGTCGATAGGGGCCGTGTGTCTATCCTTGGGAGCCGATCTTGCGTTCCCATTCCGGTTTCCATGTCCCTGGTTCGACGTCAGCGATGGGATTGGGTATAAACGAGGCAGGTGGTAGAAGAACGTACCTTCGAACTCGTGCTTCACAAACGCCATCGGGCTGTCGACATCCTCGGCGCCCATCTGCTGCACGCCGGGGCTGAAGCTAGTGATGGGCAGGACGACGACGTCGCCGACCTTCTTGTGCTCCTTGATGCCGGTAAAGTCCATGGCGGTGATGTTCCGCGTGACGCCCTTCTCGTCCTTGAAGTACTCGGGGTTGTTGAAGTAGCGGAAGACGGCGTCCGTCCAGACGGCGGGGCCCGTAAACTCGACGATGCTCTTGTCCATCTTGGACTTGGTGAGGATGCCGGCCTTCTTCATGCGCAGCGCGTCCTCGGTGATGGTCGCGACGACATCGCGCAGCACGGGGTGGCCGGGCTTGGCCTGGATGGTCCACTGGCAGAACTGGATGCGGCGCGAGTACCACTGGTGCCAGTCGGGCCGGTCGGGGTCTGCCTCGATGCCGATGACGAGGCCGACGGTGGACCGGTCGAGGTCCGGGGGCAGCCAGTCGATGGCGGGCTTGAGCGCGATGGTGTCGATGTCGCTGTAGATGCCGCCGCGGGCGAGCAGGATCAGGTAGCGGAAGAAGTCGGCCTTGAGGACGCCGAGCGGCAGCGCCTGGTAGGCCTCCTGGATCTCGGGCATCGAGGCGTACAGGTAGCGGATCAGGTGGAAGGCGGTGTCGTCGGGGACGACCTCATGGATGAAACCCGGGTGCAGCTCCGTCCAGCTGGCCTCGTAGGGGCGCAATTGCTCCTCGAACGAGCCGGACGCCGGCGTGTACTTCCATGTCTGCCAGATGTACGCGGGGAACTTGCTCTCGATGTCGTAGGGGAACTGGTACCGCAGGCGCTCCCGCAGCGGCTTGCTGGCCAGTTCCTCGGGGGACAGTTGCGGCACCAAGTTCTTCTTCTGCTCCTCCGCTTGGGGCTGTGGTGTGTCGGCGGCGTCCGTGTCTTGCTCTCCTGCGGTGGAGGCGGGTGACGGTGTCTGGGGAGCGGCGGAGGAGGAGTGGGAGGAGCGGAGGAGGAAGATGCAGGTGATGAGGAAGACGGCAGCGATCACGGATTTTCGAAAGGTCAACATGGCTGGGGAATGGATGCGGAGAGCTGGACGACGGAGGGCACGAAGCAGAGCTAGACCCGTTTTCTGCGTTTCTGCGCAGGGTCCGCGGTGGTGGATGTGGACACCACGAGCTTGGACTTTTTGTCCACAAGCTCCGTGGCCTTTTGGAAGGGGGAAAAGAGGGGTGACGTAGAGGAGACCGCGCGGCCCTGGCAGCAGCTATCCAATGCTCGCAGACATGGACGAGGCCGTCTGCAGGGAGACAAAAAGAAGAGCAGAGAAAAAGGGAGGCTTCGCGGCGACAGCACGAGAAAACGTGCGAAACGGAGATGTTCTGGAGACCAGCTTGGCCCGTGGCCCCCGCCGGTGGCGCCCTGCGATCTGACAAGCTCGACGCCCTGAAGAACTCCCAGGTCGCAACCACGCCGGTTCTTGGCCAGGAGATGTCGGCCTGTCAAGCGTGTCTGCTCGCGGCGATCATCATGCTTTTTTATGTTCCCGGGGGCTCTGTAGCAGTGGTACTCTGGTAGTAACTCGACTCTGTGCAGTACATCACAGGCACCTCCCAGCGTGGATCGGTTTCAGACCACCACGACGACGACGCCGTTTGCAGGGTCCCGATCCAACAGTGCGCATTGTCTCTGATGCCCTGTTCCATATCAAGTCCCTCACCCCTCAGAGGTCCTTTGCACAGTCTCCTAGTCGTCACGTTTCAATGCGTCTGCATCTCCCGCCGTCCCGCCCCAAAGCCGCGTCATTTCCCCCACCGGGCTGCGACACGCGTTGGCCGTCGATCTCCCTCCGCCCTGTCGAGGGGTCTTTCCAAGTCTCCCTACAGTAGTACTTTGATGCTGTACACTGTAGTTCCTACCTAGGTAAATAATAGTTGCCGTCAAGACCCAATCTGGCAACCGACTCGAGTCCGCATTACCCAAAGCAGAATCATGTCAAGCGGATCGGGCGTCGGTCCGCCGCGAGAGCGAGCGGACGGGTTCCATTCATTCCCTAGTAGGTAGCTAGGACTGTGAGATGGAGTCCTCTGTACACAGTACTCGGTACATGTTCGCGACCTTATCTTCTCCAGCAGCACGGGAAGAGGAACGATGTGCTCCGTTCTCTTCCATCCAGTGGAATTGCTGCGCACGACTTGCAGTAGCTAAGCTCCTAGCGCCGCTGTTCCTGCTTAGGCTCCTGTTCCACAGAGGCGATGGAATTGATGACGGGCTTACCCTTGTGCGACGGGCCAGGAAAGGTCCCCTCTGCGATCTGTACGGCCTTTCAGCTAAAATTATCTTTGGTTTGCATTCCACTAGATAGGATACTCTGTACATGTACGGAGTGCATACTTGCAGAGCACCAGTCTCTGGGATTCTCTCCTTTTCCGGTCCCTTTCTCAGCTGAGGTGACGAAGATGTACTTGAAGCTGTGCTTCCACACCAGTGCAGTTTTAAATACAGTACCAAGCACAGAAGGAAATAGCCACGTTGGATGTCATCACGTTGTTCACATGAGCATAAAAAGGGACACAAAATCTATCCTCCTCCGTCATTCAAAAACCATGCTGATGCTCCTGCAAAGGAAACGACTCTACGAGACTTCGTAGATGCTCATGTCACAGTTCTAAAATAAAAAGAATAGCGCCGTCTCTCGTCGCGTAGATTTGGATATACCACGCAGACGTCACGTCAAACGGGGCATTTTCAGCTCACGTGCAGCTTCTCCATCGCCTCGCTCGCGTCCTTCCCCACGTCCGCGGTCGTCGTCTCGTCGACGGTCTTGCCCTCTTCCGCCTTCTGCTCCGCCGCTTTCTTGATCTCTTGGTACCTGGTGCCCTTGTCCTTGGGCTTCTTCTGCTTCTTCTCCTTCGGCACCTCCGCGGGGTATGCCTTCTTCTCGATCTGCAGCAGAGTGTGAGATAAGAACCACAGCACGGGCGTTCCCTTGGAAGAGTCGCTTACCTCTTGCCATTCCTGGTTGGCGGCGAATTCCTTCTGGATGGGTTCAAGCAGTCTCTGCAGGGCGGAAGTGATGGCGGGTTTGAGCTGGTCTGGTGTTAGCAGTGGAAAACGAAGACGACTTAGACGGGCGTCATACAAGTTGAGGGGTGAGCTGGAGAATGACCGTCAGCATATTTCATCAAACTTTCAGGCAAGTCATCTGGGACTTACGATATCCTTCTGGTAATCCTCCTTCATGGCTTCAGCGCTGCTATACACAAGCGGTTCTCCCTCCTGTCGCTCCACGACGAAACGACGCTCGCCGTCAAGCAGCTTGCTGGCGGGCAGCAGCACGTGCTCAACGAAGGCAAGGAGACCATTGCCTTCTACTTCCTTTGGAGGGGCATTTGCCTTCTTGATCTTGCGGGCGACTACGTCCGGCGGGTCGATCAGGTCGATCTTGGAGTTGGGGTCACTGGCAGACATCTTGCCACCAGCCAAACCTGGCACCATTGGGTTCATAAGATGCGCTCGGACACGGTATCCAAGCTTGGGCAGCGCCTGCAGGAGTCGTGAGTGGTGCACGCCTCAGCTGGCTTGGAAACTGAGCTGACGTACCTCAGTTGCCAAAGTAAAGATCTTGCGCTGGTCAACGCCACCAAATTGCGCGTGGACATCCAAAGCCTCTTCGTCGAGCGCTTGGAGAAGGGGATAGATAAGGCCGCTGAGGGTTGGGTTGTCAACCTGCTTCACGACTTCCGCACCGGCTTTTCTGGCATCTGCGAAGCGCCAGTCAGAGGTGTCCGATCATAAACCACAAGGTATAGGAAAGTAATAATACCGTGCTCCGTGGTGATGGCGGTAAGCCGGTATACATCCATTACATATTTCTGTGCTACTCGATCAGATTCAACTTCTCAACCCAGGCGGCGCATGTAGTTATTACCGAAGAGAGCTGGTAGGAGCTGCCGAGCACGAATTCGAGCTTCTCGATCGGGACATTGAGCGCGCGGAGCAGCGCAGTAATGCAGAATCGGTAGTACTTGGCTCTGTATTCGACCAATTCGATTGGGGCCTTGAGGTTATCGAGGAAGCCATGTACGTCGGCAAGCAGAACCTTGACATTGCAACCGGCTTGGAGGAACTGCGCGAGCTTGATCATCTATGTTTCCCCGTATGAGCCCGCTCCGATATACGGTGCGAAATGAGTCTTACCGGGACGAAGTAGCCGCAGTGAACTTTACCGGTTGGTGCCGTACCTATATGAAGATTTCGCCCGTGAATTTCATAATCCGGAAAATGAGTCGAGTCAGTCGATCGGTGTTCACCAACCCCAATAGATACGGAGAGGCTCTCCCTTCTTCAGCACATCTTCTATGATTTCGGGATTGAGTACCTCTGCGAGGTTCTCCCTGATCAGGTCGTACTTCTGCTGCCACGTAAGTTCGCTTTCGCTCATGTTGGGCGTCTAATACGTCTTGATATGTGACTCTGCAGCAGAGCGACAAAAACGTGGGGGGCAGAGGCTATCGCAGATAAGCCCCTCGCTAAGGCTCTCACCGCCTTTGAAGTCACATGAGGTCACATGACCATAGGGGACTGCGAAGTATATTCTATTGTCTCATTTACCAGCTCTGGAAGGTTGTAAGAGGATTTTATATATTGTCAAGTAAATTGAATAGAGTTCATTTTTATGAGTTTATCGCGGATGTGCTCTTAATCAGCCCTTTTTAGAACTAGCGCAGTTTGGAGATATTTGAGAGTATCTCGAGAGCTGTAATAATTGCACCTTAAAGAACACAGCGAGCAATGGATGAAGAGAAGACTCACAGAAATGAATGTGAACGATGAATCAGTCATAAAAACAAAACTGCAGATCCTCTTGTACAAGGCCAAGAGTAGCAATCCAGACACCGTAACTAGGCTCAGAAAAGCTAGTGAGTGACGATAGGTGGGCGATAAAGAATCCTTGGCGATGCTCGTGCTTCTCTTCTAACTGCACAACACAGCTATCATGCTATATGGACAACAGCACTCCGCAGAGTCTGAACCCTCTGCTATGCAAGGTACCACGGCTCTAGCTATTGGTGCCCCATGCAGTCCGCGGAAGAATCTACAGTCCGAGCTTATCACCCTCCCGCCCTCAGTGGCTGCGCCTTGTGAGGCAGGGCCGTACCGTAGCAAGGCTAATGTCAAGCTAGCAGGGTCTGGCAATCACAGCCATAATTTTTTTGTGAAAAAAAAAATACACAGGAATAGAGGAGAAGAAGCCCTGTTAACCGCTATGGAGCATATACTCGGCATGACAATAATGATATCCATGATGTGCCGATCGGTGTCTTCCCGCTCCGAGTCTTCCACAGGCCACTTCCCGCCGCCGATTAGTCCAGACCGCAGGCACCGCCATTCCCGCTCAGCACGTGCTCTGACACTTCACTCACGGGACGCCTTGCGGGAGCGGCTTTGTTTGGAGCTCCCCTGATAGGCCCTCTCTGGCTTCCAGCCGGCAGAGCCTGATAGGATGGCGGGTCAGAGCCAGCAGGCCCCTGGCAGCTCCTTGGACAGGACGCCTGACAGATCCGCCATGGCCAAAGGGCAGCATCTTTTAAAGACCGTGCAATATGTCCAGCGTACTATGGAGTGCGCCGCTCAGCATGGAGTACGGCTCCCGCGGAGCACCAACTTAGCGATCCTTGCACACGGCCTGTTGCTTGGGCGCATCTAGAACCCGAGGTCAAGTAATACGCGATCCCATCGCTGGATGATGTGCCGTCTCACCTGGCCACGGATCTGAAAATCGCGCTCCGGTTAGTCTGGAAAAGAATCGGGTATCTACCCCTCTTCTGGTTACACAGCCTGTCCGTGCCTGCTATGAGCCTCGTAAAAGGCGTCCAACTAGTGAGATGTACCGTCTGGAAGGTTAATAATTCAGCCTCAGTGGGTCGAGAAACGCGAAGCATCGGTCCCCAGTACTTAAAACTATAGTATTTCCTGTTCTTTTAAGCTCTGTGATATCAAGCTTGCGCTTTACTCTTGTGGCCGGATCAGGTACTGGACAGCAGCACTTCTGATTTCCTGAGACAAAGGCCATCGTCGTTCTCATTCATCCACGCGCTTATTTACTCCGTCATGACGGCAATCATCAGTTGACAGACCGGCTCATTATTGTCATCTTCCTGTTCCGCGGTTCCTGGGAGTTGCCTGCAGAGGCGTGTCCCTCGAGTATTCTCGTCTTCAGACAATCCTTCTACTCAACCGGAGAGATGGACAGCAAAATATCCTCAGATGTTGACAAGAGCTTAGACGCTGAGAAGAATATTTTGAAACCTGCATCTCCGCCAGGCGAGATACTTGCAGAGCCGTGGACCTGGAAAAGAATACCAATTCTTGTGGGGTTCATTGTCCTGGGACTTGGGCTTGTTGCGATGATCATCACCCTTCCGATAGTCCTACGAAAGCACAGCCACATCATCGAAGATGCAATCCCCGACAACAAAAACGACCCAACTCATCCGCTCCTTGTGCTCAACAACTTTCCGGACCCAGGGCTTGTCGAGCACAACGGCACTTGGTATGCCTTTGGAACAAATCCAAAGAAGGACGACCCCACCGTATACCCGCACGTTCAGATCGCAGTCTCACGCGATTTCAAGCACTGGAATCTGACAGGTCTTGATGCGCTGCCCACTCTAGCGCCGTGGGAAAGAAACAGAAACCACTGGGCTCCAGATGTGATTCAAAGAGTAAGCTAAAACCCGTTACGTCGGACACGACGTGCCTGCTCTTTGAAAATACAGCGCTGACGCTCGTTGCGCAGGACGATGGAAAATTCGTGTTGTATTATTCTGGAGAGCTGAAGAAATGGCAGAACCACCATTGCGTGGGTGTCGCCGTGTCAAATGATACAAACCCCCTGGGGCCGTATCACCCACAGGAAAAGCCCCTGGCTTGTCCGCTCCAATATGGAGGTGCCATCGATCCATCCCCGTTTAGGGACACGGATGGGAAACTGTATGTCGCCTACAAGGCCGACGGAAATAGCGTCGGACATGGGGGAGACTGCAATAATGGGAAGAAACCGTTGGTTCCTGTCCCGATCATGCTCCAAGAGCTCGAAAGCGACGGCATCACCCCCGTTGGGGACCCGGTCGAAATCCTGAACATCGACAAGAGTGACGGGCCCCTTGTTGAAGCACCGAATATCTACAGATCAGAGGAAGGCATTTACTTCTTGTTCTTCTCCTCTCATTGCTTCACCTCACCGCTGTATGATATCAAATACGCCACGTCGAAGTCGCTCAAGGGCCCTTATGTAAGGGCTCGGCGGGCGCTCCTCAAGACACCAGACTACGGCCTTGTATCCCCTGGTGGAGCCACGGTCTCTAGGGACGGAACGAAGATGGTCTTCCATGCAAACTGCGGATCCAAAAGATGCATGTATGTCGCCGGAATCAATATCCACTCGAACTTGACAATCACCTTCGATACAATCTGAACTGTCTGGTTGCATCGAATGGTTGAGGATATCACAGAACCCGGACGGATACTGCACTCTGCCAGCGGCATCTCTACCGATTGCTTTGTCAACCTGATTCGGAGCTATGCTCCATCAGACTCGGGTTGAGTGATATAACCCCCTTCGCCTCAATCTGCAGAACAAAGAGACGACCGTTTGAATCGGAATTGGTCTAGCAACACCATGATACCCAGGATATGAAACGCCGCCAAACAAGCCCGCCATTGTTGGCTTTGTTGCGTAATGGCGTCCCTAGCACCTTCGGTGCGAAAATTGCGTTCAAGTGCAGATATACTTTTGCTTGTTCATTTTCTCTAGATGAGTCTCTTGATATACTTTGACATGGTGCATTTAGCTGCCTTCTGGAAGACACGTCGCGTTGCATTTTTGTTGACGGTGTATCTGTGTGAAGCATGTATGATGATGATACCCACTAAAAGAGTATGAGCGTCATGATATAGAATTTGTCTGCTTATGTATGTGCTGTTTCTGTCATCGGATTTTGCGCATGTTCGGTGCTTTTGGGATGTGAGCATGGAGAATTGTTGGATAGACCGTGCATTGCATGTGTTATCTTAACATATCTCCTCTATGAGGTGCTTATTTACGCATCTTCTAGGTACCTACCTCTGTGCTGTACATTCAATGTCCGCTTCGGGTGGTCCTATGAACCCTATTCCTTATGAGTGCTATATGACGCGACCCTGTTATCCGGAGTGCACGGTATCAATTCCGTCTAGCCTTTAGGTAGAATATATATACTTGTCGACCGCTAAAGGGAATGTGTATCTAGTACAGAAGTCCTGACCTGATCATGTACGATAAGCATTATTACATAAGCAAGATTATGCATTCCCAAACATTATACTGCCGCTGTCCACCGCCAAGATACGCACCAATCGATGCACGGATCGATGACGCGATTGCCCAGCTCCCTCAGCGTCGGCGCGCCCGTGAGCGCTCCTGTACGACATGATCGCGTGGGGCGGAGGTGTCTCCGCCATGGAGAAAACATGCTCCGCGGGCTCCTCTGGTCCTCATTCTCAGACCTCTCCGTACGACCAGCACCGTATCCGCTACGATGTTCTCTCTCCGGGGTGCTGCGCGATCAATCCCTCGCAGTCTGAGAGCCACCGGGCTGGTGCGACAGGATGGCGCCGCATACACAATTGCCGCAAAACTTGGCCTTCCCGTTAGTTTATCGGCGGACCAAGTGACCGGGAGGTCGATACACTCGTACCCGCCTCGCAGAGCGCAGTCGGCCGTCGCGGAGAAGGAGGAGCAGTCGTCCCAGCGACCTTCCTCGAACCCGGCTCTATCCTTCCCCTGCCTCGACGCCCTGGACGCAAAGTCTGCTTCTCTGTCAGCAAGATCCCTCCAGTCGGGCCCGGAGCCGTCGTACACCACCGGTCACCATGAGCTGTTTCAATGCCGAGAACCATTGCTGCTGGACTGGGGAGGAATACTGCCGGAATTCGACATTGCGTATGAGACCTGGGGTCAGTTGAACGCGGACAAGAGCAACGCTATTCTCCTTCACACCGGTCTCTCCGCCTCGAGTCATGCGCACAGCACGGAGACGAATCCGAAACCGGGCTGGTGGGAGAAGTTCATCGGCCCCGGGGCACCGTTGAACACGGACAAGTACTTTGTGATATGCACGAACGTCATCGGAGGATGCTACGGGAGCACCGGGCCTTCGTCCATAGACCCCTCGGATGGCAAGAGATATGCCACGAGGTTCCCAATTCTGACGATCGAGGACATGGTGCGGGCTCAGTTCAGGCTGTTGGACTCACTCGGTATCAAGAAACTCTACGCATCTGTAGGGTCCAGCATGGGGGGGATGCAAAGTCTGGCGGCCGGTGTCTTGTTTCCCGACAGGGTGGGAAAGATCGTCAGCATCAGCGGGTGTGCGCGCAGCCATCCGTACAGCATTGCCATGAGGCACACGCAGCGGCAGGTTCTGATGATGGATCCCAAGTGGGCTCGAGGGTTCTACTATGACTCCATCCCCCCGCATTCGGGGATGAAACTCGCCCGCGAGATCGCGACGGTGACCTACAGGAGCGGACCAGAATGGGAGAAGCGATTCGGACGGAAGCGCGCTGATCCAAGCAAGCAGCCTGCCCTCTGTCCCGACTTCCTGATCGAAACGTACCTCGATCATGCGGGAGAGAAGTGGTGCTTAGAATACGACCCCAACAGTTTGTTGTACATATCCAAAGCAATGGATCTATTCGACCTTAGTTACACGAATCAGATCGAGACACGGAGGAGAAGAGCAGAAAACGAGGCAAAGATCGCCCGAGTAGGCTGGAGAAATATGCGTTCCAATGACGCCTCGTGCAGCCTCACGCTTCCAGACAAGCCGTACGAGGAGCAGCCCTCCGTGTCCGCATCTACGCCGCCAATGGATCAGTCCCTCGCTGGCCGCAACTCACAATCCGGCGACCGGGCGACTGGACCGCCGCAGGATCTGATCGCTGGACTCGCGCCGCTGAAGAACCACTCGGTTCTGGTGATGGGCGTTGCCAGTGATATCCTCTTCCCTGCGTGGCAGCAACGCGAAATCGCAGAGGCGCTCCGCGCCGCAGGCAATGCCACCGTTGAGCACGTTGAGCTCGGCGAGGACGTCTCGCTATTCGGACACGACACCTTCCTGCTGGATTTGAAGAATATCGGTGGGAAGGTCGGGCAGTTCTTGGGGTGAATCATTTACTCCATGGCGATGAGAAAAACTTGAAGAATTCTCTGTATGTATTCCTTCCTTATACCATTGTTTGTCACGAGACCAGGAAAAAAAAGTCGATGCATTTCAAGGCGTTTATCAAGGGGGCCAATCTTGAGCATGTTTATTGTTTTTCATTTTCAGGGATATCTTATTTGTTATCTTTTGCATTTACCTATGCTTCTGCTGGTGCAATGTATGTACAGTACATATGGATACTTGAACGTCGTTTACCTCGAGAAGATTTAGATCCCATCTCAGCGTTTACCAGTGTTACAGACATCCTTTTTTTTGCCACTATTAACTATGATAGCGGCATGGCCATCTATTGAAAAAGCAAAAAGATGAAGAGATCCTTGACATCTACGTTGACATGGAGTTTATTTTTATTCTAATCCTCGACACTTAAAAAAAGCGATGAACATATTAAGTATACAGGAAGAGGAGGTCTATGTCTCCTAACTAAAAGTGAATCAATCCAGGTACATGTACTCAACTCCTCCGTACAGTAGCAACATAGCTGTACGAACGTGATCGTAATATCCCAGACTTGGTGAGGATAATCTCTATAATCTCTATACCTTAGTTAGCTAGCGGGTATGTATGTACATGTACATGTACTGTACACCACAGTTGATTTAATTAAGTACGGTACACATACAGAGATGATATGGTATGGATCTCCTTACCTGTCTGCAATGCAATTCAATTTTGGCATCTATCTTCAGTTAAATATAGGCAGGTATCATACAAAGAACCAGAAAAGAAAGGAAGGAAGGTGCCGGATTCAGTGCTGGTCAACGCAGACATAAAGAAAAAGAATAATGGTAAAGAGGTACAGAAACGCATCCTGTGCCCCTCCTCGTTTTCGTTTTTCTTTCACTGTCTCCTCCTTTGCCTCGCTTTCTCTTTCTGTCTGTCTGGGGTTTTTTGGAGCTCTGCTGGCTGTTCTCTTATACGTATATGGCTCTTTACCGTCATCCATGGCTCTGGCCCTTGAATTTAAGCTTTAATTAAGCTACTCAGACAGGTGATGTACTGTACATGCCTGGTCGGTATAGGTACCTACCTGTAAACTGAACGTACATCAGTAACTTCCAATAATTCCGACTTCTAGGTGAATGAATTCATGGACAGGCGCCGCATTAACTGTATCTTTATTCACAGAGCTTTTCCTCTTTTTTTTTGATTTCTGCGTCATCAAAGAACAACCAGCTAATTTCCTTTCTTCTTGGAACATTAGGCTGTGGACTTAATTTCCTCCCTCACACACCTGAGTTCCTCTTCTATTCCAGCCGTACGTAACAACTCTCTGGTTGGGCTGAAAAACACATCCTCGAAATAATTCAAGTACATACATAGATACACTACATACAACTCACTCACTCACTCATGTCCGACACCGCAGAAACTAAGACCGCTTCTTCCTCCCCAGAACCATATATCCGTGACCCGCTAGACGAGCACACCCACACCGCCATCCTGCTCCATGACCTCGGAGCAGACTCCGGGCTGGAATTTGCGACGCGGTGGTTCCCGGCGAGCATGTCGGGTACACGTGTCGAGGGCCTTCCCCTGCGACTGCCCGGGTGGCGGTGGGTATTACCGTCCGCGTTGTCGTCGACGACGCTGTCGTTGTCGACGTTGTTGCCGCCATTGTCGCCGTCGAAGCGCGAGCTCCCTTTGAGAAACATCGCGGTTGTTGAAGATCGAGATCGAGATCGAGATGATTTGATAGAAGTGCCTGCGTGGTTTGAGACGTCGTCGAATTCATTGACAAGTGCAGATGCCACGGCCAAGAAAGATCTAGGCCTGCTGCAGCAGCAGATGAACGGACTCAGAGAGTCCGTCGAGTACGTGCTGGGCATCCTGGACAAGGAGATTGCTCGGCTTCACGGCCGGGCGGAGAACGTCGTCCTCGGTGGCATCGGCCAGGGCGCCGCTGTGGCCTTGTGGACGCTGCTTTGTCTACCACCTAGGTCGTCGTTGGTGACGGGTGCCAGTAGTGGTAGGATTGGAGGATTCGTGGGGCATGGTTGTTGGCTTCCCTTTGCTGAGGAAGTCGAGGGGTTCTTTGACCTTGGAGAGAAAGGTGAAGAAGGATCAGGATCAAAAGTACTCGAGTTCGTGGAGAGTAGATTGGCTGATACGAAGACGTCCTTGCTCCAGTATGATCGTGGCGGTGGTGATGCTGCTGCTCATCCGCTGCTGTCTACGCCTGTGTTTCTGGGACACGGCGTCGATGATACCCATGTTGACGTGAGGTTGGGGAGAAAGGCGAGTGACGTTCTGAAGAACATTGGGTTCAGGACTGTGCAGTTGAAGGTGTATGCCGGCGCGGCTGAGGGTGGACATTGGTTGAAGGAACCGAAGGAAATGGATGACATTGCTAATTTCCTTGAAGCAGTATGTAGGGAAGCGGGAGGGGAGGGGGGGAAAGGAGTGACAAGGATGGTATAGAACATTTGCAGAATTGGGCAGTCTTAGACCATCATCCATATACCACTTCCTGCATAGGTCCTATAAACAAAGATTAAGGAATCAGTAAGGATTTCTAGAGCAAATTAAAAAGAAGAGATTTTAGTATAAATACTGCTCAAATAGTCTCCTCTGAAGCTTCTGTTCTTGATCATGCTTCATTACATTGTTATCATAGATAGCTAGTTCACCATTAATCAGTTCACTCATCCCAAGGTCGCCCTGTCTATTCAATTGATTTATTCTTCTTCAACATCCATTGAACGCAGCAGAGCTTGCAACTATAAGTTCTGTGACCTAACCTAGCCAATAACCTTTATACAAATTCGATCATCAATGTCCCGGTTGGAGGTAAATCGCGCCGGTCCAGAAGCTTGATATATTCATTGGACCGATCGTATTGAGGGCCTTGACAATAAATAGGCCTGCCTTTATTTATTCTCGGGACATTGAAAAGTGGGGGGACATCTGTGGCGATCGCCTGTCTGTCCTGCTCCTTACTGCTTTCGCGTCCTTCTCTTCCTTTTGTTTCTTGCCGGATTGTTGCATCTTCAATTGATACTGCAGGCTTTCGGCTCCTTTGGGCACTACTTTAAATGCCCTCTAAATAGACTTTACCCGGCAAAGCTCGTGAGCTTCAAATAATTATCACTAACTTCTATCAAAGATAGAACCCTCCTGTTACTCGGGCCGACGAACGCAATCGACCTCTGTTGGCGTGGTGTCCATAGATCCAGTCATGGCTTGCAGCAGTCCATCTCTTGGATGCGGAGAGACTTGCCAAAACGGGCACAGCCCCGCTGTCTCATGCTCTCAAAGCAAACTGACCAATGATATCTCACCGACAGAGTGCCCTGACAGACCCTGGACCCACATCGGGACTTTCCTCTTTTGATAAACAGGGCAGGTCTCCTACGTTAAGACGCTTATCAGATGCCAGCCGACTTTCCATACTTGAGTTGCTGGCTGCACGTCGAACATGCGACTGTATCGCTTCTCCTCGTGAGGGCATTGGTTGGAGGACTGGTGATATTGCTTCTAGTTCCTTCACTTCACCGTATTGGTCGATTGGAGGACGTGGGAAGAGTCCCGGCCAATATGACAATAGACGCACCTGGGAGCTTTATGGAGTTGACTCCAAGGTATTTATTATGGCTGCTCCATCGTCTTCCTTTCTGTATCTTTTCTCTTGCTATTTCCTCATTGTCAGTTTCCAGTTTCTCGGTTCATCCCTCCATTCTACCTAGCTCCAGGCCTTGATACCATCGATTCGACCTCACCATGGCCATCCAAAAACTCAAGGTCGGCGTGGCCGGCCTGGGCCGTGTCGGGAAACGACATGTCATGAACTTCCTCACCCGCACCCCTCGCGCGGAGGTGGTGGCCGCGTTCTCCCCCGACCCCAAGGAGCTCGCCTGGGGCAAGGAGCATCTCGAGCCCTCCGGGGTGACCCTGTACGACGACTACGACAAGATGATTCGGCACCCGGGCCTGATGGCCGTGGTGATCGGGACGGCGACCCCCGTGCATGCGGAGGAGACGATCAAGGCCATGGAGAAGAACCTGCATGTGCTTTGCGAGAAACCGCTGTCGACGAGTGTTGATGTTGTATGTTCTACCCCTGACACCATTTTTGCCGTTCTGTCCTCCATGGAGATCATCGATAGGGGGACGACTGTGATATTAGACATCTGACGTTGACATCGCATATCATTCCTTCCCTCCGGCATAACAGTGCAAAAAAGTAGTAGAGGAAGCCAACAAGAGACCGCACCTGAAGGTGATGTGCGGCTTCTCGCGCCGCTTCGACGACTCCTTCCGCGACGCCGTCGACAAGGTCAACCGGGGCCTGATCGGCAGACCCGCGGTCGTCCGCAGCCAGACGTGCGACAAGCTGGACCCGACCGGCTTCTACCTGCAGTACGCGTCCTGGTCCGGCGGCGTCTTCGTCGACATGTGCGTGCACGACATCGACCTGACGCTGTGGTTCTTCGGCGACGACGTCGTCCCCAAGAGCATCTCCGCCCACGGCATCCGGGCCGTCCGGCCCGAGCTGGAGAGGTACAACGACTTCGACAACGCGGTGGGCATCGTCGAGTTCCACAGCGGCAGGATCGCCTACTACTACTGCTCCCGCATGATGGCGCACGGGCAGGAAGACGTCACCGAGGTCATCGGCACGGAGGGGAAGGTCTCGGTCAACGCGTACCCCCAGCGCAACTTCGTCAACTACTACCATGCCGGTGGCATCACGCGCGAGGTGCCTGCCGACTTCCAGGGTAGGTTTGAGATGGCTTTTATCCAGGAGGCGAATGAGTTTACCGCTGCGTGTCTGGATGACACGCCGCTGCCCGTGAAGCTGAGCAATGCGGCCAAGGCCGTCGAGATCGGTTCCTACTTGCAGGAGGCTTTGGTGACCGGGAAGCAGATTCACTTTGACGAGAGTGGAAAGAGGATTGATAAGGCGCAGCTCTAGTTTGGTAAGAATTTACAATGTATATATATATAGGTTTATATATTTACCTGCCAGTTGAATGGATATATTAATATACTTACGGCCTTGAACACCTGTCACTATCATCCTCCCATTGATCCTTCAGGGACTGGATCAACTGCGCGTTCTTCCATGCCGTTGCCTTTTCCATGTCCACCAGAAAAGAAACAGCGGCATCCTGATCCAGCTTGTCCCGCAGACAGCCACCCCCTGAGTAGATGATTCCATTCAATCAGCAAACGAGCGAACGAGGGCACCCAGCAACAGCAAAGACGACTGGGGAAAAAAAGACGGGAGGGAGCTTACAGGCAGCCAGAGCGTGGCGGGCGGTGAACAGCGTATTTGCAGCGGTCCTGTTCGAAGCGGCCAAGCCCAGAACGACGAGAAGATGGTTGCGGACGGATTTCTGCGAGAATAAGCACATCGTTAGTTTATTTCGCGCCCAGTGTTATATAGGTAATTGCTGTACCGTGCATACCTCTGCCTTCCTCGCTTGCTGGAGACTTTCGTATCCTGCGGTCAGCGAGCCATGAGCGTACAATGCGAGGACGATCCTGGAGATGTGGTAGTACTGCAGGCCAACCGCTGTTCTTGAACATCAGCAACAATCCGCCCTGTTCCGTATAGATATTTAGGGACATCTCGATGAATCACTCACCATGAAAGGGCGCCAGCATCCACACCTCCGGCAAGCCTCGACCCTGCTCTCGACTTGGTGGTTTAAACAGAATGGGCTCGAACGAGGGAGGCAGCTTCCGCCTCCAATCCTCCACCTCCTCGTCCAGTTGCTGCCAACTACTACTACTACTACTAGTAGTAGTAGTAGTACCGGACATTATCATCTGCCCAGTCAGGTCCGAGCGGAACGCGCAACTCAGGACCTTGGCCAGGAGGAAGACCATCCGGTTCGCCAGACACACGTCGTCGTTCTTCTGGAACGTGCGCGAGCCGAGGTAGTTCTCCAGGCGCGTCCGCAGCGGCTGCTGCGAGACGAGGGAGACATAGATGTCCTCCCGCAGGCAGAGCCATGCGGCGGCCTCTCCCAGCCCGCCCGAGGAGCCGAAGTGCGAGACGGAGTTGAGAATCCGTGTCGTGCCGAGGAGGTGGCAGCGTTTGTCGTATGCTGAGGCATATTACATTGTAAGATTTTCTTGCCTTGAATGTCATGAACGGGTAGGATCGTCAATTCCTTACCGTCCATCTCTTCGTACTGGCGCAGGATCGCGATGGTCACCAGCACGTCCTCGGTCACTTCCGCGCCCGGCGTCGAGAGTACCGGTATCAGGAGCTGCAGGCACTGCGTGTGATACTGCAGCGCCTCGGTCTCGTCGTAGTCTGAGAGTCTGCTGACGTGCCGCGAGGAGAACGCGAAGATGGCAAGGCGCAAGACGGGCTGGTGGAGGGCCCGGCGCGGCACCTCGATCTCGAAATGTCGCTCGAGGTCTGCAACATCTGCCTATTATAATAAATAGATTGTTCACCTGGTTAGGAGACTTTGGAAAGATGATCTTGATTCGGAAATTTGGCAGGCACCTACCCACTGGGCCATCTTTTCGATATAATTCCGCATCAGATACGCCTCCCTCTCTGTGAACGTGTAGGCTGGGGATCCGAGGGTTGTTGGCGCTTCGCTGCCTGCACTGTCGTACGACTCCGCAGACTGCTGGTATTCGAGGACTATATTCACATATATGCCAGTCAGTCAGACATCTATGTGGAGTATCTTGTTGATTGGGGAAATTTTGTCTTCGATAGCTGTGGTTCTTATTAATCGCAACAGGAATATATATAATATATATATATTGAAAAAACTTGCCTTCTATATTTCCAGCAGCATCTTCGTACGCTTGATCTGGATCATCTGCAACATTCGGATCCTGAAAGGAGTCCAATTCAGGGTAATCCCCTGACTCACGCGCAGCAACATGGCTGTTATCTCGATCTGCTCCCTCGGAGTCCGCAGATGTATCATCCTTGTACGCCTGAATAAGCTCCTGTGTCTCGTCGTAATACCGCACTGGCATTTGGCGACGGAGTTAGATACGTAAGTCAGAAAAGCGAACATTCCACAATGCGTAAGGGGTTCCCTTTCAAACGTACGGATCTTCGGCGGTCTCAGCCACCTCTGTCCCTTCGCGAAGGAGAGGATGGTCTTGTCGTTGGTGACAGAGTTTGATGATGAATGCCGGAAACGGACGTTGAGCGGTCTCGAGCATTTGATGTTGTGTTCCTGGCACCGGAGGCATGAGGGTAGTCTCGTATCGCCTGTGCAATTGCGCTTTAGATAGGGTGGACGAGTCGGAATGGGGGCGTACATTTTAGGTGGAGAGCTATACATGTATTAGATCTCAAGATACCGGTTTAGTGATGCGTTCCAAAAATAAAAAATCAACTTAGAGAAACAAAAGTATCCTCATAGTGGACCTTAAATGGAACATCTGAAACAATCACAGGGGAGACATGTGATGTACACACCACGGCAAGTCTGACTGTAGGATTCGTTAGTAAATGTGGTATCTATTTAGATATTAACAACAGATTACCAAGAACCCACCATCCAATAACAACTCTACTACGTCTTATTGGTGTATGGTCTGTTCTCGCTGTCTTACGTCTCATGGGGAAACGCACAGGTGGGGAGGAGGATTGATAGAAGAGCTCAACGTGAGAACTTCGTAATCTTGTACTTAGGTGGAATAAATCCGATGGCAATACATAATAAACAGCCAGTCAGAATCTGATATTCAAACGTTCGATTGAATCGATTTTCTAGAGCGATAGGCTTCGAGAAGCGGGGTACGGGTGCGACGCAGCTTCACGTGATAGATATGAAGAACGCCTCAAAAGGTTATGAACCACAAAAAGAAATCCAAAGCAGATTATAGCCAACAGAAGCTCCATTGCTCTGTAGTTAATCATGGGTTCCTCACGGATAACAGAGGTGGAACACTTCATTTTTAAATTGGCGACGCAAGTCACGTTGCTGCCTGAGGAACGGCGAAAAGAATTGCCAACCTATATAGATAGACTTGTATAGCTGGAGCATCCAGATATATACCTAGGTTAAAAAAAGAGTAGCCTAATGAGTGGCTCATACTTCCGTGCTACCGTGGCTTCGAGAATCAAAGGTTATAAGTTCAGTTGAAGCTCGGCAAAACAATCGAACTAGATTCTAGAGAAAGTGACGGTGGACAAGTAGAAACGGAATAGCAAAAAGGGGAATCAGATGGAACTGCCCTCAGATTAGCTCTCTGGTTCTCATCGGTTTCCATGCAGATGTGAGACCGCGTCTGTGAAGACACGTCTATTGGCTGCCGGATACCATACAATTTTGGCTTTTGGATACCTCAGTCGTCATCGGGCGTTTTGATTTTGCTCCACCTGGTTTTGAAACAAATTGAGTAGCATAGACATAAACATCGTCCCTTAGTGCATTTTCTGCATTGTCACCTATGTTCTCTAGATCGTTCGATGGAAGTGTGCATCAGGACGGGTTAGCAACGTCAACAAAGAGTATTTGAAACTGGAGGTCCTTGAATTGGGCTTTCTAAATAGTCAGATATCTAGAAACGAAACTGGAACTGCGTGTATGCCTGACATCAGAAATCATAGATCAGTCGTATTTCCGAAATCTGTAATTTATTCTCCTGTTAGTTGACAATTCAAAGTAAATATCCTAGAGATGCGCGTCAGAATTCCAGACATGGAAGGAGCTTGCTGGAAGTTAGTGGTTAGTAACATTAAGAGAAGAACTGTTTTCGTAGAGGACAGAGTCCACGTGGTAAACAAAGGCAACAACAAAGGATCGAGGGTCGCAGTCCTTAACGAAATAAGGACAAACGGAAACTGCAAGGCTGGAATCTAGCTGAGTACCCATACATATCCTCCGTTATAAAAACAGAATGCGGGAATCGAGAGGCTCGGCACTAAGTGGTGCACTTCCAACGGGTCAGCGGGAAGCACTCATCCCTAGCCATCAGATTGAAAACTACCTACAGCGATTAGAAGATCATCAACGGCCTGCTCAACGCGGTCACCTTCGAGAGGCAGACACGCGGAGCATTGGTACTGTACATTTCTGTACCCTGCCTCCGAAATGCGACTTGTCATCATGTGGCATCATCGGGATGATATGGACGGGATCAAAGAAAAAAAAAAGGAAAATTAGAAACCAAGTTGGGGCAGACCCCCGCCTGTATAAGGTGAGAGAATGAGCATAAGACCAGGTAACACCTAGATCTTATGGCGTCATTCCCTTTAATCCAAACCAAAGAAATTGCCCATCTGCAGCACTTATGACAATGCCGTATGGCATCTCAGGCAATGTCACTATTCGTGCTGAAATATGGCGCCGATATAACCGGAAGGTGTGCAGGTATCGAAAACGATTCGAACATCATGAAAAGAAAGGAGTACCAGGAGGCAGGAAACCCGTTGGCTGTTTCAGGTCTCTAAGATCTCTGTTCTTGCTCAATCACCCGCGCGTAATATATGTATGATTGTCCGCTTCTTCCACTCGCTGAGCGAGGGATGAATGCGGTTCGAAGTCAGCGCGTCATGAAGCTCATTTCGGTTTATCGTCACGGAGACCATGGTGCAGCACTGTTCCCGAGCCTATGCAAAAGTTCGTTAGCGACGAGTCCATTGAACAAGAGAAGAACGAGAGACATGCTGACATACCTGTCTGGTACTTCCGGTGAGAAAGAAACAGACGGCTCTGTGGCGTCAAGAATCAGGAGGCGCCTGATATGTTGATGTCGCGGGGATACGCGTCCGGAAAATCTGTCGGTCCGTACAGCTCTCTCCGACCGACGTCAGCAGCTGAATGGTCAAACGCTGTTGCACGTGACCGTCATCTACGCCGCTGTGGCTCCACAGTAATTGACCTGTGAAGTCGAGGCGCATAAAGAAATACATAGTCACCGAAGGCTTGATCTTCTTGAAGATGGCCGTTGTTCTCGTTGGTCATTGTTCCTCCAGACCCTAGACATCAGGGTTCGTCTGGGTATTGCGAGGAGGATTACGACGAAAATCTTGCCTACAGCAACGACTATTTTGACGATTAACGAAGCTCCGCGCAGCGGTCAGGCTCAGAGTCACGAATAAGGGAAGCAGAGAAGCAGCAAGTGGGAAACAATGTCTTCTTGGTTTGAGCGGCACGCCAGCTCCCACCAGGCGCAGCTCGCCGCCACCGCGGTACTGTCGGGAGCGGCTGTGGCAGGCGCAATACTTGGTTACCAAAGTATTAAACGGAGGGAGAAAGTCAAGGAGCTTAAGGCCTCAATTCCGGAAATAAATGAGCGACACCATGCGGAGAAGGTTCGTTTTGCTCTTTGAGCAGGCATTGGGCATTTGCGCAGAAGTTTGGTGGGATTTCAATCATGGGAACCGTGGCTGACTGGCGAAAGTGAAGCTCACAGAATATGGCACAGCTACTCCTATAGTGCCCATGAGCAAGGAAGATGAGCGCAGTGCCGCACTTGCTCGAAGAGCGCAGCAGGGCGATTATGACGAAGGTAGAGACACCCTTCACCCATTGGCTGCCTGGCGGACCTGCTGACGATCTTATCACATTCTAGACCTAATCCTCGAGCAACTTGCCCGTAACCGTGTTTTTCTCGGAGACGACGGTCTTGCGAAGCTCCGAAACTCCTTTATAATCGTTGTCGGCTGCGGTGGTGTAGGGTCGCATGCGGTGGCTGCGCTGGCCCGATCGGGTGTCTCCAAGATTCGCATTATCGATTTTGACCAAGTCACCCTTTCGTCTTTGAATCGACATGCCGTTGCAACTCTTGCTGATGTAGGCACTCCGAAAGTGCACTGCATCCGAAAGAGATTGGAGCAGATAGCACCATGGGTGAAGTTCGATTGCCGAAACGAATTGTTTGGGAAATCCGTGGCCGATAAGCTATTGGAACCTTGGACATTGGATGGTGGCGAAGGGCCCAAACCAAGCTATGTGATCGACTGCATTGACAACATCACGACCAAGGTCGACCTACTGCACTACTGCCACTCGCACTCCATCCCCGTTGTTTCATCAATGGGAGCAGGGTGCAAGTCAGACCCCACCCGTGTGGTGGTGGGCGACATCTCACTTAGTTCAGAAGACCCTCTGTCCCGCAGCACTCGACGGCGACTGAAAGCGCTAGGAGTGACCACGGGTATTGCCGCGGTGTTTTCAACAGAGAAGCCTGGCCCCGGGAAGGCATCCCTCCTTCCTCTTCCTGAGGAGGAATTCGCCAAGGGGCAGGTTGGGGAGTTGGGAGTCCTGCCAGATTTTCGCGTACGTATCCTCCCTGTCCTCGGTACGATGCCTGCTGTATTTGGTTATACGCTCGCAAACCACGTCATCTGCGAGGTTTCGGGATATCCTCATGACTACAGCATGGGCGGTAAGGGCAGGGACAAGATGTACGACAGCATCCTGGGGAACCTGCAAGGATTGGAAGAGCGGTTGGCCAGAACTGAAGCTGGCCAAGATCCCGTCGGGCTCCGTATCCCAATCAGCAAGGAGGATGTTGCTTTTCTCGTCGAAGAGGTCTGGAGAGGGAAAAGCGTGGTCAGCGGCCTCCCGAACCGTCTGGCGCTGGTCCCGTGGCAGCGGCCGGCCGAAGGCTTCGGGGCCGACAAAGAATGGGAGAAGGAAGGACAGAAGTATGTCCGGATGGACCTCAAGGACCTTGTCTGCATGACAAAGGAAGAGGCCATCCGGCACGAAAGGGAAGTGCTCAAGGGTGGAAAAAGGGTGGAAGAGGTCTACGACGAGAAGGTGATACAAAAGGTCCAGGAACGGATGCGGGAGGCGGAGGAGTACGAGAAGTATCGGTAGAAACCAGTCTATTGTCCATGATGACGACCTGGAGGTTTATTGCAATGTAGAATGTATCCGTATACTGCGAGTGTCTGCAGCTCTAGCGCATGCACGCCGTCCCGAGGCGCCGGCTCTTGGCGCCCGTGGCTGTGTCGTACACATCGGAGTTGCAGCCGCTCGTGGCCGCTTGCGGGGTCGAACTCCGTCGGGGGTCCCGAAGCTGACGAAGACGACTCCAGATCTGCAGCAGGCGATCCTCGCGGCCCGTCGCTCCCCTGGGAGAACGTTCAGCAGTCTCAAGGAGGAACTTCTCCCGCCAATCCTCCACATTGAACGTCCTTCGGCCACAAGCAAGATCTGGTGGGTGCACAGGTCGGTCTGGAACGGACCCTGCCGAGCCGCTTGACGTTCTGCAGCCTAGCTAGGCCGGCCCCTTCGCTGTCCGCAGGGACATTATTCCCCTGTCCCCTCCCCCAGGCTGTCGATCTCCGTCAATCCCAGCAGCCGTCGAAGCAATGCAATGATGGCAAGCCGGAAGAGTTGTCCCACGGACAACACCAACTTGCTCGGTGTAGATCCTTACGCTGTCGATGTCAACGACACCGACTCCGACGATGGCATCCACCCGAAAGTGTCGTCCTACCCCCGGAGGAGCTACTCCCGCCCGCTGATCGACTACGTCAAGAACGAGTGGCAGAACAACCCGAAATACAGGATCCTCTCCCAGTCCTCATCCCCGGATCGCGAGTTACCGCAGGGGATCCGTCTCCTGCTCTCCATAATCACCGCGCCCAAGTTCAGGCGCTACCTCATCGTCTATGCCGTGCTTCTGACAACGTGTTTCATCGGTTGGAAGGGGATTCTTTCTCCACGACTCAAGGAGAACGCTGCGCTGCTGAAGTCCTTGGATCCGCAGACGAGGGAGCTGGTTGGAGGCTGGTTCGGGACGAATGCCCTACCAAAGTTCTCCGATCTGGTTCAGATCAGGACGCTGGATCCGTCGCTGTTGCCGGGGGATGTACCGTTGAAGGCGAATGATAGAAATAAGAGGAGATTGATCATCGTGGGTGATGTCCACGGCTGTAAAGACGAGCGTATGTCCTACCTGGAGATTGACTATCTGTACGGAATTGTGGATCCTTGCTGACCATTGACCATGACTCTAGTGGATAGACTGCTCGAAAAAGTCTCCTTTAACCACGAGAATGGAGATCATTTGATCTTTACCGGTGATATGATAAACAAGGGCCCGCAGAGTCTCGCGGTGGTTGACCTTGCCCGCAAATACCGCGCGTCCTGCGTGCGTGGAAACCACGAGGACCGCATCCTCCTGCTGCGTAACGAGATGAAAGCTACCAACATGCTTTCCGAGCCTTCTGGAAATGAAGTCGACGGGAAGCCCACGAACAGCATCTCCTTGCTCGATCACAATGAGCGCACGCTGGCGCGGCGGTTGAGCGATGAAGAGGCCGAGTGGCTCGACGGTTGCCCTGTCATTCTGAAAGTTGGACAGATAAAGGGGATGGGACAGGTGGTAGTCGTCCACGGCGGTCTGGTCCCTGGAGTCGAGCTGGAGAGGCAAGATCCCTCCAGTGTCATGAGCATGCGAACGATTGACCTGGCTACTCACGTCCCAAGCTCGTCCAAGAAGGGTATGCCGTGGACCAAGGTAAGCTCCCTCTTTGCGTCATGTTTCCTGTCTTGTTTCACGCACAGAAGTGGTTACTCGTTCTGACACATTGCAGCTATTCAACAAGCACCAATCGCTCTTGTTTGCCAGCCTCAAGAAATCTGTGCCGGATCCTCAATCCAGAGTGACCACTGTCATCTACGGCCACGACGCCTCCTCTTCCCTGAACATCAAAAAGTATACCAAGGGCCTGGACACCGGCTGCGTTAATGGCGGCAAGCTCACCGCGTTGGTCATCGAAGACGGCGGCAAGCAGAGCATCGTCCAGGTGCGGTGCAGGGATTACACATCCATAAGGGAGAGAGAATGAACAGGGGACAACGCTATCCCTTCTTTTTAGACTGCTTTTTCATTGCATGTCTCTTCTGTCTTTTTGGGTGTTTGGATATCAATGTATGCTGTTAATCCTGATTCGGTATGGGTGCATGGTTTTGTCAGCGTCTTTCTTGACTTGGTGTAATACCTCTACTGTGATCATTCTGGCATGGCTCACAAGGTATCGCTTTGGGCGTTTACTGAGGCGTATGTACCTAGCTGTGGACCTGAAAACAGAAGATGCAGTCCCATCATTATACTATCAGTAGGTTACTACTGATCATCTCTTGGTGACATAAGCTCATTGGACTAGGTGGGGTGGAAAGTCCTTGAATGGCTCAGTTTGAGAGTCGAGGCCATGGACGAGACATGTGTCTTTGCAATCTTACATTTTTCAATAGGTTGTGCTTGGCTAATCAAAACTGATTTCTACTTTAATAGCATATTATCATTACATATATATATATATATACAGGGCAAACAGACTCTCCGTATATATTCCGTATTCAACAATATATTCATACATACAAGTATATGTACGTCCTTACCGACTCGGTCCCGGCTCCATATGCACCCAACTCCCATTTGCCTCCCAAACGCCGGGCTTGGTGAAGTCCTCATACCAAATCCCACCTAGGGCGTTCACCTTCATGTACCCGAAGCGGAAATACTCCGGATCGCCTTCCCTGCGGCGCGTCCAAGTAAAAGGCTCGACGGTGCCATTGGCCTCCTTGAAGCCGCGGAAGCGCTCGACGTCGTTGACGAGCACGCTGATCCCGTCTGCCTCGGCTGCCAGACCGGCGAACGTGAAGGTGATATTGTTGCCGGCGATGGTCGGAACGGCGATCTCGGGGAGGACGCTCCCCAGCTGGGCGTCCAGGAGCAGCGCAGCAGGCGTCTGCAGGATGCTGTCGAACCCCCACCGCGCGACGCCGTTGATGAACAGACCGACCAGGAAACCCTGGTACAGCAGACTGGGACGCGTCTGGAGCGCCGTCCCCGGCAGGAAGATCAGCGCGAGGATGTAGTGGTGGAGCCGCAGGTTCATTTTGGGCACCGCGACCAGGGCCAGGACGCCGCACGCCATGACGCCGTACAGCAGCAGGAACCGCGGGAGGCGCCCTTCGTTCCGGAGCGCCCAGGCCTGCGTCGCCGTGATGGCGACGAGCACGCACACGATGGCGATCAGGGTCGGGATCGCGCCGGGCTGCTGCTGGATGTCGTGCGGCGTCAGGCGCGAGAGGGGCAGTCGGTCGAACGTGTAGTTGTCCAGGGCCCCGATCCAGCAGCCGCCCACCCAGAGGATCGTCTTCTCCCACTGCGCGGTCAGATCGCGCAGCGTGTGCCGGACGCAGAAGTAGTAGATGGCGAAGCCGACGAAGGCAGCGGGGAGGAAGCGGCCCAGGGAGATGGAGACAACCTCGTAGTAGTCTGGGAAGTAAGGCGGGTCGGAGGACAGTGCAATCTGGAAATAGACGATGAAGAAGATCGAGCCGAAAAACACCGCCGGAGAGGTGATGAACAGTGAGAGTATGCAGGAGAAGAATGCAGAGATAGCGAATAGAGGCCATCGGAGGTCCCGACATTTGGGAACAGGTTCGTTTGAAGATGTCTCCCGCTCGAAAGTGAACGACAGCGGAAAATTAGAGGGGAACTCGATGCTTGAGATGCCGTTCTTCTCAACACTCCCATAGTGGCTCCATTCCCCGGTCCGGACGAGGATACCGCAGCCTCCGCTGTGGTCGTTGACGAGACCCGCATGCATCGCCGCAGCGCAGATGTACGAGTCGCCGCGGTAGATGCCAATATCGCCGCTGCCTTCACCGGTGTTCGAGCCTCCAATGACCAGGCTCCGATAGTTGATCTCCTCAGCGCCTACGGTGTAAGGCTCGAGGACTTTCGCGGCCCTACAGCCGGCAGGACATTGGAACGCAAACGCGTTATTCTCAAACGGCCGGCAGTCATCCCCATTGAGTCCACAATTCGTGGCATTGTACCTAGAACAAGAGTAAATACCATGAAAAGGTCAATGACCTCTTTTTTGGGTCAACTTACCACAGCCTAGAACGACAAGAAAGCCTCACAGGCTTCCCATACCCCGGTACCTCAGGCCCAACGACCGACGAATGCAGAATCGAGAAAAACAGCAGCGCCCAGACGCCATGTGCTATCACGAGCGCCCACACCTTCGACCTCCTGCTGGGCAAGCACCGATCCACAAGCCGGATCGGGGCCGTCTGGAAGCCGGGGAGCAAAGGACGGATGCTGTACTTGCGCGGCGGCTGCGGCCCCTTGATCCATGATCGGAGCGCATGCATCATCCAATGTGTTGTTCGTCGACGGTCCCTGGCCGTTGTTGACGGCGCAGCCGCACGAGGCTCCGCCGTGGGAAGCAAGGGCTGCTCATCATGGCCGTGCTCGTGCTCCGCGTGCTCATCGTCGTCGTTGTCGTTGCCCGTTTCTTCCACCACCTCGACCGGAGGAGAATCCGAGCTTCCGGAGCGGCGGATGCTCACGTACTCGCTGCTACTCCCGGAGCCTGAGCCTGAGCCTGAGTGTTCCAGGTCCCGCAGGGGATAGCTCTGGGTCGCTCCGGGCTTTTCTGTGACACCTCGGTCTGGGGACATGTTTCTTCATGTACGTGCCTTGGTGTCAATAACAATTGGTCCTGTCCGCGCGGTTCTCCAGCGGAAAGCCGTAGGTGCGGAGAGAGCGGCAGAATTCTGGGGACGGATTATGTAACTTGGCTTATCTTATCTACCACCTATTCCAACCTGAGTGAGCGAGACGAACAGTTAAAGGCTTGTGGTGTCATAATCGCCTTATTATTATTTGTTTGACTATATTCGCCTAAACTGCCTAAATTGGTCATTGATGGGCACACATAATGTCTGTATAAATACGTCCAATATGTAGATATAAGTTGGAAAATCAGACCTCACCTTCAATACGAGACGAATACTACTATGCCCGCAGTCATCCAATAATAGTTATGGGCGCAGAGACCCTAGGCATTACTATTGGTCAGGTAGACGAATCCTCTCTGTCCCCAAGGCGATAACGGGTGTGTTGGGGGGAGAGAGGGATTCAAACAAGAGATCATTGCTATTCACGGGCCATATTATCGGGCGTTATATATATATATATATCATCAAGCAGGCGAACCTATTTCTGCCATTATCCGACGGGTCCAACCAAGCCAGTGGTCTCAATCAATCAACAATGTGGGACCTCATGTCCTCCTGGGACATTATACTGAGGAGTTCAGAGGACTGGGACCGTTGGTTCCTGGACATCAAGTTGACGGCTGAAGCGGCGGATACCCCGACGTGCCGAAGGAGAGTCTCCCGGAGCTGAAGGAACCGCCGCCTCCTGAGCTACAGGTCCTCAAGGAGGCTTTCAAAATCGCGGATCTCAGTGATCTCCACGAGGAAGATTATACACACCTCGTCCGGATGTATGAACGGAGATTCTATGTTCAGATGCGAGAAAGAGGCTTGTCTCTATACAAGGTCTGCGGAGAGTCTAGTTACGTACCCAATGCGGCGGAGCCGAAAGTCCTATTCAAGTATGTAGGTAGCTAGTAATGCTGGCTGTTGGGATCTTAGATGGACTTGATATGATCTGGTAGATTCGGTGGACTGCGCATCAAGTAAGTTTGTTGATATGGCCGTCCTGAACCGTGGAAGGACCTTCATGTGCATATATCTGAGGCAGATCTACCGATCTATATGCGAGACGCCGGGTAACCATCTTTCCAGCCTACCGATTATAAACCGGATGGTCGATAATTGACAATTGGATGTCAATGTCTCTTTGACTTGAATCTGTTGGGACACAGGCCAGACCTTTTATTACTACAAATAAAGAGGCCATGACTGCTAGTTGTTGCAGTCCGAACTGGTATTTTCAGGAAGACACCTGTTCGTGACCGTCATCATCATGGCTGTCTTCTTCAATTCATAGTATCAAACCCATTCAATTTGTAGAATTGATATCACCAAGTCCACGCCACCGCGGATCCGACCCCCACCGGACCGGACCCGTCCGGCCCGGGAGCGGCCGCCCGCTCAGCGTCGGCAGCGCGGTCCCGTGCCCGGTCTTGTTGACATCAGCGGCTTTGAGCATGTTACGTCCGTCTTGATGTACCACCTGGGGGCCAAAAGTCAATTCCATTTATGATTTTGCTGTCTAATAATAAATAATGTAGCAGGGTCCCCGGACGGAGGAGGGATTCCTCCGTTCGGGAAGACTCGTCAAGTTAACGGACTGACCTCAGCAGGCCCAGCTGGGTTGGATACAATACATCTCTAATCGATCTGTGTTCCTCTATCGACGCTTCCATCTACCTAATCCATCACGAAGCTCTCAGATAATATATAATCCATCAACAGAACGACCAAATTGATCACACTCCTCCACCAGATCAAGGATCATAAACAAACCACTTCACCTCACCTTCCCATCAACCGGACCAGACCAAACAGACCAACCATGACTTCATCCCTCTCCTCCATCCTCCCCCCCTTCTCCCTGCACAACACCTTCCCCCTCCTCGGCCTCATCACCTCCACGGGGGCCCTCACCTACGCCTACGCCGAGATCGTCTACCTGACCCCGCTCACGGATGAGCGCGTCCCCGAGCACGTGATCCGCACGAGCTGGGAACACTCGTTCTACCCGGGCCTGGGGGCCATCCTGACGCTGGGGGCGGGGAGCCTGGTGGGTGGAATTACCGGGTACAAGATGGCGGTGTCGAAGGCAGGGTCAGGGTCAGGGTCGATGGCGAAGGTGCTCTACGCGACGGGGACGGTGCTGTCGATGGTGCATTTTGTGTTTGTGCCGTGGGTGAGTACAACCCCCCCTCTTTTTTTTTCTGTTAAAAAAAGGCACTTATTAAGTGTTAAAAATGGAATTGATATCGGATATACCTAACCACTACTATCAATCGGCGCTGATATTGATGTATTTGTATAATATATAGATCGCCAAAACCATCGAAGCGATGCTCGAGCCGGACGACGAGAAGAAACAAAAACCCAACACCAAGCGCGAGAGCCAGAAGCGCTGGCTGCGGCTGCACTACGTGCGGACCCTCGTCTCCGATATCCCGGCCTTCGTGGCCTTCCTGGGTGCGACGAGCGCGTATTTCCTGTCCTAGATTAGATACCTACATAGGTTGATAACCCGATGTTGGTTGGTTGCTGGTGGAAAGCGTCTGATCTAATCCGAGTTTGGGCGGATGTTGATGAGATAGGAGAGGATAGGATAGGATAGGGACTATCTGGAGGGAATAAAAAAAATTCACGATTACCGTATCACTAATTAGTATGTGAAAAAAAATGAAATAGGATATATGCATGAACTACTGTCTGTTTCCGTCTCTGGTTACATATGGATCCGATTTTGTCTGGTAAGGTATAGAATTTTCACTTTATTCTGCGAGATTGATAGATTACAGGTTCTTGATGACTGTGCGATTATAGGTCGTTCTCAAGATAGTATTCCTACGATGCAGCCGGCGAGCGAGTGTCAGGCTCAAGAGGAATAGCACAGACTAGTCCAGTTCGAAACTAATCCACCTATCTCCACATATCAAGCAGGATATAAAACCAAGGACATGATAACGAGCGAAAACACTTCATACCCACGCAAGCCATATCCGCGGGCAGAGAATGAAAAGACCATCAATATCAAGAAGCCACCGACGGGGGTATCAAAGGGGAACTAGATGTTGATAGCCACTGTTTCGTGGACGCATAACTTGTCGACCTCACTTCTCACATCCTTAAACCACACCAACTTATGACAGCAGAATGGTGAATGTAAAAATAAGCACAAAACATGAGCAGAACTAAAAAAAGGACTTAACGAGAGTCATCGAGGCTTCTTGGATTCTAATCAAATCTAGCACCGTGGTACCTGATAAAGAAAGTCATGAGTCATGAGTCATGAGTCATATCGGGAGAGTCGAGAATCGTGATGCTATCTAACATCCACTGCATCGATTAAATGCGGTGCCCTCCAAGCAGCACATTCAAACGGCATGGCTCGGCAGCAAGCGCACCGTTTGACCAGCTGATGAAGGGGCCGCTGTTGATGGCACTGCTTCGGTGACGTCTAGGGGTTACGCCGGAACCAGCTACGTCTGCCCCTCATCATGCCATTAGCAACGCCCATAAATAGTAATTTCTGTGTGCGGAAGAAGTGTCGTGCAGATATGGCACATCGAGAAACAGAAGGGTGAAACTTACGCTCCACCAGCCGCAGCACTCCTGGTACGGTTCACGAAGTAAAGTCCCTTCACAGACAATGGCCCGTCAGCATTGCACGGAGTAAACGGGCTTTCAAAGCCCCCCAAGCACACTGCAGTGGAAGGCAACAGAGGCAAGACGTACCAAAATCCCAGAGAACAGCCAGAAGATGGCGGAGAGGAAGCTGAACGCTTCGGCCGCCTTGAATCGAGCGCAGGTGCCACTGTGCCTGACAAAAGCCCAATCCCAAATGCTACCGCAGCGGAGCCGGTGGACCATGTCGACCAGAAGACCAAATGCGGCAAACCAGGCCAGGGACAGGATGATGTCGACTGCGCTTGCGAGTCAGCGAGGAGACAGATCAAAATGCAGACAGAGGGCTCGAGTTTTTACATACTTGGCCAGGAGTAGAAGCCGGCAGAGATTGGGATCAGGAATAGCAGGGCAAGGAGAATCGATAGGCCGGCGACGATCTCGGTGTATATCCAGCGGCCCTCGGGCCAGGCATTGAAATTGTCATACAGGTCCAGGTAGTGGCCGATGATGCCCGCGACGACCTAAGATTCCGGATATCTTGGTCAGCTAGGCAGGCAGGACACATAACTCGGTGGATCGTCGAAGACTCACAGCGCCGAAGACGAGTTCTCCAATACGGAGGATAATGGAAAAGATGCGCGAGAAGACGGGCATTGTGACTCTGGTGGAAATCGCCTAGAAGCGACGATGGGTCCTCCGCTGCTGAAGCAAGAAATGTATCCTTGTCAAAGACCGGAGTTTGAGGTGTATATCCAATTGAAGTCGGGGCCAGAGAGTCGCTGTCTGGCTTTTGGGCTTCAGCTGGAGTCACTCAGGGTGAATGCGACTGGAGCCGTCCAGCGCATACAGGAGGAAGGCAGCACAGCAAAGAGCAAAAGTCAGGTCTGGCAAGAAAACTTGAAAGAGGAGCGACGCCACGTTTTTAAAGCACTCCCCGCATGGAGCGGAAGCTCCCTCTGTTAGACGGACATCCCTGGTCACGTCAAGCCACTCGAATTTTCCCTTGGATAGCCACATTGGCACCGTTTGCGAGGCCCTTTTTCCTTCTTCTGGCGGGCCTAGAATCCGTGAATGGCGCAGGAACGTGACGCAGAGGCATGACGCAGGGCCGTCTGCCCTACTGTATGTACAACTCACAGGGAGCTGATCCGTCCGCGCAGGCTCTGGCTATTGGCCACTTCACAGCCACATGCGTCCGACTTGTGCCCAACGACGCGGTGAGCCCGCAAGGACAGCGCGATGGCCTTGGGCTGGGCCCCTCGGCGAAGATCCGGATGGCGGAGGGGTTGGCGGTGGATCGTCAGAGGCGCTGACCGCCAGATGGTGTGTGCAGGGGATAAGGCTTGGGCTGTGCCTAGAGATGCTTCCGTACAGTTTTCAGCACAGAGCCGCCAGAGTACATCATGTAGGGCAATGACAATGACAACTGAGAGGGCTTCAAAAAAAAATCCAGCGCCCTTGTGGGTGGCGAATCATCATTCTGAGCAGGAGAACGACACAAAGCCTCCAGCGTCTGGCCATCAAACAACGCTGCTTTCCGAGCCTCGAGAAAAGACTTTCGAGGGAGGCTGGTGCCTTGGTCATGTCGCCCTAAATCACAGCCGGTCTGTCAGAGCCAAAGATTAAGTGCTCTGTAGGTTCATACTAACCCAGTAGAGATTGAAGTTATCACGAATGTCCGCCCTGCAAGGGTAACAGGGGATGACGTAACCTGTGGCTGATGCAGAGCATCGCCGTTTTCAGCCTACCCGTGGACCTTGCATTGTACAGACTGCTAATTCATCAATCGCTTTTGGTCCAGACTGCAGTTTTTCAGCTCCCGTGTAGTTTCTGCAGGGTTAAAAATCACAATTTGTGTGTCTGTACCTATGTGTCCTGGTCTGTCCTATTGTCGGTATGAGCGATTTTCGCGTTTTCTCGGTAGTTGTACTGCTAGTTGGATTTTCCGAAACAGTTCTCCCCATCCGTCATGTCTCTTCTCCAGATTTAGTTCCTTTTATCTGAGCTGAAGCAGAACGAAATATCCTGGAGTGGATATCCATCGTTGGAAAGGGGACGACGAAACGAGAGCGATTGAGAGACAGCGTTATCTGATGTCCACATGAGGGCCCATCCCAGTCGAGCGTTGGCCAACACAGGCCTTCTGTCACGGACCTTGAGGCCCAGAATCGCATTCTCAAAATGTGCTCGGAGCAGCAGCAGCTCGAGGACGGCACTCGTCCGAGCGACGCGTCTCAATTCTTCATCTTCAAATCCTACAACCAGTGAGCACCAGCACGGCTCAAGCAAGACAAGCCCCTTCAGCCGCAGCTTCTGGACCTGCCGACACACGTGGAAAAGAGCGGCCGTCAACACCGCGCGCTGCCTCATCGGCTGCACCTCGGGCGACTTCTCGAGCATGTGGCTGCTGCAGACATACCGGCCGGAGCTGGGGATGGGGATGATCATGCCGATGTCCAGTAAGTCCGATCCAGCTCCCTTTGTGGATAATGTAATATAAAGGGAGATGGTTCGATAGTTCGATGAAGTGGACTGTAATATCAATACCTTGCCCCCAACGGATATAATGTGATGTACACATACCTAACAGCGATCTTCCCCCAAAACAGTGGCAGCAGGCCTTTTCACCTCCCTGCTCCTCGAGACGCTCCTCCTCCGACTCGGCCCGGACCGGCTGCCCTGGCCCGCCGCGGCCAGGACGGCCACGGGCATGAGCCTCGTCTCGATGGCCACGATGGAGGCCGTCCAGAATCTCGTCGACTACCACCTCACGGGCGGCGTGGTCGCGCTCGAGGACCCGCGGTTCTGGGCCGCTGCGGGCGTGTCGATGGCGGCGGGGTTCCTGGCGCCGCTGCCGTACAATTATGTGCGGTTGCGGAGGTACGGGAGGGGGTGTCATTGAGGGGTGGCTCTCGTCGTGCTTGTTACCTTTACTAAGGGTCTGAGAGCCCTTTTTTATGGAGGGGAAGGATGAAGGGGAAATAGATATGGTGAGAAATTCTCCGTGTACAGTACCCTATGTTTAGTCATATACACCCATCTCACATGTACATATATCAATTGATCTCCTCTCATTTGAACACTTGTGGTTGATGTAATGCCAGAAATTAGGACAGAAAAGTACGACTGGACTTTCTGTCCTGTGTGATCTTGCAATCTATTTCAATTGGATCTGGAGACGTTAATGAGCAAGCGAGAGCTCTGTTTTTCTAATATCTAATTGTAAGGTTCACAACCTGTTTATTGGATGCAAGTCTAGCACCAAACCCTTCCACGTCCCTTTTAAATATACAGTACATCTCATTTTACAGACTGTCATAGAACAGAAAAACATTCCCTGAATCAGATCTCCAGGAGTACGGTAAAGGGGGAAAAATAAAATATGAGGAAAGAGAATCAGTACCCATACCCTGAACCCGCAGGTTTATCGCTACATCCTCCGTTCCCACAAAATTCCAACTGGACTAACATCAGTTGAATTGAAATATTTGAACCGATAACCCACTTCCGATTATTGGAACTCCTCTAGTTACCATCCAGGAACCACTCCATGACACTCCTGAACACGCCCTTGGCGCCCGTCTCGATGACCTCGCCATGACACGGGATCAGACGATCAAAGTCCCACTTGTCGATGCGCCTCATGGACTCGCGGAACGCGCCGCGGTCGGCGCTCGCGGCCACATGCCAGACGAGCCGTTTCTGCCACGTCATGGGCGGCCGGGTCGACAACAGCGGTATCATGATCTTGGTCAGGATGCCCGAGTTGTGGCCCTCCGCAGTCCGGGAGTACTGCTCCCTGGCGGGCAGGTTAAACAGCAGGTCCGCCTCGATGAGGGTGCGCGTGGGCCTGTGCAGGATGACGAGCTCGTGCCAGGCGTGGCTGTCGACGTACTCGATATCGAATTCCAAGTCGAATTCTTCCGAGATCTGCTTCTTCTTGCCCCGGTCCTCCCGCGTGAAGACGTGCGTGAACTCGATGCCCCTCAGCTCCGGGTTGGATTGGCGCTTCTCCCACAGCCCGTGCGGCGCGAGGATCTCGGCGTCTGGGAAGGCTTCCTTCCACTCCGAGACGAGGAGGTGGTGCTGGAGGTCCGGAGCGGCGATGTACTTGAGCTTTCCGCCAAGGGAGTCGATTGTCTCTCGGACTTCGGGGGTGAGGGGGACAGGTGAGATGATGACGAGCGAGCCCGAGCGCATCTTGACTTGATATTCAAAATCTAATTGTCAACAGATGCAATTAAATCTATGGATCGAACAGCGCTTACCCAGAGTACCCCGTGCGCCGAACTTCAGAAGCCCGAATCGCAAGAATGGCAAGCTCATTGTCGTGATCTCGGGCGTTATCTTGCGGATCACCATCACATCCGAGGGGTTTGCTGGGAAAAGTTTACTTGCCATGATGAAAGCTGTCTATAGATTTCTTTTGTTTTAAAAAAAGTCCAGTGCTTAGCAAATCGAGGCCGAATTGCTGATCCTGCGTAGTATTGTCTTCTCTGTTGACAGATGTTGTTGGTTCTCAGGGATTGAGACGACGTCATTGTCATTGTTATGAGCGTCAGATAAATTTCATCATGCGGAGTATGATCCAAGGAAAATCACAATGCCAGACGGAGGTCCATCTCAATATACTTAAGCAGCACTTTTTTTCTGCCTCCCAGACTAGCTTGAAAATGTCTTTCAACCTAGCTTTCAGGATGTCAGTGCTCTGTGGATGATGATGGCAGAGCGTCGAGCCCGGCGTCCAGATCAGACGTGACGTATGAAACCGGGGAAGCTGATCACTCAGATGAGATCCCACGCAACTAACTAGGAAATTCCAACTAGCCCTATCGCGCGGAGTTTCTGACTGGTACTAATGAAGAGTTTTCATACTGATCAGCTGCAAATACAGGCCGTTGCACCTCAATCAATCCCATTGTTCGGGGATTGGGAGTTCAGAGTTTTGAGGCCGGCGTTATGCGAAGGCGTAGCTAACAAAGGGCCTGACACGAAACATAAGGTCTGCATATTGCAGACTCCAGATGCCCAGGTAGGTACATCCTAGTTACCGCTGAGCTAGGAGGTAAGAGACAAGTGGAGGACACGGTCGGTCGAGACGGAATAAGCAGTTCAACCTATTTTAGGGCTTATTCCTGGATACGCCAACGGGGCCGGCTCCACTAACGGTTCACAGCCTTGGAAGGGGATAGGGGCCGTCTTCTGTGACTTTTGGCGTTGCAGCAGATGTCAAAGGACCTCTAATAGTAATACGAATTGAATTTGGATACTTGTAGCAAGAGGTGGCGATGGTGTGGGGTTCCTGGTAAATAGGGCTGATAACCGACTCTACATAAATTTCCCACGGATGATACTTCTCATACATTCCATTTCGGGCAGATGATTTTATCAAGAGAATTTTTTCGAACTCAGGTTCTCACACAATACCTCGATGTCTTATGTATTGGGTACGTCGATACAGACTTTTAGAGATGTGCTGATCGCACCTCGCACTGAGCTTCGACAGACCTCCAAGATCCCACCGCAGCAGATATGAAGAGAAGCCATTCAACTATGATACTGGGAATCACGGCATGATGAACCCGTTCTGCCCGGCCGCCTTGGCCAACCTCGACTTGAACCGCCACAGGCGCGGATCCTTGCGGTCGAGCTTCTCGAGCAGCTTCCGCGGCGCAGCGATGTAGTCCTGCAGCTCCTGGAAGTCGCTGGGCAGGTCTCCTTCCTCATCCTGGAAGAGGCTCGAGGACCTACCTTCGGCGGTTGGCGTATAATGGCTCCTGATCTCCTGCAGAGAGGGAGAAGTCGAGTTCTTGTTTGGATACGAGGGCGGCCACGGCGGAGGCGTGCCCGGGAGCATGGGGCTGAGCTGTTGCGGGCATGCTACGATCCGGGGTCCGACGACTCGACGGTTACAGAGGGCCTGCGGAAAATTTGACGTCTGACTGTTATTATTGCACACGATTCTCAGCGCTGGACCCCGTCGCTGTCGTGGGAGTGGTAGTGATTGTGGTGGAGGAGAGTAGATCTCCAGATGTTCTTCCTCATCCTCATCTTTTCCCTGCTTCTCCGCGTGGCGGGCACGTTTCACTTTCCGTTGTTGTTCTGGTCCTGCTGCTGCTGGGGTGGTAAGGGCTGCAGATGCCTTTCTCTTCCTACTGTTCTGCGGGGCTTGCAGCTTGTTGGATATCTGTTGCTGTGCCTTTCCTGTCTCTTTGGTAGCATGCAGCCGACCTTCTAAGAAGTTGGACCTTCGGTCCCTCAGGAGATATCGTGATCGTGGTATCATGCTGGTCAGAACCTACATATAAGGGAAAGGAGGGATATCCGAAGAGGTAACTAACTAATTAATCGAAGACTTCCGAAAGGCTGAATCAGATAACGTACTTGATAAGCGAGTGAAACAGATAAGCGAGTGAAACACAAAACCATATCTTCCCAAAACAACCCTCGCAAATTCAACCACAACGCCAGAAAATCAATCTAAACTACTGAAAGTCGTTTTCTTCAGATGTTTGTACATCTTCTTGACAGGTTTGTGCATTGTGTCCAGGATTGCCACATCTTCCACAACGCCGTTCCTTTGTCTCTGTCCTCCTCTTGCAACCACTATTTTGACGTGTTTCCTCTTTTATTTGCGCCTCCATGTCATTCTGGGTCTGAATGTCTTGTCCTTCAGCTAAAGTCATACTTCCTCCTTGTTGAAGACGCCTTTTCTTAGCTCTGCAATGCTTGCTAAGTATCTCATTCTGCTCTTGAAGAATCCGATTCTCCGACTTCAGTAGAGCTATCTGGTGCATAATCCCAAGCAAACCTTTTGAAAATTGGTCAATAGCATCGTAAATTGAAGTTGGTGAGCTATTTTGATGCTGGGCAATTTGCTTCTTAATAAATTCTGACTGTGAGCTCGCCTCTATTGGATTATTCGGCGTCTTAGAAACCCAAGGAGTAGGCGTCTCAGGGAATCTCTCAGGCATTGGCATCCATAACTTCACATCTAGCCTAGAAATCACTGTTTCTAGGTCTAGAGGTACAAGTCCTGCCCCTTGAAAGCCGCCTTGGATATTCTTTGCTGTGAATGAATCCTGAAACACAGTGAAAAAGGCAGGAAAGAAGTCTTCCTTAGTGATATGGGTTATACTAGCCCACATCAAATTCTCAATTTGCTGACTGTATGATTGCTTAAGCGGGCCAAAACATCCCACATCAAGAGGCTGAAGGATATGAGATGAATGAGGACGCATACAAAGGGTAATAATATTATTCACCTTGCAATAAAGCTCAAAATTGGTAGAGTGGTGGCTTTCATGCCCATCAAGGATAAGGAGACAATATTGACCTGTAGTGCAAGGCTTAATATACTTGTCAAAATGCTGAATCCATTCTAAGCCTTGTTCATTTGTCGTCCAGCCATTTTCAGATGTAGCAATCACCCAATCTTTTGGTAGGGGGCTATTGATATATCAGGTTGACAGGTGATATTTGCCTGCCACAATAATAAATGGTGGAATTGTCCACCCTTGCAAATTGATCCCTTGGATAACTGTAACCCATTTGCAACCTCCAGGCTGCACCAATTTTGTATTAGAGTGTCTATCAGTGCTTGTGACCACCATTCCTGTTGAGATAATACCCATCATAAACCCAGTCTCATCAAAGTTGTAGGTATCTGACTCTGCCACACCATACTTCGCAATTGTATTCTGTACAAGCACAAACCAGCCACAAATGAGCTCTGGATCTTCGCATTGGGCTCTCTTGTAGTCATATCTTTGGAAAAAGCGCATCTTGAGTTGTGATTGTTGCTTGACAAAGCTCGAAGCCCAACGCTTACCAACGCGTGGTGTGTTGCGCTCTGCAAGTAGTAGATTGGCCATATCTTCCACATCACAAAGTCGGGGAGGAAATGCTCGTGCATCAAGGTCAAGGATATGTTGAACAATTGTTGACTCTTCTAATATAGTCAATTTCTGTGAATTGGGTGTACAATCACGTTGGGAAATTGTTCCTTTGAGTCAGTGAGTCAAAGTAACATGACTGACTGAGTAGATTTTTGCTGCAGCTCGAGCGCTAAGATTTGGGTCTTTTTGAATAGCTTGGACAGCTAGAAGTAATTGACTTTCTTTGCCAGTCGATTCCATTGTTGTTGGTGGAGAAAAGAGCGATCAAATACAAATGTTTATATGGTTGCGATTTAGTGTTTCACTCGCTTATCTGTTTCACTCGCTTATCAAGTACGTTAGACAATTTCAGGTATTTAACAAAATAATAACAAAATAATAACAACCGACTTGCTTGCAGATACTGATTCTCAGACTTTGCAAGACAAAAGAGCAATAATAGCAAACCTTTAACAAGGACAGGACTGCTGAAATAGGACCGACCTACATCTGGGACAATCATCCTTTCAGCAAATTCTGTCTGAACATCTGCAAGACAAAGCAAAGAAAGAAAGAGAGGAATAATGATACACGTCTATGCCTGGCTGCATCCGGTAGCAGCTTTGGCTTAGGTTTCTGTGCAATCCTTTGTCTTGAGACAAGGGCAGAAAAAAAAGGACGTAAAGTAGTATCTGCACAGATGCAGACAGAAGCCGAAGAAAATATATCATATTGAGACCCGTCATCGACGAGATGCGGGGGAGCAAGGCCGATGCGTGTCCCGTCAGGAGGGCCTGGGATCGGTCCGTCCATCTGCGGCCGCTGCATCCGACCAGCACCGTCCTGCAGCCGGACCAGGCGATGGGGTTTGCGGCGCAGAGTCTGAAAGAGTTTTTCCCCCGGTTCTGGGCGAGAGAAGAGAAGAAGAGGAGAGAAGAGGTGAAGACTTGCAGGATGGGCGAGGTCTGCGAGGGGCTCGCGTGGCCGTACTTCACCATCGAAACCGAGCGCTTCCACCTTGAAGATGACGAGGATGACTACGATGACGACGACGACGGAGGAGAAGGAGAAGATGATGAAGAAGAACAACTAAGGGGTCATCTTTCACCCATGGACGCGATCACTCTTCAAAACATGCACAACCCGTCATGGTAGAGAACCTGCTCCGCCTCAAGCAGGCCGTGGACCAGAAGTGCGTCGGTTTCCTGGACGTCATACAGGCTCTGACCATGGACGTCAGCTCGACCGCGGTCAGCCTCTCCTGCCACTGGGCAACGAAGGACGGCGGTGGGCCCGGTGGGAAGATCTCCTACCGCTCAGCGCTCGTCTATCGGCAGCGGTTTGACGATGGCTCTGGGAACGAGATCCAGAAGATCCGGCAGGCGGCGACGAATGCGCTGGAGTGGATCCGGGAGCGGACCTGGGGACGTGTGCATGCTAATTTGACAGTGTTGGAGGAGCGGCTGAGGGGGGAGGAAAGGAGAGCATCCATAGGGAGATATTAGACGCGCCGTTGGACCCGCAAGACAGAAGTGTCGGTTGGGAAGCATATGGGAAGAGGGGAGGAGACGATTATATCAAGGTACGATGATCATAATGATGATGGCACATTGCTGCTGTATTGATAGCATTGCTAGTATTAATGCCGTTAGTGTCGTGATTATTGTTTCATGTTGGGCAGTTAATTCGAAGCGTGCGAGTCTCCATATTTTCAACAACAATCCATCCGGATAAGTCCGTTCCCTACAGCTAGATGAAGAATTTCTGCTTCAGACATCTCAACTCGATTCCAGACGGTTGAAAACCTAGCGAGAGTCAACCAAAGCATGTACAGTACATAAGTATCCGGAATACCGCCATTCAGCTGTCCAGACCTCGTCCAGAATCTACAGTCATTAGCTCTGAAATATGGGGCATCAGAGAAAGGTGACACACAGACGTTCCACGTCCCATTAGTCTATATGCATATGGAGGCCCTTCTAATTACCACATGCAGGAAGGATACCACAGATATGTACATTCCGGACGCAACCCGAAAGCTCCGAACGAACAACAAGGGTATCAATCACATAACCGTGCAAAACAACAATGCCTTCCAAGCAAGACAACTCTGAATGCAGGGATCAGGAAATAAAAACAGTTGGACCAGTCTAGCCGTACCAGCCTCTGGGGCGGCTATTCTGTAACTGCTCCTCTTCCTCGCGATGAGGGATAATGGACTCCGTAATGTTGAAAGTCTCGATGATGTCTCGCCAGGTATCAAAATCAAGGCTGAACACTGCTTGGTGCTTCTGGATCCCTTTCCTCTGAGCTTCGAGCGGTGAGTAGGGTCTTGCGGCCTCTGGAAGGATTATATGTAAGCCAATGCAACTAGAAGCCTACGGACGGAGTACTAGATCTCCAGACTCAACTGAGTAGGGAAACTCACGTAATGTTGGCAGCCCTCGGCTATCCATCGATACTCCAACCGTTCCATCCCGGACCAAGAAGCTCACGTAGAAGAGGTTCTCCACGCTCTGTCCAAACGACCTGGGATTGATACAGAACCGGAAGAGGGGAACCCCGCCATCATCAGCGACGTTATGTTTATCCATCACTTCCTGGATGAGTTCTTCGGTGATCTCACTCTCGTCGTACTGGGACAGCTCCCGGTTCACGATCTCTTGACCCTCCTGTTGGGTCTTCAACAAGAGCTTGTTTATAGCTGTACAAAGAGTAGTGAGGTCCGCAGTCTCCTGCTTATCGAGATCTTCCTCCTGGAGCTCTTGAGGCCGCACGGCTTGCGAGGGGTCGATGCGCTCTCTTGCTCTGCGCTGTGTTAGCTGACGTGCGCGTTTTTGCACCGACAAGGGCCCCAGCAAGAAGCCGGATACCGAGGGGCGAGCATTGTGACGGAAGCAGGCCGCGCGGCCGAGCCAATCCCAGTTCAACGCATCTCCCACATCTTCATCGCTTTCCTCATCCTCTCCGCGAGCTCTCTGCTGAGTATGCTGCTGAGTATGCTGGCGGTGGTGTTGGGTGCTGCTTGGGGGCACGAACGCCGCGTCCTCCGGACCACGTCGCATAAATGATATACATTTGGAAACGAACTCGTCCACGTCAATTCCCGCAGTCGCGTCTCCGAGGGCGAGTTGCGCCGTCTTCTTGTATGACAGATCCGCCGCGTTGACCAAGAGATGCGAGTCGATGGTAGCATCGGAAGTCTGTTTGACATGGACAAAATACTCATTCGCCTTTCGTATGGTCCTGACTATGCCATCGTTTCCAGCCTGGAGGAATTCGGCGCGGGAGTCTGGAGACATGTAAGACGATTACGTCGCAAAATAATGGAAGGGTCTGTACCATGCAGTTCTCGTGTGAGGTCCCTCAAGCCCTTGATGATGCGCCGCCGCTCGTGTATATCCTGATCAGGATCGTAGAAATCCTTATCGGTCAGCTGTATCGGCCGACGCCTCTGAGAGTGACTGCCGCTCTGACTCTGGACATTAGACTCTCTTTCTGCCAATCTCCGCCTCTTGCTTGCCGAAGCATCTTGGGAGGATATGGCAAGGTCCGAAGCGTCCATCGTTCGGACCTGCTTTCTCTTCTCAGCGCGAGAAGAATCTCGTTCGGCAACGTCGTGATTCTCCTTATCAGAGGTGGATCCCGCAAGTGAGGAAGATGTGTCTGCTGATTGGGTTTTATCTTCGTGTGACCTGGAGCTGGAGTCCTCATGGAGAGGACGTGGGGTGTTATGAGAGATGCGTGCCATGCTCGTCGGGAGGCAGTCGCAGAAAAGGCTGTGGTGCGATTGGATCGATTTCGTGTCAGGAGAGAGAAAAAGACATGAGCAGTGCTTGAGCAGACTCCCCAGGAAGAGCTGTCTGCTCAACTAGAGGAACAAGACAGTCTGGATGATTGCCTTCTCCCGCTTCTTTTCCTCTTCAGGCACCAGATGAAGCCGATCCAGAACATCCGGCGCGTCTCGCGTGACGCGCGTGGACCGTGCACGTGATGTACACTCTTCCCCACGTCATCCTCGCGGCGATCGCCAATCAGCGGCGGCTCAGCCAAACACTCCCCGGACCCAGCATACCCTGTACAGCCCCGAGGACTCCAAATCAGACAGCAACGCCGTCGTCTGTGTTGCTGGCCCAGGATTCAAGGCAGGCATGCAGACAAGAGAGGCCAGGACGGACTAACCGGCGACGAGGGTGCAGACCATGGAGGCGTTCACCTTCGCCGTCTCCACTCAGGTGGACTTCCCGATCCATATCAAGATGTACGTGAGCTCCTTGGGGTTTCTCGATGCTGTCAGTTGCATTGAGAGATGCGACTAGTTTTTGCTGTAATGTTAAGACGCAGGCTGACCGTCAATGCAGTGGATCTCTAGAAGGCAAGCAGAAGCAGATCCCATTCTCCGTCCTGCTGAAGCATCCGGAGTTGCGACACATTGCCTCTAGCCAGAACCCCGTTTCGGATCTCTATGTAACGGTGCAGCTATGGGCCGATTCGAAGCCCCTGGGGGTACCCATGCAGACCTCCTACAAAGCATTCAAGACAACCCGCACGTGGAACGAATGGCTGCAGATGCCCATGTCAATCAAGGATGCTCCTCTGAGGTCTCAGCTGGCCATTACCATCTGGGACCTGTCCCCCTTTGGTGGTGACGGGGCGTACGGCCATAAAATTCCGTTTGGTGGGACAACAATCTCCTTGTTTGACGCAGACGGGAAATTAAAAATGGGCAGGCAGAAGTGCAAGGTCTACCGGCATAGGGCTGCCGACGGCTTCTCTTCAACCACCACTCCGTCTACTCCGCCTCCAAAACGGCGCAAGGCCAACGTCCCCGATGCCTTGGGACCCTCTTCGGAGGAGCTGGAGCTGGAGCGTGTGGAGACGTTAATCAAGAAGCACGAGATGGGCGAGATCCCCCGAATTGACTGGATGGATCAGATGGTCTTTCGTCAGCTGGAGAAGATCAAGCTGAGCGCCGAGGAAGCGGCCAGGAAAAGGGCCATCCGGCTTCGGGCTCTGAAGCAGAAGGCTGCAAGGAGCGACGGAGCGGAGGACGAAGTACTGGATGACGAGGAATGGGACGAGGAGAATTTCATCCTTTACGTCGAATTCCCGCGATTTGACCACCCCATCGTCTGGGCTGACCACGAATATCCACCGCCTCCCGTCTCATCCCATCCTCAGCACGCGCCAACAAACCCTAACTCGACTCTCAAGCCTCCTCCGGAAGTTCGCCTTGGACCGGGCATCGCGGGCGCCGGCGAGGATGGTGAAAATAGAGTCATCAGAATTTATGATCCTGAGGTTGGGCAGACGGGCAACCCTTGCGAGGATAAGCACCGGAGACTGGTTCGCAGCCATCGTACCGGTATTATGGACCGCGATCTAAAGCCTAACCCCAAGATCCGCGATGAGCTGAATGTCATCATGTCCTATGAGCCTACTCAGGAGCTCAGCGCAGAGGAGAAGGATCTCATCTGGAGATTCAGATACTATTTGACTCGTGACAAGAGGGCTTTGACCAAGTTCGTCAAATCAGTCAACTGGCGGGATGTCGGGGAGGCTCGACAGGCCGTCGAAATCCTCCCGAAATGGACAGAAATCGACGTCGATGATGCCTTGGAGCTCCTCGGTCCCACTTTCGACAGCGCTGCTGTCCGCGCCTATGCTGTCGATCGTCTTAGGAAGGCAGACGACGAAGAACTTCTTCTCTACCTCCTCCAGCTCGTGCAGGCTTTGAAGTTCGAGAAGAACGCCGAGGAGACCACGGAGGAGGACACTGCTCAGGATTCTTCATTGGCCAATTTCCTCATTACGCGGGCAGCCAACAACTTCAAACTGGGCAACTATTTGCATTGGTACTTGATGGTTGAATGCGATGATGCCGGCCTCGGATCGTTGTCCGGGCAGCGCAAGCTCTTTGCCCGCGTTGAATACTACTTCATGGCAGAGCTGGAGAAGGTGCATCCCGAGCACAGAAAGACACTGCTACGGCAGGGTGAATTGATCACCGTGCTTTCAAGAATTGCCCGGGAAATCCGGTTCTCGCGTGAAAACCGGGTTCTCAAAATCGAGAAGCTCAAGAAATACCTGAAAGATCCGAAGAACGAGCTTGTTCACATCGACCCACCTCTACCACTTCCCTTGGACCCAGAAGTGTTGATCACGGGTTGCTTCCCCGAAGAGGCCAACGTCTTCAAGTCCTCGCTATCTCCTTTGCATATCAACTTCAAAACGGCTGACGGCCGCAAGTACCCCGTCCTTTTCAAGGTCGGCGACGACCTCCGTCAGGACCAGCTCGTGATCCAGATCATAACCTTGATGGACCGTCTCTTGCAGAAGGAGAACCTGGACCTCAAACTCACCCCATACCGCATCCTTGCGACCAGTTCCAACGCCGGCGCCGCGCAGTTCATACCCTCCACATCCCTTTCTGCCGCCTCCGCCAAATACAAGGGCTCCATCCTCGCCTACCTGAGGGCCAACAACCCAGACGAGAACGAACCCTTAGGCGTCCGCAAGGAGGCCATGGACACGTACATCAAATCCTGCGCCGGCTACTGCGTGATCACGTACCTGCTGGGCGTCGGCGACCGGCACCTCGACAACCTCCTTCTCGCCCCCGACGGCCACTTCTTCCACGCCGACTTCGGCTTCATCCTGGGCCGGGACCCGAAGCCTTTCGCGCCCATGATGAAGCTCTGCAAGGAGATGGTCGAGGGCATGGGCGGCGCCAACTCCCCGCACTACCTCCAGTTCAAGCAGCACTGCTTCACGGCGTACACGACGCTGCGCAAGTCGGCGAACCTCATCCTCAACCTGTTCAGCCTCATGGTCGACGCGAACATCCCTGATATCCGCGTCGAGCCCGACAAGGCCGTCCACAAGGTGAAAGAGCGCTTCCACCTCGAGATGACTGAGGAGGAGGCGATCCGGCACTTCGAGCAGCTGATCAACGATAGTGTGAATGCAATCTTTGGCGTGGTGATCGACCGGCTGCATGACTTTGTGCAGGGTTGGAGGGCTTAGATTTTTTTTTTTATTTTGTGTGTGGGTGTGTGTATGTGTGTGTGGCTTCTCATTTCGGGGGTTTGAACTCAATTGCTTGAGTCAGGATTTAACTTTACGAGTACTGATTGGAGATGTCAATTTTTTTCCCTTTTCCTTGGAGGCGTACCCTATCTTATCCACATTCAGTCATTGGCATGAAATTGGGGATTTATTACATACATTGGCGGGAGGCGTAAATGGTTACGGGCTATGTATGATGTATGGGTGATACCCCCAGAGGATATGATCCTTGCGGAATGTCATATGTATGTATTTACGACAGTTAAATATATTGGTCATGTCTGCATATAAGACCTGACACTTAGGGTTAGTCTACAAGAGCTTTGTTGGAACAGACTCTATGTCACTGATAGCAACAATACTGATATGCGAAACTCGACCTTACATCCATCATTTTGAGCTTCGCAACAGCCCACGTCAGCATGGAACCTGGTATCCCCCTTCACCTATGGACTTTGAAACCTAGTAGCCCGGTTTATACTCGGTGACTGAGGAATCATCTTATCCCAAGGGAACTGAAGTTCAATAATGATCTGCGTTGGATTTGACTGTCTATCGCACTTCTGAGGGATCTGGACGAATACCTGATGTTTTCAAGATGATGCGGAACGTCTCCGGAGAAACGTTCTACAAGTACGTCGGAGCAGTCAGACTGACAGGTAAGTTGCATATGGTGATTACCTTACATCTATACAGAACAACCACCTGGTGACCTGTCTAAAGCTCGGAATGCCCTCACAGAGGATCTACGCTGCGCGCGCCCGATGGCTCATCTTGATCAATGGAGTGGAAGACTCTGACAAGAAGCCTGCTATCTCTGGGCTTCGAGCTAGGCTTTTGCTTGTATGCAGCGATAAGCTCACAAAAAGGTCAAAGACTCCATGACCACACTCTGGCAACCTGTTTTCCCTTATCTGGAATACTAATATCTATTCATAGACATGATACACATTATTCTAATGCGTTTCTGGAGGAGTTAGTGGTGGTCATTCAGAAAACCCAACCGAACTTCGTGGATGTGCCGTATTATGCGGAAACCTGCTGAGGATCTCATTCAGTTCGACGTTCTCAGGGAATCATCTGAGATCTTGGTGAGGAAAAACGTCAGTCACCAAGTCCCCAAGGAAATACATTCACAGGTAAAAATGGGTGGGTCTACAGAAGACTAATTCATTCTTGCAGAATGTTCTGTCTCTCTGTCTTTTTGTCTTCCCTTTCGTAAGCTAGTGTAAACCGAGAATTCCCAGTCAAGCCAAGAATGGGTCATACACGGTCCATGGTCTAAAGATAGAAGAGTTACTAATACATTGTCAATAACGTAATCGATCACCGAGCGAAACACCCACCAACGCCATTATTATTAGATAT
>ENA-UOXB01000147-UOXB01000147.1-bioreactor-metagenome-genome-assembly--contig:-NODE-147-length-77829-cov-13.305668_pt1 | contig 77829 bp, 61 predicted proteins | sample MGYA00238158_ERZ761615 | MGnify/ENA primary metagenome ERZ761615 (study PRJEB28904, sample SAMN06267902) | bioreactor metagenome | isolation source: Joint BioEnergy Institute, California, USA...
GGGGGGGGGGGGGGGGGGGGGGGGGAACTATACGACCGACAAACCACAACAAACGGCATTCACAACGCATTGATATCTGCAAACAACCACCGCATTCCAGTCGTGCATATCAACCCGCGTCTCGTCAAGGAGAGCAATTCCCGGCCCGGCTGCTTGTCTGAACGACTGTGTGTCTCCATGGCAAGATGTGGCTTGAGCCATCTCAGGTATCCACGCGTATCCACTGCTGGTCAGATCGCCGGGCTAATATAATTAAATTATTGGCACGTACAATAGCACGACGGTCAACGGGCCGGTCCCTGAAACGAGCTCGACAGATTGAAACCTGAGACACGCCGGACCCAGCGAGCCCAAGATTCGCCCAGGGAGACAGCAGTCTTCCAGCAACTCGACCACGCTCTGGGCTGCATACCAAATCTCCGTCCATTCCTCCACCAACCTCCATCGACCACACTCTACCTGTTCTTGTTGCTCTTTTCGTTGTTGATCTCGTTCCCACCGCCGCCACTCTTTTTGAACAGTTGCAATTCCCTTCGCTAGGTTACCTTCTGCTTCTGCAGCTATTATCCTGTACCATTATCGTCGTCATCTTGCCGCGCGTGTTCGTCTCCGAACGACTCTCCTTTTTCTTTCTATCTACTTTGCCTTCCCCCCCTCCCCCCCCCCCCCCCTCTCTCCCGACCTTCGATTCTTGCCAGGTTGACCCTGCCATCGATTTGACAAACCACTCGGCCAACGCTGTTGTGTCGTTTACATGTCTGCAGAGATTCACCGTTTAATAGATGTCCTGATTTCACGCAAGGCGGAAATTGTTTACTAGGAAGCTGTCGGTCGTCCTGTTGACCGTCACATCAACCCCACGTTGACTGGACACTGTCAAGTCGCCTGTCGTCCATACGAATCGGCGTTGCTCTTCGGAGCCGGTATCTAGCGATATGCGGATAGGACCATTTTCCACGGCCGCGTTTGCCGCGCTGGGCTTCTTGCCGATTCGGGCCTTCGCTGACGATGTTCTGAAGACAAACGGGTTTCAGTCGTGTTTGCCGAATTCCGAAATCACAGTCGACAGAATCAATGTTGTGTATGATCGTTCAGCACAGCAGGTCACGTTCGATCTGGCCGGAAGTAGCTCGAAGGAGGAGAACGTGACTGCTTCGCTTATCATCTATGCTTATGGGAAGCAAGTCTACTCGAAGGATTTTGATCCGTGTGATGAAGCTACCAAAATTGAGGAGCTCTGCCCGGGTATGTAGATGGCTCTTCGATGTTCTCGTGCTCTAGCTGACTTGATGTCCCAAGTTCCCGCCGGTAGCTTCGCGGCACAAGGAGTGCAAAATGTGCCTGCACAATTTGCTAGCATGATCCCCTCGATTGCCTTCTCAATCCCCGACCTAGAGGGGGAGGCGAAACTCGAATTGAAGGAAAAGGACAGTGGCAACATTGTCGCCTGTATTGAGTCGCAGGTCAGCAATGGGAAGTCTCTTGAGACTGCCGCCGTCTCCTACGTTGCGGCTGGTGTGGCAGGTGCAGCCCTTGCAGTGACTGGTGTATCATCTGCTTTGGGCGCTATTGGAGCCGGTCAACCTGTGGTGTCCGGATCAACAGGCCCCAGTTTTGGGGTGGTGATGGGATGGTTCCATACCCTGGCCACGAGCGGAATGCTCAGTGTGGAATACCCGTCGATATACCGCAGCTTTACCAAAAACTTTGCATTCAGCACAGGCCTCATACCGTGGAATAATATGCAGATATCGATCGACAATTTCAGGAACAAGACAGGTGGGAATCTCACAGACAACAGCTTTGAGTATCTACGAAGAGCCACGCTCGTGTACGAGGATGGTTATAGTTTAAACGCGAGCACTATTGCAAAGCGTGCATTTGACTTACCTAATGCCGCCTACATAACTCCGCGAGACGTTGAGACTTCAGTCAACGGGACTGGAAACGGCACGACGACTGGTATCAGCGATGGTGGAATCCAACATATTGTCAAGGGCATACAGAGCTATGTGGAGCAGCTCACGATTCCGCAAGCAAATACATTCATGACCGTCTTGCTGATATTTGCAATCGTGGTTGCCGCAATCACCGTGGGCATTTTACTCTGCAAGGTGGTGCTTGAGGCCTGGGCTCTCTATGGCCGTTTGCCGGATAAGCTCACGAACTTCCGCAAAGACTACTGGGGCTTTTTGGGCCGAACGATCACCAACTTGATCCTTCTCCTTTACGGAATTTGGACGCTATACTGTATCTTCCAATTTACTCGTGGTGATTCGTGGGCTGCCAAACTGCTCGCAGCTGTCACCCTCGTCCTCTTCACTTCCGTTCTTGGATACTTTACATTCCGCATCTGGCAGCTAGCCGAAAAATACAAGAAGACTGAAGGTGACACTTCAGGTTTGTATGAAAACGAGGAAGTCTGGCGCAAGTACAGTCTCTTCTATGACAACTACAAGAAGGACTGCTGGTGGCTCTTTGTTCCAACGATTATCTACATGTTTGCCAGAGGCTGCATCACTGCCGCAGGAGATGGCCACGGACTTGTCCAGTCAGCTGGCCAATTCATCATTGAAGCGCTGATGCTGATACTCCTCCTCTGGCATCGGCCATATGAGGCGAAGACGAGCCAGTGGCTCAACATCTCCATCCAAACGGTGCGCGTTCTGTCCGTTGCGTGCATCCTGGTCTTCGTCCAGGAACTCGGCATTTCGAAGACCACAAAAACTGTTACTGGAATTGTTCTCATCGCAATACAGTCTACTCTTACTGCTGCGCTGGCGATTCTTGTCGCCGTTAATGCTATTCTTCTCTGCGTCAGAGAGAACCCACACGCTAGGCGCAGGAGGGAAGCCGGTAAGCAGAAAGATGCGCAAACCCCGTTGTCTAGCTTTCCACTGATGAAATGATTCAGAAAAATTGAACCGTGATTTTGACAATCTGACTCCTCTCGACGCGCGCAATTCGCTACTCATGGATCATCCCCCCGCCAAGAGAAATGATGATTTCCAAGAGATGAGCAAGTTCAATTTTACCGGCCCTTACGAGCCGTATCGTGACCAGGTCTCCCCAAAACCGCGGCACTGCCCATCCGAAAGTACGGACCGACTGATTTCCGCTGACTCGTTGGATCATCGGCATACCCGAAGCCCAAGTCGTGAAAGCCGCGAGAGTCGTAGTCACAGCCCGTCTCCAGATGAGCCTAAATCTGACCCCCCTGCTTATGGTCTCGCATATTGAATCACACTAGGAATAGAAATCACGAGATCTTTTTGGAAGCATAGATACATAGACTCCCGCCGGGAACTTGGACGACTCGTGTGTTTCTGTCAAGCGTCATATTTTTTTTAGCAATGTTTTCTTTTTTGCTTTTGTTCAGCCCCGACTTTTGTCCTTGAATAGCAATTTTTATTCAATGGCTTCGCATGTGTCCGATTTTCCGTTTGTCAGTGCCTCCAATTTCTTGCCTTGCTGTGAGCTGGAAAAAAAGGTGTCTCAATCGCAATGCGTTTGGGAGAGATTAAAAAGAAAAATCACCCTCTTCGCCCCTGCTCCTTAATAATCAGCGTTACCTTCTTGGCGGATACAGTGATATCTGTTGATCTGTAATCCTTGCTGCTATACTATATATACCATTTGCACTGGCATGTACTGTACATACATACGCTGAAAAAAAAGGAACCTGGGAGTTGGGTGTGCGATCTTGTTCCTACTTTGAGATGTTGAGGGCTGTTACTTTATCGGTAACTTGTGGGTTACCTGTATATATATTATCAATATTATAAACTTGGGCCGTCGGTGGCAAGCAAGATCGACATGATGTATGCATGGGTTGTAACCAGCGGTTCTCTCTTACACAACCCCGCTCTCATAGATGAAGATGCTTGCCCACTACAATATGCCCTTGTGCGTTCAGTTTTCATCGCACTAACTACTGCTGTATGCCACTCGTCCGCAGCCTCATATAGCTGCATAAGGCATGTTACATCCTAATCAATTGGCATTTCGTGAAGGCATTCTACATCGCTTTTAGTATCAAAAGAAAATAATATTCTTAAAAAAATACAGCCATCAAAAGCAAACGATAGACATCCCATTATTACCATGCAGACCCAATTTATCATACAAGCCCGTATCCCTAGAGAAGTGGGAAATCAAAGCAAGCAAGAACGAGAGAAAGAGGATAGGATAACTAAAAGTAGGAACTATGCCGAGCCCACTGGTGTTTCTGTTGGGGTTTACAAGGGAAAGAATTGAAGGATGCATTCGTTAGGCCCCGTCGACTGGAATCGAGTCGAGAGGGAAACACCGATTTGCTTTCCTCTTGCGCTTGACACCATCGAAACCGAGTTTAGAGACGATGTCCTTGTCCCCTAGTGCATCTTCAAGCACTGGTAGAAAAGGCTGAAGAACTCTGCAGACTGCAAAGTAGGCATTGAAGAACACGACACAGACGTCGACTCCAGGGGCCCCTATTTGCCTTTCCATGCCCATAATGCTGCCCTAGAAACAGATTCCTAGATCGCTCACGAGCAGCAGCGCATGGGCATTATCGAAATGCAGGACGGGGATGCAGCAACCATTAAGTTTATATAGCCTGGCAGAAGCAGACAGGGGAACATCGCCATGGGCAGAGTGTGAACGAACGTATGGGCTTAGCCTCGGGCATAAGGATGGAATCCGCGGTGGCCACCACGCCCGCCACCTCGATAGTTGGCTCCTGGCTTCCCGGCGTTTCTGGGCCCCGTGGGAGCGTTGGCGGGAGCGGCACTCTGTGGCTGCGGTGTTTGTCCTTTGTTCTGTTGAGCGGCTTTCGGTCCTCCGACGTTCTGATTTTGTTGCATACCACGTCCCATGCCACCTCCGCGGTTCATCCCCTGTGGGCCGGTCGGAATATTCGGTTGCGGAACCTCGTCGTACATGCCCTCCCACGAAGTCGGACCGCCTTGCTGATACGGCGAGAAGCCCCGATTCTCCAGAGCCCTGCGCGCCTGTTGCTGCTCGTATTTTTGCTGCTCAAAGGCCAGTTGTTCCTGAGCGTTGTACCCCGGCCCGCCGCGGGGACCCGTGAAGTTTCCGCCCATGCCCATGTTTCCTCCGCCCATGCCACCACCCATGCCCATACCTCCGCCCATGGCATTGCCCATCTGGCCTCCGCTCTGGTTCTGCATCTGCTGCATTTGTTGCATCTGCTGCATCATCGAAGGGTTCATCATACTTTGCATACCTTGCGTTCCTGGATTTTGTTGTTGCTGACCACCACCCATCTGCATTTGCTGCATTTGCTTCATCTGTTGCATTTGCTGCATCATCGCGGGGTTCATCGCGCCCATGCCCATGGCGCCCATGGCCTGACCCTGTGCTGCAGCTGCGAGCGCCATCTGTTGCTGCATGAAGGCAAAATACTGCTGCATTCGTTGCCAGTATTGAGCCATCATCTGCGGGGTCACGGTCAACCCCGCTTGGCCCTGAGCATTCTGTTGCTGGGCGTTATCACCAGCTTGATCTCGGAAGCCTTCCCTTCCACGGCGATTTCTTCGATCTTCCTCGTCACGCATATTTCCCCTTGGCTGTGCTTTCTTTACTTCGATGGGTTTCCCTAGGATCTCCAAAGGTCGCGAAAGGGCTGCCTCGACAGCAGCTTCGCTGTCGAACGTCACGAAACCGAAACCGCGTGGTCGACCGGTGTCCTTGTCGATCATGAGGGTAGCGTCAACGACGCGGCCAAACTGCATGAAGAACTGTTTGAAATCCTGCTCGGTCGCTTCCTGACTAACACCGCCGACAAAGATCTTGCTCGTCTTCTCTTGTTCTTCGCGAGGGATCGCACGTTTCGGGTCAATCTTTAAGTTACGTGAGCCTACAGTCCTCTGGGTACAAGGGTAACGGGAGCCTTGGGGTTCATCATCGCCGTAAAAGGAAGTCCTTACAATTTTACCGTCCAAGTAATGTTCCTTGACCATAACGGTGTTCACGGTCTTCGGGTCCTTAAAAGTGAGAAATCCAAAACCTCTCGAGCGCCCGGTAGCGCTATCTCGCATTACGGTGCATTCTTGAACCTCTCCGAACTGAGAGAAGTATTCCCTGAGAGACTCTGGTTTCGCGTAGTTAGATTGCATTCAGCAAGGCACTTTTATCAGTAAGCGTCAACATGGGAAAGCCATACGATCTGTAGTCTCCCAATTCAAGCCACCGATAAACATTTTCCTATACGAATGAGCTATTAGCCAATGCCACGATAGTATCATGAATGCCACTAGATTTGCACCGATTCTTAAGAAACAGTAAGGAAATAACAGGCCATATTTCAAAATAATGACTGGAATGTCTTTCTTGGCTGTACTGCTGGTGGTGGGGGCCAGGGTGCTACTCCGTAATAATGGCAGCTCAAATTGTATGCCGTCGTTAGACTGCTGCCGGACACCCGAGCGAACCGCGTACGTAGAATTCGGAGCTCCAGGGCATTTAGCGGTATGGATGCCATCAGATGTAAGGTAGAGCGAGATGTATCGTGTAATCATCGACTCAAGGCTCGCCTGTTCAATTCCCTTATAATAATACCGACAAGAACTGTCACCGTAAACCGTAACCATCTTGACAACCAATGTTCTAGTCAGCGCCCACTGGTTTACGAGGCGAGCCGAGAGCGTTGAAGGCCAATGTTCTGTAAGACTGTGACAGTGCACAGCCAGAATAAGTCGCGTTGTGCAGCATCTTGTCAGGTGCAGGCGAAAGGCGTGACAATTGAATCTTTTCTTTTTCTGACCGAAGATCCTCTGCCTGTCTAATAGAGTCCGAAGCTAGGTAAAGCTGTTCGATATTTTCCAATCCCCAGACAACCGAGGTGTCTACTCCTTGCTCTGCTCTATCAAGATATATCGACAAGAAGCTATATAGTATCAGCTGTACTATAGTCGCTCGGGACACCGGTTCGTGGAGTCAGGAATGCGACCTCTAGCTCTCATCGACTGCGACATGACATAACATGGCTGGCCATCTGTTGACCTTTTCTGGGTCATGAATTTCGGAGACCTTTCGGCGCCACCCCCAAATTGCTATCAGAACACGCACACAGCCCTCTTGAGCCAGAAGGCTCAAAAAATTCCCAAAGCAAGTAAAGCAGAGAAGCGCGGCTCCCTTGAGATTGTGCATGACTGAACTTCGAGGGAGTGCCAGGCCAAATGGGTTCACTTGTGGTTCCCACGCCCTTGACGAGATCCCACCCTCGCCATTCTGGATCCATGTTTATCATCTTGCTAACGTCGGAGATCGGCCGCAATCTCACCACCGTTCTCCATCCTCGAAGTCTGACATCACCCAGAGACCAAAGCCAACATGGATGCTATCCTTCTCCACTGCATTCATACGAGAGCAACACCCATGACAGGACTCACCACCCCATAATCCATTATCACGACGGTAACGCAGCCAAGACGACAGTTCCAGAGTAGAGATTGACGAAATGGAAAGAGACACAGCTGTACAGATGCCAAACTTACCCATCTTCCTTAATCCCCGTCCCTTGGGGTTCTGGTTCTACGTTCGTGGACGCCGCCACATTGCCTTTCCCTGCATCCGAGCCCTTAACGCCGTTCTGGTGACCACCCCCATTCTGCGCAGCCTGGTTGCCATCACCTGTGTTCACTTGTCCGGTCTGGGCGTTCTCAACAGGCTGGGCTGCTGGGGGTTCACTAGACGGAGCGGGCGCAGTGGATGGGACTGGCTCGACGTTCTTGGTAGTGGCACCGGCGGAATTTGCAGGGTTCGCGGTATCATCCGCATCATACCTGTGATCGAGGTCAGAGGCCGACATGGAAACGTGGATGGGAGCAAGGCCGTACAGGTCTGCAAAGAGATCTTCTTCGAGATCCTCCGGTTCAGTCATGGTGATGACGAATTACCCTACTGGAAAGCTAAGAAAGGTGAGAATAAGAGCTTGCTCAAAAGAGGTTGTGGCGTTTCGAGGGCGAAGGAGAAGGCGCGTGCCCTCGAAAGAGTTAATCTGCGCAGTGAACTGATAGATGAGGGAAAGGAGAATGAGCTGTGTTAGCAACGCAAGTCGTCTCAGCTGCCCAAGTTGTGGCAAGTGGAGGGGAGGTGATGGGGAGGATACGAATTGGCAGACTGAAGAGAGGTGGAGGAGAAGTTCTTTGAGGCAGCGGTGGCCGAGGGAGCAGTCCGTCCACGGGCGGTTGGGGCTAGCGCCGGGAAGGGAACGGTCAACTGGTCAATCACGACCGGTGGCGCAGCCTGTGCTCCGTACATCGCAGTCTGTGGAGCACTCACGGACGAGCCTGACAGAAGAGAACAACAAGACGAACGCCTACTGTACGCCTTTTCCCCATCCATCCAGATGAGCCACTGCCGTCTGCCCCCGTTCGAGTAGCGTCAGAAGGATGGCCAGCAAGAAAGGCCAGCAGCAGGTAAGTCTCTGTGCCCTGTCCCTTGCCGTGTGTTTCGCGGTGCAGGCTAATCGATTTGAAGGAGATGGTCCAGGTTGGTTCGTACCTCACGTCGTTTCCATATGTCGAATTGTACACAGCGGCTAAAATAAGGCGGATGCTCTTGCTATCTCTACAGACCGCTCCGAGTATGCTCCAAGCCAGATTCATGCCCCTCCAGTTGACTTTGGACCGCTGACACACTGATGCAGGCGGACAGGCTCTCCCTTCTGGAAGAGCAGAACAGCGTCTCAGCAGCAGAGCTCCTCCAAGGGCTATGAGTCTCCAACTGTCGTGGGCGCCTCATATTCCCATGCTAATATCCTGAAGTTTGTCTTTGATCTCCCCGCCTAACCACGCTGCAGCAGACAGTTGATCTAACTGGTGAGTCTTTGGCAGAGGTATTCCGCCTCATGCACGCCCCCGCACCCCTCCGCGTTCCTCATCGTCTGTTTCAAATTCTCGACATACCACGTCGCCGCCTCCAAGACCAGGAGGGAAGATAGCCTCCCCTCCGCATCAGCCGTATTCCAGTATCTTATCCGATGATGTCGGGAGCTGGAGCAATGACGATGAGGAGGAGGAGGATGATGATGAAGATGAGATTGTGTACGATGATGACGAAGACGAGTTTGGACTTCCAAGCATTGCGAGTATACGAAGGAAAAAGGGGAAGGAAGCCAATACACTTCAGACGAAAAGCAATGACCCTGGAGGCGGGCTTGGGCCAGACTCCTCAAGCTTGGGATTTGACCTGGGAGGCGGCAGACAAAGAGCAAATAGTTCAGACATCGCAGAGGAGCGCGGTGTACCCATGTATCCATCCACGAGGAAAGGCGAGGGAAAAATTCTTCGACCTCAGTATAAAGAGATACTGAATGGTAATATCTTTTCCAAAGGACCGAGATGAGCAACGTACTGACACTTCAAAGATCCTGCCAACGCCCTGAATCTGATCAATCATGCCCCTCCTCCCTCCAACGCTACGCCTCAGCAGATAGAGATGCACGCGTCTCGTATATCAAGAATCAACAAGTTCAAGCGCATTTTGCAAGCAAGTACCGTGTCTTTGTCAGAACTTCGTGACTTGGCTTGGTCAGGAGTCCCCGACGAAGTTCGAGCAATGACATGGCAATTGCTTCTAGGTTACCTCCCGACGAACAGCGAGCGGCGTGTCGCGACATTGGAAAGAAAGCGTAAGGAATATCTGGATGGTGTTCGACAAGCCTTTGAACGTGGTAATGTGGGTAACTCCGCATCTGGCCCTGGTGCCACCTCTGGTCGAGGCAGGGGTTTGGACGAAGCAATATGGCACCAAATCAGTATAGACGTTCCACGAACAAACCCGCACATTGAGCTCTACGGTTATGAGGCTACGCAGCGTTCTCTGGAGAGAATCCTCTATGTGTGGGCCATCAGACATCCCGCCAGTGGCTACGTGCAAGGTATCAACGACCTCGTCACACCCTTCTGGCAAGTCTTCCTCGGAACATATATTACGGACCTAGATATCGAGGAGGGGATGGATCCAGGCCAGCTGCCTAAGGCCGTGCTGGATGCGGTGGAGGCAGACTCATTCTGGTGTCTCACGAAGCTTCTTGATGGTATTCAAGACAACTATATCTACGCTCAACCGGGTATACACAGGCAGGTGAGAGCGCTGCGCGACTTGACTATGCGCATTGACTCCAACCTTGCCAAACACTTAGAAAAAGAGGGAGTGGAATTCATGCAGTTCAGTTTCCGGTGGATGAACTGTCTGCTCATGAGAGAAGTGAGCATCAAGAATACAGTCCGGATGTGGGACACTTACATGGTGGGACTTGTTGACGATACACTGTGTGAACATAATGCTGACTGCTTTTCAGGCTGAGGAGCAAGGCTTCTCTCGATTTCATCTTTATGTTTGCGCGGCGTTTCTTGTTAAGTGGTCGGACCAATTGGTAAAGATGGACTTTCAGGTAGGAATCTGTCAAAAGTACCCCTTCCGTGGCCTTCATTGACAAGTGATAGGAGATCATGATGTTTCTTCAGTCTCTGCCGACGAAGGACTGGACTGAGAAGGACATTGAGCTCTTGCTAAGTGAGGCGTTCATCTGGCAGAGTCTCTTTCAAGACTCAAGCGCCCATCTCCGGCCTGCCGGGGAACCGTCGTCTGGTCCTAGTGAGCCCCGATGATGGTTAAGTTTTTTGGCGAGAAATGTGTCTCTTCCACAGGGTTTGGGAAATCATTCAAAATCATGATAGATCTCATCAGCTGAAGTGAATGCCTCTCTGGTTAAAAGCCCACAGCAGTTTCAAGAAGTCACCCTCGTCGCACATCCGTGCTCGCTTATCTGCAAGTCCCGTATCATGTTCCAAGACCAGTCGTATCTTTTCGCGAACCAACTCTGTAACTTTTCCCCTTTTTCTCCGGCTTGGCTTGTTCTTAAGAGCTTCTTGTATCTTCGCGCTTGCCTGGTCCTTAAAGAAGTCCGGTACATCATCTTCGTCATCGACATCCATTGTATCATCCAACTCCTCATCATTTTCCACCTCACCATTATCCATTGTATTGTCCTCGGTATCTTCTACAGGTCCGTCATCCACGGGAATGTCGTTTTGCGCACACCATGTTCGATAGTTTGACTCCAGCAAATCAATGACGCTCGATCTGCCCAAGAAGCTTGATCTAAGGGTTTTATTTTTTCTTACAAAAGCGATTCTCAGAAGCCCGTCCCATTCCTCATAGCTGATCTGTGGTCGTGGATTCTTAGGAACCAGGCGGACAACACTGGATTCCACCGCAGGAACTGGTTTGAAGTTGTTTTTGCCGACCTTCATGATGTGGTCGATCTTGGCCCACATCTGTGCGTTGACGGAGAGTCGGCTATAAAGCTTGTCGCCCGGTTTTGCGAAGAGTCGCATAGCGAATTCACGCTGAAACATGAGAATACAGACTCTGGGGGGCGGAGAGGCCGCGAGTAATTTAAAAGTGAGAGGAGACGAAATCTGCTTGCAGTCAGAGGATGACTCGTGTTATGCGAACCACGCGTAGATGCGCACCTGATATGGGGTGTTGCTAATGCAAACATCAAAGTACGGAAGATCAGTCTTGAGCACGTCTCCCAGAATGACCTCTAGTCGTTTCTGCTCCGGCTTCCCCTGGACACGTTTCGTAACTTCTGCAGCCATTCTGGGGTCGAGCTCTATGGCGATGACCTTTTTCGCCTTTTCAAGGATCTTGACCGTAAGATTCCCCGTACCAGGACCGATTTCAAGGACTACCTGTAGAATTGAGAGGAAGATTAGAAACGAGCAAAGAATCAAATCGATGTAGGAAACGCACATCACTCTGCTTCAGATCCGCTTTGTCGACAATAGCTTGGGCGATTCCGGGATTCTTCAAAATGTGCTGACCGATATCAGTATTCATCTTAAAAATGCTGTTGGCCGCCTTGGTTTTGGCAGCGGCCTGCGCATAAGGGCTGGCCTGGGAAGCGCTGTTGCGCTTCTTTTGGCTGGCTTTCGGCATTGTGGTTGTGAACGACCTGCAGCTCTTCACTGAGGTCAAAAAGGATCCTGGCCGTAGGAAATTCCCGTGAAGCCGTTGCCTGCACATGCGCCCGACACTTTTTCTGCGCGTTTGTGGAGAGCCGGCGCCGTGGATAAGATCGGCCGTCGGTGCTATGTTTTTGCGGTATTATTACTAACCGTACCCTCGTACCGTACGAGAACGCCGCCGCCGCCGCCGTAGCTCGTGGTGCGAGCTTCTTCGCCGCCGAGACGTCGCGACAGCTCCCCTCCAGCACCAGTACCTCTGTTTCTCTCTGCCTTGTCCTACGGTCCCCAGCGAAGATGTCGGGACGGAAGGACTTCCTGAGCCAGCCTGCACCCGAAAACTACGTTGCGGGTCTAGGTAGAGGTGCTACGGGCTTCACCACCCGGTCGGATCTGGGACCTGCGCGAGAAGGCCCTACACCCGAGCAGATACAGGAAGCCCTCGCGAAAAGGGCTCAACTTCTGGGCACTGCGCCACCGACGGCATATGGTGCAGGACGGGAGAAAGGCCGAGCGAACGACAATATCGAGGAGGATGACGACGACCGTTTCCAAGACCCTGAGAATGAAGTCGGTCTGTTTGCCTACGGGCAGTGGGACCGCGAGGATGACGAGGCGGACCGCATATACAAGGAGGTGGACGAAAAAATGGATAGACGGCGGAAAGCAAGAAGGTTAGTATTCCCCGTTATCCCTCCCAGTCTCTTTCATCTTGAATGCTTTTTGTTCATCGGGTTCTCCCCGTTGTTATGAACAGAGTACCGACTATAATCCGTTCGCCACATGCAGGGAAGCTCGAGAGCGTCAAGAGCGTGAAGAATACGAACGCAAGAACCCCAAGATTCAGCAGCAATTTGCTGACTTGAAGCGATCACTGGCTTCCGTTTCGGACGAAGAATGGGCCAACCTTCCCGAGGTTGGAGATCTTACGGGGAAAAACAGGCGCGCAAAGCAGAATTTGAGGCAACGCTTCTATGCCGTGCCAGATAGTGTCATTGCGGGCGCCAGGGAAGCGACACAGTACGGCACCACTGTCGCCGAAGATGGCACCCAGACCGATGTCCGAGCTACAGATGGAGCTGACGGGACGATGACTAACTTTGCTGATATCGGCGCGGCCCGAGACAAGGCACTTCAAGTGAAGCTTGATCAGGCCGCGAAGGGTTCAACCGGTGATGCGACATCGGGTAGTGCGACCAACATCGATCCGAAGGGTTACCTGACGAGTTTGACTAAATCCGAGCTAAAGGCCGGTGAGGTTGAGATCGGAGATATTAAACGAGTTCGCGTTCTCCTGGAGTCGGTCACGCGGACGAACCCGAAACATGCCCCGGGATGGATCGCCCTTGCACGTTTAGAAGAACTCGCTGGAAGGATTGTGGCGGCAAGAAACTATATCGCCAAGGGATGTGAACTATGTCCAAAAAGCGAAGACGTCTGGCTGGAGAACATTCGGCTTAACGATAATCATAACGCAAAGATCATAGCTGCAAATGCGATTAAGCATAATGACCGCTCCACGAGGTTGTGGATCGAGGCCATGAGGCTGGAGTCAGACATTCGGGCAAAAAAGAATGTCCTAAGGCAGGCCCTTCTCCATATTCCGCAATCCGTCGCGATATGGAAAGAAGCCGTGAACCTGGAAGAGGATCCAGCGGACGCCCGTCTTCTCCTTGCTAAAGCCGTTGAGATGGTTCCTCTCTCGGTCGAACTATGGCTCGCTCTTGCTCGCCTTGAAACACCGGAGAACGCACAAAAAGTATTGAACGCAGCTCGCAAAGCTGTCCCCACAAGCCATGAAGTCTGGATCGCCGCCGCCCGACTACAGGAACAGATGGGACAAGCTAACAAAGTCAATGTTATGAAGAGGGCTGTCCAAGCCCTTGCAAGAGAAAACGCGATGTTGAAGAGAGAGGAGTGGATTGCAGAGGCAGAGAAGTGTGAGGAGGAGGGTGCGGTCTTGACCTGCGGCGCCATCATCCGTGAAACCCTGGGCTGGGGTTTGGATGAGGATGACGACAGGAAGGATATTTGGATGGAGGATGCAAAGGCCAGCATATCCAGGGGTAAATACGAAACTGCGAGAGCTATTTATGCCTACGCTCTGCGCGTTTTCGTGAACAGCAAGTCGTTATGGCTTGCTGCAGCTGACCTGGAGCGCAATCACGGTACCAGGGAAGCGCTATGGCAGGTCCTCGAGAAGGCCGTCGAGGCTTGTCCCCACAGTGAGGTCTTGTGGATGCAGCTGGCGAAGGAGAAGTGGCAAGCTGGAGAAATTGATAACGCTAGAAGGGTGCTTGGCAAGGCATTCAACCAAAATCCTAATAACGAGGATATTTGGCTAGCTGCTGTCAAGCTGGAGGCGGACGCGAAGCAGACTGAACACGCCAGGGAACTTCTTGCTACAGCTCGCCGTGAGGCTGGCACTGACCGTGTCTGGATCAAGAGTGTGGCATTTGAGCGCCAACTGGGCAACATAGAGGAGGCTCTCGATCTCGTAAATCAAGGCCTTAAGCTTTATCCCAAAGCCGACAAGCTTTGGATGATGAAGGGCCAAATTTATGAGTCGCAGAACAAATACCCAGAAGCTCGAGAAGCGTACAGCGCTGGTACCAGGGCTTGCCCCAAGTCAGTTCCTCTGTGGCTCCTTGCTTCCCGATTAGAAGAAAAGGCAGGTCTTGTTGTCAAGGCACGCTCGGTTCTCGACAGAGCTCGTCTCGCAGTTCCCAAGAACGCGGAGCTGTGGACGGAAAGCGTCCGGGTTGAACGACGAGCAAACAACATCGCTCAGGCTAAAGTTCTGATGGCAAAAGCCCTGCAAGAGGTTCCTAACTCGGGGCTGCTGTGGAGCGAAAGCATCTGGCATTTGGAACCCAGAACGCAACGGAAATCTCGGAGCCTGGAGGCGATCAAGAAAGTTGACAACGATCCGATCCTGTTCGTGACGGTGGCCCGCATCTTCTGGGGCGAACGCAGACTCGAAAAAGCAATGACTTGGTTCGAGAAGGCGATACTTGCGAACAGCGATCTGGGAGATACTTGGGCTTGGTATTACAAATTCCTGTTGCAGCATGGCACTGAAGTAAGTGTGCACAATTTCCCCTCTGGTCTCTCAGCCTATTGCATATGAGCATGAGTGCTGACTACTTCCTGCAGGAAAAACGAGAGGATGTAGTAGCCAAGTGCATTTCCGCCGAACCCAAACACGGCGAGGTATGGCAGTCCGTCGCCAAAGATCCAGCGAACGCATACAAGTCCACAGAGGAAATCCTTAAGCTCGTTGCGCAGCGTCTCGCTTAATAATTTGGGTTCCTTGTTTGTTAATTTTTTTTTCTTTCTCATGGTTGCTTGTACTGTACATATACTACTTTTGCATGGGAAACGGCGTTGGCCATGGTTAATGATGGGTATACCTAAATGAACGGGGCTAAATATATGCACATGAAGAATTCGTGTCCCAGCTTTGTTCTTGGGAGCCCTTAGTGGTATTGCACTAGTTTTCAGTCCTCTGGTAACGAGTAAGCAATAATATTAGCAAGACTCAGAGTATGTACATTTAACCCCAATGAGCCGTACCATGCCCCCTCTGTCTCAGGGAGAAAAATGATGAGCGACGGATGTCGCTCATCCACATCCAGCCTTGCCGCTATCATTTTCCCTCCCCAGTAAATAGTGAATCAGTTCCATGGGTATCTACCGAATCCTGCGTCCTTCCTGACACTCCGAAGGAGGAAAAAAAGAAGTTCGTTTTCTTTGTTCCAGCGATATGGTGCGCTCTTGAATATGCGTTGCCCACCATATTGTTCTTGTTGTTGCAATCGCCGGTATGATGATATGATCTAGAACAAAAAGCAAAGAAACAACACAAAGAACTCCACACCAGATGCGAATAGCTGTACATGATCAATCAGGTTCGACACCTACCCTTGATTTTCCCATTACGCCTTTTCCCCAATTGTCAATTCAGGTTGTTCAGGTATGTGTATTCCCCGCGAGGTGCTGACTCCGGCTTCAAACTGTGCCATTATTGGAAAGACAAACAAAAAAATGTGAGTTTGGTGTTCGTGGAAGTGATTTCACGATGCCATTGACAGGCACTCGTCGAGAAGGGCGCCCAATTGTTCCCTGTCTGCCGCCGTTCCTCCTTCCCATTCCCAGTCCGCTTCGTCTATCTCCATCTCATCAGCACAGCTGGGTCTGGGGTCCTCATGGACACCGTTCGCCGCAGCATCCATCATGTCTTGCCTTTCTGCCTCGAGCTCATCTTCGACGTAGCCTCCCATGATCTGGTCAACGATCAACGGCATATGGCCGAGGAGGCCACCCCCGAGCTCCAGTGCGAGTCTGATATCCCTAACCCCAAGTGGCTGCCTGCGACTTGCCTCCTTGGCCTCAACTGGCAGTAGACCGGTGGCACTGTCCTTCACAATCTCACCACGTGTGTAGGCTAGCTCTTCGCGCTCCAACTGCCGTCGATATTTCCGCGTCATCATCCCGTTGATCGTACCGGATGGACCGTTTGACCTTGTACGTGCGAAAACGGTGGAAAGGACCTCCTTAACAAAGGTTTCGGTTGCAATAGCCATAAACTCCGCACATAGAAATCCCGCACCGCTGACGACGGACTCCTCATAGCATATGGGGATCATACGCGCATGTATCGATTCTGCGTCGGGGAACTCGCCCGTCTCAGACGCTAGTGGCTGCGCATAGCGCTTCCTAATCTCGAGCTCCCAATCTACTCCACCAAAGTGGTTAACGTCGTCGTACAACGGCATTTCATGGAGCTGGAATACATCTAATTAGGTTAAGGGGGGCAAGGGGTGAGTCTTCTTACTTGTCTTGTTCAGTCCACCGGCACTTGCAGGCACCTGGCTCGGTAGTTTAATCTGCTTTGCCTGGTGGTATTCTTCCAATTCATTGCGCACCCATTCGCTAGGATCAGGCTGGATATAACAAGGTGCCATTAGCATCAAACTATGCTCATGACCCGAACTCAGCCCAACGGGGCACTCCAAAACATACCTCTGGAATCGCCTTTATCCTCCGACGGTCTCTTGGCGGTAGCTGCATAACCTCGACCTTCAGTCTCTGCTCGGCCGCATCACCGGAGACCGGCTTGGACACCACGGTCGGCTTATCATTCGCAGAGACCCAGCTGGCGACTCCATGATCAGGGAGATCTCTAGTGAGATTTCCAATGATCGCACATATGAAGTTATTATGGAGATGCTCGGTCTTGGGATCGGCGCATATTATGGGGTCGACGCGCGAGGCGAATTCGCTCTGGTTGAGATGCCCTGCAGCCGGAGTCAGAGAGATCTCTATTCTGCGGACAAAAGAACAACGTCCACACTCCGTAACATTGCGATTCCAAGGGTCGCGTGAGCCCAGCGCACTTTGGACGTACCTAGGAGGAAAAGAGCTATAGATTGCTTGTACTCCGCCCAGTTGTCGCCGATGGCCGCCTTGAGCTCGGTGTAGATGGGCTCAAGGTCGAGGCGCGGGACGGAGATCAGGGGCTTTGTCGACTTCTGAGTCGCCGGTGTCGTAGGAACCGCGGACTTGGTTGAAGGTATCGAGGTCGACGCAGAGTCTGGCCGGCTCAAGGCCGCTGGATCGATCTGCATGGTCGCAGGCTTGCAGGGGGCGCGACGGGCTGCGCGAAGCCGGAGGAGGGGACTGCTAGAGCTTCATCAAGGACAAGGAGGCAGGATTTCAAGCTCGCTGGAGATGGGAGAAGAGGAACGAGGGCGACTCGGCGATGGAAAGGTCGGTGGTTGATGGCCGACAATGGGACGGACGTCGTTCTCCTGTCGTCCCGCCAGGCCCAAAGCAGCCAGACGAGCGACGAACCTCCAGCGCTCCAGCAGCCCTCCGAATCGAACACGCCAAAAAAAAAAGTCGGGCTTCGGCTCTACGATTTTTTTTCTTTCTGCTACAGTGCGGTCCCGGGCCTTCGTTGACACAGCGCGGGAATTCACTACGGAGATTTTGAAAGCAGATGATCTCATAGTCGACCTTCGCTTTATTACTGTCTACTACTGAAGCTTGACTACGTCTTCGTCGAGCATGCCAAATAGCCTCCGTATCTCCGCCATAATCTCCATGATCTCGTTGGAGAGCTGACCCGTTACCAAAACTAGAACACATCAGCCATCGCCGTCCTGCAGTCATCTTATCCTGGCGGACCTGGACCTACCATAGGCGTAAAGCAAAGCATAGTCCTCGTCGGTTGCCAACCGAGACCTCGTAGTATCCTTGCGATAATGGAAGATGCGCGCCAGCAACCTGTCCCTGGCATGATCTATGTTGGGAAGAACATCGTTCAGTGGGTACTCAAGCTTCATGGACGAGGCCATAACTACGAAACAGTCAACCACATATACACAGCATAACATATGAGAAAGGCGGGTGCGACTCACCCGACAACAAATGGCTGATGCGAGCAGACAGCTGCAATCTTTCTTGGGCCGTGTATCGAAGAATGGAAATTTCGCCCTCAGAAGCGGTCAGGTTCTTCAATATCTCCAGGTTCATGGCGTGAAATGCATCGAGCATCCTTCTTGTGCGGCGCAGTATGTTGCCATAAGCAGCATCGGGAAAGGGCCTCTTAAGCGAGTACTCCGATCGAGCTGCAACCTGGAGAGTCTCGAGATGGGATAAGAAGCGCTCAATCTCGAGCTTCTCTCGGGGGCTCATGTAAGCCACTGCAGTTTTCCCATTCACCATCATCGACAACGGGTCGCGCTTCCAAATCAGACTCATCCGGAGCCAGAGTAGACTTAAGCCATGCTTCAACTTCTTCCGAGCACTGATGGGCCAGATGATTCGTGTGATAATGATACCCCAAACGCAGCCCGTGAAGACAGCCACGACTCGATGAAGTATGATTTCTGTGATGATTGGATGAATCCCTCCCTCGTCCTGGTCATCTTCACCGTCGTTCTGCGAGAGTAAGTAGGCATATAGAACGGAGAGATTGTACGTGAGCATGATGAACCGTCCCATCGGACCCTTGCCTTTCACTAGAATAATATAGGCTGTCCACGTAGCCATTACCCAGCCCAGGAAGGCAAGACCAAAAACGTTGCCGCCTGTGATGTACCACGCCGTGATTGCACAAAGTGCTCCGAGGGATGTACCCAAGAATCGAGCATATCCCGTAGTATTCGATGCGCCAATTGTCATTGAACAGACCAACATATAGGACAGGAGGCCCCATTCACCTCTCCAATAGGAGTAGAACGGTCGAGTTGAGGGAAGAAATGAGGGCAATGCATATAACGCTGCCCCAGTGCCGACTTTAATCGCAAATTTCGTCTCGTCTCTACGGAAGACCCTGAGGGATTTCCAGATACGGTAGCTTATCCTCTCACTCGTAGGTATCTTTTTAGGGCTTCCATCAGTCAGATTAGGTCGGTTTTCTGGACTGGAGCATCGAACCCGAAGATCCGCTTCCCCAGTAGGATCAACAGGCGACTGCTCTGGCTACCAGTCAATAGAGTACTAGAAGAATTTTTCTGTCGTAACAACCCACCGAGATCTGAAACGCTGCGACCACTTTCGTGGGCATTAGCTGGACGCCAAAACTTGAGCCAATTCCACGACCTTCCGTTCGGTTTCTCCTCCGATTCGAGCTGTAGCTCATCCAAAATAGCCAATAGATCTTTCAGCTGCTCACCGAATTTAAGGAGCGAGAAACTGAAATGTCCACAGCTGGCAGAGACCTCTTCAAGGTCAGCCTCAGTCTCAAGGGTTTTTATTTTCATGATGTCCTTCTGCCGATATAGTGACCGCAGAGCTTCCTCTCGGGACGTTCTGTAGAGTTCAAGTGCCCGGTCGAGACTGATTTGGAATCGGCCATTCACCAAAACCTTATAGTCAGGGGCAGGTCCGAAAGGTAGCTCTTGTAATATTTCTTTCAAGGTAAATGCAAGAGATCGCTACAAATATGTCAGCAAGATGCCGCCACATGCTTCCGATCAAGGGGGAAAAAGATACCATGGATGGCCCGAGATGTGTGATAAATAATTCAAACATGTCCGCTGGTGACAGCAGCGTGGAGGCGTCTACTTCTCCATTTGAGCTAGCCTGACCTTTGTTGGTATCCGATATTCCTTTCTGCGGTCTCTCGTCTCTCGACGCCAGCACTACAGGCCCATCCTGAAATGGCCATGGATTCGGAGAGGAGATGGGTGAGCTGGCCTTGGAGGGGGAGGGCTCCCGGTTGTAGCCAGGTGTCGGCTCACTGGACTTGGCTTGCTTGAGCAGTTGAAACTGGAGCGTCGCGGCACTGCGCAGTCCCCCCATATTCTGGGTTATATCCTGCACCCAGCGGACCAGTTTCTTTTCTATTCGATACTCCCTCTCCGTGCCTGCAACGTAATGCTCAAGTTTGGACTCCTTCAAGAGCTTGTCGAGAAGATCATATGCTTTTTTATTCCTCGTTGACGCGCTGATGAATTCTGCTGCTTGAAGCTCTTCCTCTGACCCGCTCAGGAAGCTCTCTGTGATAATCCCCAGCATGATGGCAAGCGTGTCGGTCATTGTGACCAGATTTGAACGGAGCTTCTTTTGTGCTGAGATGGGAAATATAAGAAATGAAACAGCCATGGTAGCCGTTACGCCCATGATAACCATCTTCAGGACCTGGGAAATCTTGGAAAAGGACAAGTCTCCCACTTGCACCGCGCCCTCCTTCGTCAGAACCGTGATGATGGCAAGTGATGCCAAAGAACAAGCGACGTTCACCAGAGGATCGCCCAGTTTCTGCTTCGTCCACCCGATAAACCCTAAGCCACCTCCGCAGAAGACGATGAGGACCAGGATATGACCGACAAAAAGAAGGTGAAGCGTACTCTCGAAGAACATGGCCACGCACATGCTCGTGATCGAGATGAAGGCAGCATAGAGAAACGCCAAGAAAGCGCATATCGAAGCCTTCAACATACTCCCCCTCGATCGCGCAGGGTGGAAGTAGACTGTGATTGTGGCCACCACATGTTTCCCGTCTTGATGACCGAGCAGCGCAGCAATGGCGGGAATGAACGTCGCCAGAGAACCCAGTAGATACGCGAGGCTGCACTTGAAGACTCCTTTGCCTGCCTCGGACGCAGCAAACTGCCTCACCCAGTGCCAGGTCTCAAACGCCTTCCCACGAATCCTCGCAACAATCCCTTGGCGCTCGATACCTGAGGCGCGCTGTTCCGAGAGGAGTGGTGTTCGCTCTCCATGATTGCCATTCTCCGTACACACTGAGCTTCGTAATGTGACCAGGCCTTTCAGGCGTTGTCCTGTCTTCGGGAGGATGAAGGTAGCCTGCCGCAACTTCAGGGACGTCCAGTCAGCGATAACAGTAAACGGGAACTGCTACACATGGCACGAGTATCGATTATTTGGGGAGAAGGCTTACGTTCGGCCGGAGACGGCGCGGATTCGAGGACGGCGGCGCCGACGAGAGCATCTTCCTCTCACCTCAGGGCCTGTCCTCTCCCGGCGGTCGCTGTCGGTTCCATGACGAAGAAGCTCGGCGGAGCAGTCTGCCTCCAGGCGTTTTATCAAGCAGCTTGGACCCTGTGATCCACGTCAGGTGCGAAGATCCGGCTGGCGCCTTTGTTTAGCCTCGAGCGCTGCATAGCGGTTGTCTGCGGGGTTGTTGCCACGGCCCCGGGGCCTCTCTGCACACGGCCCAGCATATCATGCGGAGTTACAGACTTCATGATACCTACTTTTGCACTCTCTAGGCTACGAAAACCGCAGAACAACAGCATTGCACGTGCTCGGATCTGGAATGCCAGAACCGGAGTCGTAGATGCATGTCATTTGAACGTCAGAATCTACATGCAGAGGGCGATGTACTGTACGCAGGAAGGAACATCAAACCAGAACCCCCGATACAGCTGCTGATAAGCGCCTATTACATCCGCCGTAGCTAACTACACCATCACTCAACCTGGCTGAAGTTGTGGCTCATTTCAGACCCTCAACTTTCCATACTTTCACGGTGGCATCGGCACCAGCTGAAGCAATCTTAGAGCCCCCAGCGATCCAAGTAACACCATTGACCCCCTCCTTATGGGCATTGGACACCTGGAGCCAGTCCCCGGGATTCGCTAGGCTCCAAACAAAAATATTTGTGTCCACGGCGCCGCTCACCAGATGTGTGCCATCTTCGTTCCAAGCAATGCAAGTGACTCGTGCAGTATGTGCCGTCCAGCGGTCAATCACAAGGCTGCCATCTGCAACCTTGAAAACGAGCACCCGGCCTCGCGAGTCACCAGCGGCAAGAAGAGAGCCGTCGGGCGAAAACGCCAGAGCCGATATTGCGTTTCGTGACGCCTTAATATCGGTTCTCGGAGTGAGCTCCGAATTGGAAACATCGCATATCTGAATCGAGGAGTCTTCTCCTCCAATCGCAGCAGTAGTTCCATGCGCAGCCACTGTAGTCACTGTAAATTTCGCGCCAAAGCTCCCTGTCTTCTTTCCATCGTGGAAGATTTCGACTCCTTCTGAGTTGGCAACCAGCACCGTTGAGTCGCCAGCAGCAATTCCCTTGGGCTGACCAGCTAACTTGGCCGCGCTTCCGGTGTATGTCTTGGAGGCTATGTCAACCGATCGGATAGTGTCATCCCAACCGACGCTGTATATCCTCCCGCTGCCTTCAGCAGCAGTCGTCATACCGGAGATGTAGGTTGAGTGACCCTCGCCTTCGACTTCTTCCGCGGTTCCGGTTGCGACGTTCCAGCTACAAACCCTTCCTTCAAAGCTTCCCGACCAGAGAGTCTCTGTGCCGCTGCCAGAGCCAAACTGTATCAAGGAGGTGATGTTCTTCTGGTGCCCATGGAGGACCTGCCTCGGCTTGGGTGAGCCTTCAACCAGATAGTTGAGGTCTCCGCTTAGAGATAGACTGATGATAAGGCCATCGCTCCTGCCTGCGGGCCAGACAACGCCAACCTGCTGGTCACGAACATTCGCAGTGCTCTCATCTCCCATGGTCCAGCTCTGCGTGACCTTGCCTGCTTCAACGTCCCAGATCTTTACTGTCCTGTCTGCGCTGGCCGTCACAAATTTCCGCGAGTCGCTGGACCATGACACGCTGAATATACTGCCTTTGTGTTCGCCCTCCCCAATTTGCCCCTTGGGCTCTCCAGTCTTGCCGTCATAAAGCCAGATTCTCCGATCTCCACCGACGCTGACCAGGGTCGAGCCGTCTGGGCTGAAGCCAACACCATAGATATAGTTGGTATGCTTGTCTCGGATACCAGTGTTGAATTTGAACGGAGCGCCATGGTAGAACACGAGGGTCTTGTCGTCTCCAGCGGCGGCAGCTCGCAGAGGCCGCTGCTGTCTTATTGACACCGAGTTGATTGGTTGCGTGTGTCCGGTGATCTCGCCAACACTGTTTCCGCTGTCTGCAGTAATGCAGTGCCCGTATCTTTGCTTTCCGTCGCCGACGGCGATGATGCGCTGCGAATCACCGTCCCAGGCGAGGTCGTTGATGCGACCGCTCACAATGGAGTACTCTCCCTTAGTGATTCCTTCGCCAACGCAATCCCACACTCTCACTATACCAGCAGCGTCGCCACTGGCAACATAGAATCCGGATGGTGAAAAACGCGCGACTGTCGTCTGCGCTTTGTGCTCCGTATACTGCCTCGCGACTGCCGGGTCGTCGATCGAACGAAGGAAAATAGACTTATTTGACTACGCCAATCCGGAGTCAGTACAAACGTGGAAGTGGATCAGGGAGAGGGGGATGCATACTGCATAGGCCAGTTTCTCTCCCTTGGAATCGGCAGCAAGCTGCGTGGGATGACCCCTCGTTGTCGAGGGGCTGGCAGCCCAGATGGACTCTGGATGCTTCAGCCCAGTTCGCGGACAAGGCGCGGCCTGCGAGAGGTTTACGTACCGTTTCTTATAGACATGACCGCGCCGGATCAGAGAGGAAAGGCATACACAGAGCAACGTCGCTTTTTCAAGTGGGATGGACGGTCCAGTAACTGTTGACGTGGGCAGAAGCGCTTACATGTACTCGGGCTGGAGCAGCTTGACGTCCATCCATCCTCCGCACCCGGTGCGGCGCGCGGCTTGGTGGGGGCATTCTCCATCACAACTCACTACATGGGATACGGAGGAGGCAGCAGCTGAAACAACGGGGCCCTCCTGAAATAAATATCTCCAAGCAAGATGTGGCAATCGTGGAATCCAAAGAGCTGCACTGAAGAGAAACACATTGACATATTCTTGGTAGACGGACCCTGCATCTCTTTGGTAAAATACATGTTACACATAAATTGGCAACACAGTGCCAGGAATACAAAACATTGCATTGATGTTTGACTCGCCAGAAACCTGCTCTCCATACCATCTGTCTGTGAATATACACCAAACCGTCCTTTCAGGCGACGCCGCCGGCATCCAGCCTAGCTTTGGCCTCTGCCGCCAGGATCTCGGGGTGTCTGTGAACACTCGGCATGAGACCTAGTCCGATTGCCCTGCGGATGGCCTTTGCAATTTTGCGCTGGTTGACCGGGCGCAGCCCTGTTTGACTTCTGTGCTTGATACGGCCCATGGGCGTCATGTATTCGGACATGATGGCAAAGTTCTGTCAACCAAGAAACTGGTCAGCATTCCCTTCCTTCTAAACAGATAGATACCGCGTAGTGCAATATGCGTACCTTGTATTGGTCCAGCGGGTTCATGTTCAAGGCATCGAAAGCGTCCCTCGACGGGCTGTGACGCTTCCTCCACTTCTTCATTTCCTCCGGACTCAAGTCATGCGGCGCATAAATGTCTCCGGCCTTCCAATCGCGCGTTTGGAACCTCTCCAGGATCCTGCTCTCGCTCTGGGACTTCTGATCTTCCATCAATCTCTGGCGGGTCGGCAGCCGACGGCGGGTGAGGAGCCTCGCGCCTGGAGAACCCGTAAGTTAACGGTTATCTGAAGCCACAGACAGGCCGCTCGAAATCTTAGGCCAGAAAGGGACTTGACGTACTCTGAGCGGCGCCAGCTGACGTCTGCTGTGAAGTAAAGGTGCTTGTCGAGGCCGTGGCGGCCGTCGAGTTCCATCGGCACACGGAGAATACTCCGGTGCTTGTCGTGAGGGTGCGGGGAGCGCGCAACGAGAAGAGATTGAGAGACATGGCGCCTGTGAATGGATCCGAGTCCCAGCTAGACGAGATCTCTCGACGAAGAACACGCTCGAGCACGTCCGGATTGGTGGTGGACAGCTCCGGCAGATCATCGAGAGCGTCGAGTGGAGCTGGTTTTTCGTCTCTGCCCCGGGCGCGCCAAGAGCCGCACCTCTCCAGCCCGCGGAGCTCCAGATCTCCTCCCGCACGCCGCCCAGCTCGCCATTGTCGCCTCCAATCTTTCTGTTCGTCGCTTCTCTGTTCCCTCTGCTGATATATCGCTGCCTGTATACCAGTATGAACCGTTGATATCTCTTGTTGTCCCCCTTGTGGCACCCCGCTCTCCAAATCTGCGCGGCGCATCTCTTCACAAGTCCCCCACCAAGCGGGACATCAACGACTCCGAAGCCCCCCAGTATCTGGGAATTAGCCGCACAATTGCGCCGCTACGATGCAGTCGCATCTCACAAGAAGTGTTTTTCGGGCCATTCTAAATAATGAACCACTCAGTTTCTCGCAATGTCGGAGTCGTCTTGTTAGCACCGTCCCCTACTATCGAGCCAGGAGACTGGGCCCGCGCAGCGCACACCATGTCCAAAGGCGAGGTCTCTTCGCGTTCAATATGCCTCCGCCTTCCAGTGGTGAATCTGCGGCTCAGGCTTCGCCCCTGTCTCCGGAAGTCGGACTGAAGCCGATGAGAGATCTAGCGAGGTCTTTGGCAGACAGAAGCCGGCCACCAGCCAACGACATCCTGGCCAAGGCCTTCCGAGATTTCTTCACTGCCCGCTCCGGAACTCCCACTGTTATTACCGATTTTCATGCCCGGCTTCTTGTAGTTACGTGGAAACATTTGAAGGCTCAGCAGGACGAGCTTGAACCCGACGACTGGCAAGCTGTTTTTTCCACGGAGAGCCTCGAAAATGTTCTGTTTGTCCTGTCGGAGGCGAACTGTCTGCCCGAGTCTCACAGTACAGTGCTCAAGGTCGCACGTTTCGCATTCCTGGAACTGTGCGGAGATCGGGGGTCCGACCCCAATGAGATCAGCCGCCAGGCGCTGATCGCTTATATCACACTCCTCTCTTTGCATGGTAACCCTGAAGAGGCGCGGCATGTGGTCGAGAAATTCTGGGGCAAGCTCCACAAATCGAAGCCTTCTCCGTGGCTTACAGTGATGAGGGGGTTTGCGATGAAGGGTGACAGGCGTCAGCTCAGAAGGATCACCGAGGAGCTTGAGAAGCAGGGCAGGAAATTCGACCAAGCTTCTCACCAGGAATTGACCTTGTTGCTTATTGAGCAGGGTCTTATGGATGCGGTCAAGACGATGTACGAATGCCCGATATCCGACAACCTCGAGCCTAGTCTTGCGACAAAAGAAGCTGTCATAAAATTTGCCATTCTGAAATCCGAAGTTGACTGGGCGAGACCAATCTTTGAGTCTCTTCCGCAGACCCCTTCCCCTGAGACGAGGAACATAAGGCTGCTCTGGGAAGCTGCCCATGGCAGTGGAGCGGCTGATTTATCTGAGAAGCTGAAGGCATGGACCGCCGAGGATCCTGATATGCAAACTTCTCTCACAATCTCATGTGTAAACAGCCTCGTTGAGTTTGCGAACAGTATTCGCAATCCCCAGCTGGCCGCTGATTTCGCTGCGTTGGCCTCTCAGTGGAGTCTGCAGCCGGATCTCCAGACTCGCATGCTGCAGCTGGAAGCTCGAATACAAGCCTGCGATCTCGACGGAGTAATGGAATGTCTGCGGAGTTTGGAGGATATCGGCTCGGTGGCCGAAGTGAATCCGCCGGTGATGAATAAGCTCATCACAATGCTTTGTCTGTCCGGGAAAGCAGACACGCTATTCGACCAGATCTCAGCCCTTCTCGATCCCCTAGTTGAGAACAATGTTCGCTTGGAAGCGGATACGGTCGCGGCTCTCACTCATATGCTACTCTACCGTCACGATTGGGATGCTGTCTCGGAGTTACTCCGACCACGTCTGGGCTCCTACGATACAGAAGAAAGGAGCAGAATCAGGAAATCCCTAGTGACATTCATCATGGATGTCAATCAGGAAACTGACCATGTCTGGGAAGCATATAACCTGTTGAAGGTTGCATTCCCAGAAACCGGTGTCAGTACCCGAACTGATATAATGACGGCCTTCTTTAAGCGAAATCGGAGCGATCTTGCTTGTCTAGTATTCGGACATATGCGCCAGTCCGAGGATTTGTCGCGGCGGCCAAAGCCCGACACATACGCACGGTGTTTTCAGGGGCTTGCCAGGGCAGCCGACAAGAAGAACCTCGAGCTGGTCCACAACATGTTGAAGTTGGACCTTCAGGTGGATCTCAATACGAGGATCCTGAATGGACTGATGCTCGCCTACGCCGCATGCGGGATGCCAGAAAAGAGCATGGAGATATTTCGCAGCATACTCCGATCCGAAGAAGGACCGTCGCATAAGACCATCGCGATTTTCTTCCGCGTCTGCGAGTCTCACCACAATGGGGTCCAGGAGGCGCTGAAAATGATGGACAAAGTGAAGCGACTGGAGATCGAGATCGACCGTCGGATGTACACTGCATACATCGAAGCGTTGGCTGCGCAGTGTGAGTTCGAGCGTGCCGCCGAGGCCGTCGAGAAGATGGAATGTGAAACGGGTTATTCCCCCACCCGCAATACGTATGGCTATCCCATCTTTCATATCATATATATATATATATGTATACATAGGGTGAACCAGAGCACTGACAAAAGATCCCAGGATCGGCCTGTTCTACAACGCCATTCCATACCAGTACTGGAAAGATAGGGTAGAAGAGTGGGCCAAATCTAAATACCCTGAACTGTGGGCCCAGCTGGAGCAGTTGAACCGGACCGAGCACGAGGAGGGCCCGAAGTTTGACGACATCAAAAACGAAATCATTGTCTAGCGCACACTGTTGGCAGCCCTTGAGGATAGTAGATACTAGGTAAACCGTATGCATTTTTTAGCGTGGACTATCAGTACCCTCCTTCACTGCATGATTACGCCTCATGACGCAATTCCACTGATACTCCATGTAATGCATATATTTATATATCCTTAGCCGAATTCCCATCATCTACGAAACAAGAAGCACGATCGATATCCATCAGCTGGACTGTATATAATATACTTGGCCCTTTCTATATCATCTATCATGATCATCATAGTAATGACAATAATAATAGGTATAGATGGTAGTCCCCCTAAAATGGGCAAAAACGACTTAAGGCAACTGAACTTACAACTACAACAATCACTGGCCACTGTTACACAACGCACATATCAGATACATATATATAGACAGACAAGATAGAAAAGAGCAATCTATCATTGCAGTTTATTGATCCTGATGAGGAAAAAGAGAAAGGTGGAGAATGGTTTTTTAAAAGAAAGAAAAGAAACAGAGAGAGAGAAATACCAAAAAAGCAAAGCAGCTCCTTCAAACTCTGTCCCCGCTGCATGTAAACTTGATATGACCAAAAGAGGAAGGGTAAAGTCCTAACGCGAATAACTTCAGATCGTATGTACCCACATAATAATATCCTATCGATAAGGCGCATACATACTAAGCTTAATGTCTGCGCTTCCATCCATCCGTCCATCCACATGGATTCCACATCCAATTCTGCCCCGTGCAAGGAAGCGAATGCCGATTACAGCGCAAGCGCAAACTTTTTTTAAAAAAAAATAGAACATTTTGTACGTACTACTTACTGTGAATAAATAACATCATATAAATAACATGATCCATATGAATTCAGGAGAAGGAGACAGGGAATGGAAAGAAAAGTCAGAAATGCAATGGAGAATGGGAAAAATGGGCAAGGGAAAGGAACTAAGTAACTAGCTAACTAGTAGATCCAAATAAGAAGAACAAGAATAGAAAGATCAAAAGATATCCAGAAGAAAAAGAAGAAGAAGAAGCAACAACCTTTCCATATCACATACTGGTGCTAGTAATACCATATCCGTACTTAAATAAACCCCCATCCCCATCATTCCAAGTATCCATTATCCATTATCCCATTCCATTCCGTTGCTCTAATCCAAAGAAAGAAAGAAAAAGAAAGCGATCCTGACCAACTGACATCAAAGACCCAAAATCGCTCCTGTCCGTCGTCTTATCTCAAAATGACCAACTGACCAATCAACCAACATGCAAGCGTCAAATAATACCTAACCTATCACCTGTCCATTGGCCACGACAACCCAGAGATAGTACGTATCATATTGAAAAGAAAAGAAAGAAATGCAGCAAAGTCAGGCGAAACAGCAAACATTCAACAGCGGCGGCGCTGACACCATCCATTATCGTCGAACCAACTAAGTACGGAGCAGTAGGTTGGGCAGCTACCTGCCCTACCTAGGTACCTAGGTAGGTAGCCAGCCAGCTCTCTCATCTCATCTCATCGAGCCGAGTCGAGCCGAGTCGTAGCAAAATCAGTTCCCGTCTTTGTTGTTGCCCTTGCTGGCAGCACCGGCTTTCTTGGTCGTCGTTGGTTTCACCGTTGCTGCTGCTTCCTCTCCCTTCTCGACGACCTTATCATCATCATCATCATCATCATCATCATCATCATCATTACCCACGGCACTTCCGACCTTCTCCTTCTCCTCCCTGACGTCCACTGCGGCGGCGGCGGCGGCGGCGGCGGCGGCAGCTTTCGCCTTGGAGGACCTGGCCGCGCCCGCGCCCTTGGACGGTTTGGCGACGCGCTTGGCCGTGTTCGCTTTGGCAGCGGCAGCGGTGGACTTGTTGTCCTTGTCCTTGGTCTTCTTGCTGATGTTCTTTGCTGTCACTGTTGTTGTGCCAGAAGAACGCTTGCGGGTTGTCGGCGCGGCGGTGGGGATCTGTTCGATGACGCGAGGCCGCGAGTTTCCCGTCGAGCCACGGGTGATGGCCATGATGATGATTTTGCCTTTGCTTTTTGCTGTATGTAGTGTTCTTTCTTTTTGTTATTCCGCTGCTTTTTGTGGAAAGAAGGGCTTGGTTGTTGCAGTGGTTGCGTGCTTTCTGACGCGGCCGTTGACAACAGGTGTTATTTACCTAGGTAGGTAGTAGTAGGTATATATTTACCCAGACAAGGACTAGGGCTCGCGAGAAAATGACCGGGAATGCTACCTGGTTCAAGAATAACAAGCGCCTATCTTCCACGAGCAGGGGAATAATGAAGTGAGCAATAAACCAAGGTACGTCGATGACAGATGATGCTGGCTTGCTAGAAGATCAAAACAAGAGCGGGGGTCGTGGCAGACACATCTCACCCCGGGGGCAAAGTGACTGGGAGCTAGCGCTGCCATGTGTCACAGGGGCCCTTGTCAATAGGAGGTCAAGTTGCCGCGGCGCCATAGGGCCGTTCTACGCTGGAGGTATGGCCTGATACTTCAGGAAATGCAAAACAGTGGATGTTCTTCGAGAGATTCAATGCAATATGCTAATTACCATCAACAGCTTCAACACTCGCATGGCGCTGATGACAAAGGAAAATTAAGCATGATCCATAAGATTCTATCCCGTAGACAACCCGTTCCACATCTATACCTTAAACTTGTTCATCCTCTTGGTCATGCTGTAATCATTCGTTAGCAAAATCGAACGGTAGCTCAAGGGGGTCACAGGAGTCACTCACAAGTCAAAGAAAGCAAACTGGCTTGGATTACTGCCATACTCATACACAAATCGGCTGGCAAGGTGGCTACCAAAGATGGCACGCAGATAGCTCTCAGGCACCTACCCGCGTTGTCAGTATACGGAGCAAAACAATTTCCACAGAAACCAAAAGGACTCACCCGCTTGAGGATAGTGTCGAGACCGAGCTTATCCAGAAGAAGTTTCGGGAGAGCATCCTGAAGAACGGATCTGCGGAGCTCAACGTTATCCCACAGATCGGTCTTCTGCAGCTCTTCATCCAGTTTGGTGATGGCAACGCTGAGCCGATCGCTCAGTACGCTCCGCAACACACCAGTTTGCTCGTGTTCTCGCCAGATTGCCTCGAACTCGAGAGTTGCGTTTTTCTTGATGATTTCCTGCACCTCCTTGACATAGGCTTCGTAGAACGGTGGCACCGTCCCATCCTCGCGGATGCACATATTTTCCTCGAATTCTTTATCGTCGAAGGAGAGAGAGGCCAGGACTTCAAGGGAGGAAGATGTGACACCACCCTTGTTGGCGGAGGCATCCTTGTAGAGAATGCAGCCCGCCTTTTCCAGCCGGAGCTTGCTGTCTTGGGTGAGGAAAAGGTTTGCACCTTCGACAATGTACGGTATGACCGCCTTGCCGTTCACGATGAGCTTCCCCACCGTCGAGAGGTCGACGGACTCTGGACGCCCGCCACAAGGAACGAATATGTCGAAGGGTAGGTCTGTGCGCAGATGGAATGTATTGCGGAAGACCATACCGTTGTTGACTATCTCGCCGCTTGGCAGCTTGACGTTGCTTTCGTCGACGAGAACCCTGTAGCCTTCGGGAGAAAGCTTCGACATGTCATATTCAGAGATCGTAACTCGCTTCTTAGCAAGCCTAACCAGCTCCTCACGATCCAGTCCCTGTGGGTCGACAAGGACACCGGATCCGTCGACGATCGCAGTGTACTTTTCGTTTCCAAGGAGGATTTCATTCGATCCCAGATCACCATCCGGACCGCCCGTCTGCAGTTTTCGTACCTTTGATGGGTCGATGTTCAACTTGCGGTAGATACCTTCGACGTACTGGCGAACAGACAGGGTGGTCATACCGTACTTGTCGTGCGGAATGCCTCCAAGCCTGGGGCTCTTGCCAGTGAAGAATGACTTCCACCAGGGCGCGCCTCGTTTTCTCGCATGCTCCGTAGCCCAGTCCACCAATTCAGCAGTGTTCTCATCGGGGCCCATGAATAGAATCTCATCCTTCCCGTACAGGTCGACGATCGGATCCTTGATTCCCGGACTGGATGGCGGAAGCAGGAGATCCAGGATACTGTCGATGTATTTCTCGAAGGCAACGCGGGCCTTGTCCTGGTGGTCCACATCGAGGAGAATGACGCCCTTGGCTCCTCCTTCTGGGATGTCTTTGTTCTTGCGCTGCTGGGTGCTCGCGAGGTTGTAGTTCTCGTCGAAAAGCGAACGAGCATTGATACTGTAGGCCTCTTTGTTGCGGCTCTTGACGATACGGATACCTCCGCGAGCAATGTCGCGGAACCGCAGATGGAATCCTCGGAACTCGGAACTGATGACGAGGAACATACCATACAGGCGTTGGGGATACTCGTGCTCGGGCAGGAAATTGGGGTTGAGCCGGAAGCTGAGCGCAACCTTGGTGGGAGTGTAGAAATTGGTCTTCAAGATGGAAGCGTTGAAAACACGGAAGGCCGTCATGACCATCTCGTCGTGCTCGTTGGCTACCGTCTTTGAGATCAGGTCCTTCAACCTCTCATCGTCCAAGACCTCGTCGACCTGGAGCCGGAGATAACTCAACGTCGGGAGGAAGTCATCCTGCGCAGGTCCCCGGGTCTGAACGTAATGAGTGTTGGCAAAATCCAGGTAGAGCTTGTGAATGAGATCCGGATATTTATTGATGATCTCGAAGATGTAGTCCGAGGTGAATGTCTCTGTGCGAAGCCTCTTCTTGATCTTCGCCAGAAGTTCGGCATGAACGCTGTTATTCGGATCGAGCACAGCCGTCAGAGAGGTGTATTCGGATCCGAGGCGGTTCAGGAACTGCTGAACAAAGACCCATGCGCAGTGGGCGTAGATGGTTTCCTGCAGACTGAGACGTCCGCTGGCAAAGTGGCCCTGGAACTTGTTCTGCGGAATGCAGTACAGGAGCGAGATTTCCTTCATGATCTGGTGGATAGCGGCTTCGATAGGCGGGTACTTCCCGGAGATCTCAGCGCTTTCCACGGGCCGCAGATAGAGAGACATCACAGTGATGCCGTTGGAGAAGTTCTCCAGATACTTCCTCGAGCTCGTCAGACGGTAGTAGTGATAGAGGTCCGACAGAGCGCTGAACATTCCCATAGCAGAACCCTGGCGATACGCCAGGACAACTCTCTTCTCCCGGCTACCTTCAATCTCGTACAACTCGATGACTGGACCCGCCCGGGTCACAGCCTTGCTGATAATCTCCTGGTAGATCGCCTTGGTGTTGGGCGTGGCTTTCTGCAAGAATCGCTTATCGCCGATAATCTCCAGGTTCGTCTCCTCTGGATCCGGGTTCGGGTGGCTAAACTGACACTTGTAGACAAAGTAGCAGCGGAGCTGCTGTTCATTGTCGCCGGGAAGCGGGCTGGAGGAACGGAAAGTCTCAACCCGATAGCTGTTGTCGTGCGTCGAACCGTCGATGTACTTCTTGTCTATCCTCTGCTCGTACTGCGGCCCACCGACGGTTGAAACACCGGGTTTGCTGGTATCGATGTAGACGGCATGGTCCTCGGCTTCCTTGTCGAGTCTGATCTCCAACCGCTTGTCGTCTCGCGCGTATGCCGCGACCTTGGCAGCATACAGAGACAGGATCTGGGTGACGATCGCGTCAACCGACTCGGTTTGGAAGTACATGTCGTCTATCCCGAGCATGTTGTAGAACCAGTTGGTCTCGGAGACGACAAAATCGCTCGGGAAGAAACCCTTCTCCTCGAGCTGGTCCATGACTGCCGCGAACGTTAGATCTCCACAGCTCGAACAGGGCAAGACGTGGAAAGCTCACCTTGCTCCATCTGCTTCTGTTTGCCTTCGAATTTGGCAGCGACGTAGCCTGGATCCTCTTCGGTCAACACCCTGTGCTGGCCACCGCCCGGGATGCCCAGATGCGTAGGCTGTGGAGAGGGATGGCGCGCAGGAGACCGGGCGTTGTCGAGGATCTTGTTCTGAGGATATCTCTGGAACCCAATAGGGGTTCCAGCGCCCGAGGCGGAGCCATCCTCGCCGTTCGAGAACAGCTTCGGGCCATTTCGAGTCGGGAGGCTGTTGCCATTGAGTGGTGCGTCCGAGGTTGCACCGGTGGTGCCCCCGTCGGCTGCATGCTGCAGGTGTGTAACTGCTGGGTCAGGGGAAGCAGACATGACGTGGGAGGTGTCCTCTGCAGAGGTTGTGTACAAAGGTCGAAGGGAGATAAGCAAGTCACTCGTGTCTGAGACTGTCAACCATGGGGAACAGTCAGCTTTCACGACCGCGGCAAACGGACAAAGGATCAGGGGTGTCCGGAAGCGGGGTGACCGCGCAGGCACGAGAGATAAGATAGAGGGAGAGCTAGAGCGACGGGATCCGAGACACGGCTGGCAAGGGATGCGTACCTCTTGATAACGGGGCAGGACGGTGACGGAAGGGTTGGTGAACCCTGGAGTAACAAGCAGAAAGCTTAAAATCAATGGAGGAGGAGCTGACCGGGCCGGTTGCTGCTGGCCATGCACGACGGAAGAGGCAAGAGGCACGTCACTGTTGACGATTCACGCTGGACGGCAGAGTCTGCAAACCATCACTTGCGGGAGAGAGAGATATATATATACACACGGTCTCATGGCACAGCGCAGAGCCCACGGCGGGCATGGGCAGCGGGCATTGATTTATATATCTACCTGGACGGTGCATCGTTCTCGATGCGTCTGCGCTCAGCGGCCAGCGCCGGCCAGGTACGGCCGGCCAGCCGGTCCGGGCCCAGGCCGGCTGGGGCTGCCGGGGAGGGCGATCGCTGATCGCTGACGCACCGCCCGCGGCCTCTAGCGGATCGCTGGGGAGTGTGGCGCTGCAGCTAAGAATATCGAGCAATCGACGACGCCCAAGCGGTCTGCTCCCTCGACCGCCAACGCTCGACCGTGACACGGGTCTGCTGCGTACAGGTACAGCGCGCCGCTAGGAGCGTATACACCTCAGACGATGTACCTGTACACCGCGATCACCTGCCACCTGGTGTCGAGCAAATGGCTCGAAACGACAGGAGAGGGAGCCGATGGAAGACCATCAAAGCTTACCGCCTTGCCTGCGCACCGTCGAATCCACAATAATAGTTACGCTATGGAATGCAGGGAGCAGAGGTCAGGGTGATCAGCTGACTGCGCTGTCTTGCTCGACAAGAGACGGCCTTCTCCAGACGTCTGTTCTCCCGGCACGTGCGCGGCTGGGGACCCCGCTCGAAGCCTCGAACGTCGTTTCAGGCCGAAAATAGTTCTCCATGTCGGCGGTGCCATCCACACAGGAGCGAGAAACCATGATTTCTCTGAGTCATGGAATAAGGGGCAATGCAGTCTATAGTAATAATAGACCACCTAAAAAGACCGAGACCTCTGTTCTTTCTGACAAGGGGAGGAACGACGGCGCACTAACTACATCGGGGTTGCTCGACATGCATGGCGCGGCCGTATCGTACTATCATCACCTCAACTCAGCAACACCCGCCGACCTTTGTTGGCTCCTTGCTGGATGCTGGCATTATTGTAGTCCTCCTCAATCGACAGGCAGTGAGCCCTTTCTCATCGGTGGGTATGGGTGTTGGGATATGATCCCAGTTACTGCTGCATTTTCTACTGCGAGAGCAGAATTTTTTTAACCTTCCCAACACAGTACAGGTAACTTCCCCGACAGAACTTGAAAGGTGCGAATAATGTACCTTAGGTACCTAGGGGAAAATTCCAGAACTGGATTAGCATCCTCCGCAGTTTGGTCAGGCTCCAGCGGACCTGACACCGGCCCTCTAAACAACATACTACAGGGCAGGTGATCATCAGGGACCCCATACCGACCAGGCACAGCCATCCGCGGGAGGCTGGGGCAGCAGCCACTAGCCTCTTGGTCTGTCCACGAAAAAAGCCCTTGGGGCGTCGTCTGCAGCTGCGGACAATTTTTTTTTTTTTTGCGTCATGCGGGGGGTCTGCGTCCATGTTCTAGGAAGGTTAAGCCGCTGAGCGACACCCCCCCGTCCCCCTTCGGCGGGAATGTTTTTCCCGGCCCTGCGAAGGCTCGCGCAGTTTCTATGATGTAATAAGCGGCCGGAATGTCGCATCCATGACGCTCGAATTGAGGCATTTAGAGCTGCAAAGCACCTTCCTTTCCAATCCAGGCGTTTCTGTTATGTCAGGAGCGCATACGTTGGTTGCGCCATATCTGCAGGTCATGAGCTGCTCTGCCATTGAGCAGGAGTCTGGCACAAAGGTTGGCTCAGGCTGTACTTAGGAAACTACTGCCTCTTTACTCCATGTGCTTAAATCCTATTGTAGTACGCTAGGTACTTATGTAGGTACATACCTACTACATGCTTTGTCCATAGAAAAGCATCCAGAGCAGTCTTTTGGTTGGCAGCAATTCCTCTTCTCGTCCTCTTAGTCGTAAAAGTCTTTAATTTACACACCGTCTTTAGACGAAGAGGAAAAAAAACCATTATGTAAGAACGACGGCACGAAAAATATTAATAGAAAGGGAATGTGACACTTCCCTGTCCACCAACATCTTGATATTTTTTTTCATATTGAAAAATCAACCAACTCCCAAGCCCTAAAAAAGAAAAAGTTGGAACACCGCCAGAAACAGGCAAGCCCATCAAACACGGCCCGACGCCATTATTGGTCTCTCTCTCTCTCATATCTGGCAGCCCTGAAGACAGCCGGGCCAGTTCTGCATCAGATCAGGCAAGATTTTCATCGGCACCCCAGCTTTTCCAAGCGTGTGCCGTGTGGAGGAGGGCGGGTCCTGACTCTTACTAACTCCTTTCCATCCCCGGAACTTTATTTCAATATTGCAGCCCGTCGTTGGGGCTTGGCCGTGCGCCTCATTTTTTTTCTTTCCCACAGTAATCTCGATGCAGAGAATCCATGAGAATCTCTATCCAATTGAAAAGTACTAGATATGTATTTTTTTCTGCGAAATATCTAGGAAGTTCTACCGCGTAGGCCGGGTTGCTTGACCTAAGCCGAGGATAGCCGCGCGCAGCCGAGTTGCTGAACCGGGAAACTCTCCGCGCATCAGGTGCCCTGACTTGAGGTCGGAAGGCTGAGAGCGCTTACTAACTACTCCGTAGAAGTTGGGAGAATCGTTGTAACGGCGAAAAGCCGAAGCGGAGTTGGCGGAGTTTGCAGTATTTGCATTGCGAAAAAAAATCAATCGTGCGTGGTAAGGAATGAGCCGGCTCATGATCAGAGAGTCATGTAAAGACGGAATTTTGAAACAAGTTTGTGACTTTCCCTACAGGTTTTACTCTTGAGGCTTGGGTTGTACTCCGTAAGCTGGGAACTGTGGGGAAAAATATGTATGTAGTATGTCATGTACAGACACTGTATATATGAGATCAGAGTTAGCATCATATCTTGTCTCGAATCCTGCAGCAAGGCAGGTACCTGGTATAACAACAAGGAAGACGCTCACAAATCCATCCAACGAAGAGTTTTGACTATTTAGCATAATCAGAATAACAGAGAATGACAGCAAAAAGTGGCAGATATGCCAACGACGAGAACAAGCATGCCCTAGCGGCATTAGTATTATCTTCAATTGTCGCCGCGTCGTGGATCCTCTATTGGAGTAAAGAAACCGAGCATTCTTTAAAAGGCAGTGTCCACATTCAAGATAAAGCAAGAGAGGCGAAGGAAATCGACCAAGGATGAAATAGCTGTCGAGACAAGACTGCAAAAGGCCTCCTCCACCCTCCCTCTGTCCCAACAGTAAGAAGATATAAAAAGGCGACTTGTAAAGTTGACAGATTGAAATTGATAATACAGTTGGCTTGGTCCCATTAAAGGCTGAGAGTGCTGAGCTGAGAAGTATGTGTTTTTTACAGAGGACTTAATGGAAATCGGGTCTTGATTTGAGCGCATACTGTATTGTAAAACATATATAAAGCAAAAGCTGATTTCCGCGCTGAGGCTGATGGGCAAGTTGTGGTCTTCAGATCCACAGAATAAATAAAAAATTATGTTGAATAAAAAGCTAATGTTACCAGTTTGTCTTGGAAGTTTCTGCTCTTATATACTCCGACAATATCTGAGACACAAAAATATGATACAGGCACAAGTCTTGTAGGCTTTTTTAATGAGAGTACACCCTTTCAGATCAGTTACTCTGCAGGAACGGGTCCCAGGAAGGCTTTATCTAGACGACATGGATAGTTACCTGGGTACTTAAATACCACACACAAAACAAACAAAAACTTATTAAGTACCTACCGAAAAATCAATCAAAGAAAACACCAGCTAAACATTCTACCTATCCAAAAAAACACGAGGGACATGACCTCCAATATATCGCATACCACGCGCGCACTATTTGTCATTATTCATCCGGTTTTAATTAGTTTTACCCAGGAATCTTGTCTTGGCATCCCATCCCATTTCGATCCGACTAGCATCGAAGGAATAAAATTGTGACTTATCACACAAGCAAGTCAGCGTGCCCTTGTGTGCGGATGACCGGTGACGTGTAGATACTAATGATTACCATGTGCTGTACCTAAATCACAACGGGAAAAGCGCAAAATAGTTCAATTTCTGAAATCTTCACAGTTAAACTATTGTACTGTAGTGGTGTAGGTCCGGGACAACGGCAGCTTTACGACCGTTAGTGGTTTATCTGGGCTGCTGTGGACTGCAGACTGGATGCCCACTACGGAATACCACAGTATTAACCTTAGCCAGAACCAGCACGCCATCGTCGGTGCCAATTTCAACAGCAGATATGTATGATAATGCGCTACTACATATACGCAGTAATAATGCAATATTGAGCCAAGCTATCGAACATGCCTGTTGCAGTATCCTGGCAGTAAATAATAACCAGATACCTAGCATTCAGGATGAGTCCAATAGTTTCTGGTCAACCATTCCTGGCGTCGATGCCCACCCCACTTGGCAAGTTTGGCGCCTAGACTCCAGACCCTTGAACTCGACGGAGTAATCTCATTGAGAACAAAATTTTTACGCCTCAGTAGCACGTGAAAAAGACAAAAATCAGCATTCTTGACGCCTAAATGGAGTCTGTACTCATTGCTGAGTGATAACAAGATTATGTGGCTGGCCACTGGCCACAGCGATGTCAGGTGAGGCTGACACCTACCTAATGATGCGGACACCGCGGGGCAGAGTGTGAGAGTGACGTGGTACAGTACACTTGACACCCAGCGGGAAAAGACAACACTGGGGAATTCCAACTGAGACTCTGGCTGAGTTCAGGGGATCTGCGGCTCGTACTACTGTATATACTCTGGGGCGCAGATATAACTCTGCTGGTCAGACAGTCAGGTTTTTGAAGCTCCTTGGAAGGGGGGCTTGATTGAATGGTTTGACATCGCCTACACTCGCTTGCGTGGCGATCTATCTCTGCTACGCCCAGCACGGTTCCGGTACCATACGTCGGGTGCTGTGTACGGATACTCCGTAGAGAGCCCGACAGTCCGTCCGACAAGTAGTATCTTTGCTTAGGCAAGACATTGATATCCATCCGTCAGGGCTGGACTCGGATTTGTAAGACCGTGAACCGTCCCCGTCCAGTGGGACGAGGGCGATAATTCGTACTCTGCGCAACTCACGACAGCCAGCAGCCGTGTACTGTTGTAGTAAGCCTCCCATGTTGCAACACGTTTTACCTCTGGATTATTCTTCGAGGTTCGAACTCCTACCATACTAGTCGTAGCGACGCAAGGGCAGTGAGCTGTACACATGGAAAGCTCGAATTCCTATTGGAAAAGCCGCAGTGGGAGATCCCCAAGTCCTCATGTCCAACGGAATCTGAACAGATGCCGCATAAAGTACAGGATAGGGGACTCATGGAGTATTAGGGGTTTCGGACAGCCTCTCCACGTCCGATATCGAGTCTCCTGTCCTATCTCCAGAACTCGAGCGCGTCGATCCACGGTCCCAGCACCATGGCCGGGCTGGGATCACCTGTCTTGGGCTGCATCATCGACCTGTGCCGCAGGGGTTGCGGAGGCGGGAGATAAAGAGAAGACGTGTACAACAGCTGGCTGCGCTGCTGGACCGGGCTCTGTCGGCCACCCCATAACGGGCGGCTGCAGTAGGACGGCAGCATGCACACTGTTGTATCAGTATGGCCTACAGCGGAAGATCAATGCGCGGACGAGACCCCGGGCCCCCCACGGCGCTGCTTAGAGCCTGAGGCCGTTCCTAGGGAACCGCCTCCGCGGTTCCAGAAAGAAGCGCCCGCAACGCGCTACCCCGTGCGTTCTTCCCCGGCCCCTCGCGCCGCTGCAAACAGTCGTGCTGACGGCGTGAAACACAGCGGGCAGCACACTCGAGACAGCACTCCGTACAGAGTACACAGGAGCAGCGATGTGCTCTTTGAAAAGCCCTCCTTGGCGCCTTCAGCACTTCTCTCGACGCGTACGCTCCCGAAATCAAGGAGGATACACATCGCCCCCTTTGACCGTTGCGAGGCGCGCATATAGGGCTTGAAATCCGGTCTCTTGATCAGCCAATCCACCCCTGGGCACACCAAAACGGGAGATGTGGAGCAGCCGATCAGAAAGGAGCTCCCCGGATCGGTTCATAATAGTAATGGCGCCATGTGACAATGATCGTCCTCCAGGCCTTTGAGCATGCCGGCTCCCCTCCCGGAGTCCTGGTTCCGCACGAGGGATCGGCGGATGATTTCTCCCTGCCTATCCCATGTCACGTCCTGGCTATCGTTGTTCTTCGGGGAAGTCTTCCTGTCCGTGGCCAGTCGTAGCAGGGCAAAAGTCTTTCTTTTACCCCATTATTGTCCTGGCTGCCTCCGAAAATCGCCATGATTTTTTCGCCGGGGTACCACCTCAATGGCGTCGATGCCACGCGCTCCCCGTACACAAAGCTGCAAGGCAGAGTGGCCGTTCGTCCCTTTGTCTGTGGGGATGGTCCAGGAATTTGGGGGAGGTAAATACCTAACCATAGGTACCTGCGTGCCAAGCGCACGGGAGTATATTTTGCCCATGGTCCTTGGATGCTCACCCCCCCCCCTCTCCTTTAGGCCTGGCCTTCCTTCCCTCGAAACATAGGCCATTCTGGAGGCTCTTTGCCGTTACACTACATCATACAGTGTCTGCATCCATACTTTATCACTGCTGACCCGGGACCGTCATCATCTTGCTTCTGCCTTGGGACGGATTCAGCTCGGCCACCTTTTTCAAATACTGCATCTTACATCACCCGCATTCCAGTAAATTTAACAGAGACTGAGCCGGTTTGCAGGTGAGAAAGCACATTTCCCTTGGTCTCTTCTGCTTTTGATCGCTTGTCCTTCTCCTGCACCTACTCTCCAGACCCCGGGTGCGGAGCTGACATTATCGCAAAGTCTCCCACCTCTCAGTCAGTCCAACGTCGACAGACTTCGGATATCCTGAGTGCAAACCAGGGCAGCAGCGACCCGAGAAATCGAGAGAAGAACAGGAGAATCCTCCCTTTCCCATCTGCGCGCCGGGAGACACGTATATTATTCAGACATACCTCCTGTGGGCCTCTTGAGTCAAGCGATGGCATCCGCCGTTTCACAAGCACCCAACCCACCCGCGATCTTGACTCCCTCCACTTTCAGTCAGGATATCTCGCGAGCGGTAGAGGCATCATCGATGCTACCGAAATACGCTTACACGGAGGAGTCGAGCTCAAGTCCCATTGAATATCCTCCTCCGCCGCCACCATCTCCGGTGGGGGTTCGGACCTCAGACTCTTTGCCATGGGAGTCTTCGGATAGAAAAAGCACGTGAACAGTGAACTCTGCACTTGGGAGGATGTTCCGTCCCTTATTTGTCTGGGTTTTTGTCGTGTTACTTTGTTGCAGGATACCTCGGCAGTTTGGGCGCGTAACTTCTGATGTTCTTGTGTTTGCTCTTACAATACCTCAAACGTAGCAAGCATTTCCGGAAATGGCAACTGGAACTGGCGTGTCAAAAGGCCTTTGTTACTATTTGCAGGGTGAGGAGCTGATTGATGTGTGATGCTCATTGTCTGTCTCTCCTTTTTCGGAAAACTCATGGCCGGGTCATGTGTTGTGACAGACTCGAGCAGATCCCCAAGAAAAGATTTGACTCTCGGATCAAGTTGCGCAGGACAACATCCTGCGTTAGCTTCTGCATTTCTCTTGCCAATTTCGCAGCTTAGATCCTCGGATTTAAAAAGTCCAAAGTTCCATCATCCAGCGCCGTTCAGAGAGATAGCTCCAAGCAACTGTTACGCAAGGGAGCGTCTAGGACTACCATTCACTAGAGTCGGCTGAAATTCCGCCTTGGCATAGGGTGGTAAGCCTCTATGAGTGATGGACAGCTGCTCAGGAGCCCCTAGGCCAACTGTTAATCGTAGCAGGAGCTTCCCGGCAGGGTTAACTTGCCGGGATGGCTCATCTCACCTCTCATGTCTAGATCCGGAATGAAGTTGCCGGTACCAGAGAGGTATTCCGACACCATCGCCTCGGCTTCCGGGTACACGGTTACTTGCACGTGATGCCTCATCCTTGCTGGCGTATAACTGCATTCACTGCAGTTGCACAATGGGGAACAGTATTGAGGTCGAGGTCGATGAAGTTTCCCGTGGGCTCTGGTTTTGCACAGCATGTGAGCGCCGCAGCCACCTTCATGACTGGGGAGCATCGTGTGGGTACTGTTCGGATGGACCGCTGCTGCTGGCATTCTCAACCTGTGCGTAAATCTCCTCAAGAGCCATCAGGGCATTCATGTCTCCCTGCAGCACGCCCTGGTTGAGTCTCTGGATCTCTGCCATGCGCTCCTCCGTCCTTGCCCAGCCGCGAAGTCGCTCCTCAAAATTCTGGCCGCGCTTAATGCTGTACACAGTACGCACCATATCCGTCTCGCCTTTGGCCTGCTTCGCGTTCATAAGCCGCCGCAAGAACCGTGCCTGGTTCGTGGTCTTCTGGAGGGGAACCGGCCCTTGCTGCTGCTGGCTTTCGACGGGGCCGCCTGCGTCTGCGCCTTCGATGGCCTTGCCGCCGCCAGAACTGGATATGAGGTTCGCCTTGCGGCCGAGGATCTTAACGCTATTTGCAGCAACGAGTATGTAGTCCTTGTCGCGTCTGAGGTAGGTGAAGTCGGGTAGCTCGGGCACGACTTCCGGGTGCGTGAATAACAGCTCTGTTCCGATCATGTCGGCCCAGGAGCAGCTAAAGATCTGGTTCTGGTAGGAGACGATAGGGTTGCGGCTGTGGAGGTCCAAGATCTGGATCTGGTCCTGCGACACGCTGGCATCCGAGTCTTCAATGGCTACATTGTCCTCGTCAAGGAACGCCGAGCCCTCTGGGGTACCCGCTGCTGGAGATGGAACTTGCGCGGGAGTCGCAAAGGCAGAAGACTCCTGCCGGCGTCGTGGAGGTCGGATTGGTCCATTGTAGGAGGTCAGGTCAAGATTGATGTAAAAGGACTGTAAACCCTTAATCAGCCAGAGCCCGGGAGACGTGGATGGTGGTAATGGAGGGTAAAGAAAGTGCATCCAGGTAGACGCGATGGAAGGATCAGCCAAACCGTACTTCTGTCTCCGTCTCGTCGTACTCGTACTCATAATCAGAGTCATCCCCCTCCCCCAGCATTGCTGGGTCCACCGCCAGCACCGGGTCCAAGTTGTGTTGCATTGCACACGCGAGCCAAGGTCGAATAGGTGTCAACCCCGCACACAGCTGTATGTCGCCCGCTAGCGGCCCGTCGGATCAGCTTGGAAGCCTTAGCCGGCGCTCTCGGAAAATTCAAGGACCCTTGGACAGATATGCTTGCATCAAAGTGAGATATGCAGAGCCGATCGGGACATCAGTCCCGTGCACAGCGGAATGCCGAGATATCACGTCCTGCAGACGGATACGGATGGTCCATAGCACCGCGCTGGGCGCAGGGACTGCAGGACAGGTCCTCGTCGGGAGGGGATCTGCCTCCAGAACGCCAGACGACCTGCAGAGGGGGAAGAGCCAGCCCGGCTGGAGGCTTCTGAGGTGCTGGAATAATAATGATGAAGTTGACAGCAGGCAAAAGCTTTGGTGGTGGAGCTGACAGATCGTCCCGCCAGCCCTAGGACGGGCTAAGACCTTACCGCGCCGTCCTGACGTAGGGACGAGAGACTTTTAGCCCGACCAGCGCGAACCGCCGGCCAGCTGTTGTGCTGTGCTGTCAATGTGTGCGTTCGAGTTATGCAGTCTGTCTATACGCACTGTCTGCAGCACATGCGACACGGCGTGCGGTGCCTGCCCCTCCACGCCTCGCTACCGCTGTCGGGCTCCGGCCCGCCCGACAACCTCATCTCCTCTCTCCAGCTTCTCAGCCCAACACTGGTCGGTGGCATGAGCTGGCTCTCTTCCTCCCAGGATTCTCCGCGAGATAGGCGTGCTGCGTACATCTCCTGCAAGTAAGTCTCGCCTTTTGCCATTGGTACAGTTTTCCGTCTCTCAGCCCGGCCGTTTCGGGCCCATCTCATGCTGATTTCTAAGCTTCTCATACCCCTCCCGGGTGCGCGCGGAAAGCCAGGAGCGGTGTCTGCAGTGGAAGCCCCAGCCCTCCGCCAGAGACTGGGATGCATCCGTCTGGCTTCGGATCCTTTTGGATCCTCTTGCTCATCATGATGCTATCCGCTTGGTCCCGATCTAGCCTTCTCACTGGCCAAGCCCGCCCTGCCCTCCGCTCCCTCCCTGCCCTGATCCACACACTACGCCCTGTCGCCTCTCGCTGTATCTGCACCGTTTTCCTTTTGCTTGCTCACGAGGATACTTGCCGGACCGGGTGCGTGTTCTGGACTCAGGCTAACCCAAAGCTATCTTCTTGTGGTTCCTTCTTATAGTGGCCCTACAACCTCACCATGGCGGTCAGGCACCGCTGCTTCCTCCGCCCCTCGCGTTCTCCCCCACCGGCTCCGGACCGTTCCTGCTGCCTTCCAGTCGGGTTCCTGTCGAGGAGGACGTTAACGACCACAAGCCGCCTCTGCCAATCTTCGTGCCGGCTACTTCCGCTGCATCTCGTCTCAGCCCAGGAGAAGAGCCGTTCGACAGGCCCAGGGACGACGACGGGCAGGATCCCGCATATGTTGAGGACGGGACGGCCCCGGACGATTCTCTACCCGACGCGAAGGACCTTGTCAACTCGTGGGCTCCAGGAGAGCTCTCCCTGATCCAGCAGATGACGCGCAAGTCACGGGCTGCCATTGCCGTCTTATCATCCCTCATAGCATATGTATCCATAAACAGTCTCGTCCGGACGCTCAACCCGTCCGCGTTCATATGGTACGAGGAGGATAAAGATGAGCCACGTTGGATCGCGAGCTCGTCTTCGTGGTTCGACCGGAAGGCCTGCAGATGGCTGGGTCTCTGCGGCGCCTCTCACTTCAGGCTGGTCCGCACCCGTTTTGGGTACCGTAAAGAGGATGCAGAGCCATCTCCGGACGAGGGGGCACCGTGGCGCTCGAGCTGGACAGAGGGGAAGAACAACCCCGAGGAGTGGAGTGACGATGAACGGGTTCTCCGTGAGATTCCGGACTACGTCCTCGAGTATGCGCCCCTGGTGCATCTGTTTTCCGGAGAACAGTTCTGGCCCTGTGACATTGCAGAGCATTTATACCACACCACTCCGATGTTGAATTACACCCCGGTCCAGTCGACATGGGAGCATCGCACGCTCAGCGATCTCGACCAACTGAACCAGTGGGAGGACGGAAGAAACGTGTTCTTGACGAGCAATGATAATGTCGAGGACCGCCCCACCTGGCTTGCGGGTGAGAAGAACATCCCCGACGACGGTAATGGGGAGCATGAAGAAGCGTGGGCAGATTGGGATGGGAGAATCGACGGAAAAATACCCGGCGACACCGAAGAGGAGCGGGCAAAGTGGTACGACGTTGGTGAGGGAAGCCCACTGCAAGAGGGAGGTGACAGAGCAGACGCTGAAGGTGTCGATGGCCGGGTGCCAGCGGACACCGTAGAGGAGGAAGACTATGTCAATGAGTTGAGGAAACGGTATGGCGGAAAAGAGATCCGTGCAGATGGGCCTGACGGTGGAAGGAGTGATGCGCCTGCTGTTCTCATCGTCGTAGACAAAGGGCACGGGGTTGTCGATGCCTTTTGGTTCTACTTCTACAGCTTCAACCTGGGAAATGTGGTCCTGAATGTCCGCTTTGGCAACCATGTAGGTGACTGGGAGCATTCTCTAGTGCGGTTCTACAATGGCAAGCCAAAAGCGATGTTCTTCAGTGCGCACTCTACCGGTGAGGCATACAGCTACGAGGCTGTGGAGAAGATTGGGAAACGGGTAAGTTTTTCATCCTCAAAGAGGAAGGCTATATAAGCTAACCCGATTGGCTAGCCTGTCATCTACTCCGCGGTTGGCACACATGCCATGTATGCTACCCCTGGAACTCACTCGTACATTCTACCGTTGGGGCTTCTTCACGATAAGACTGATCGTGGTCCGCTCTGGGATCCGCTTCTGAACGCTCACGCCTACACGTACGATTATCTGAATGACACTCTCCGCGCTTCCAACATCACTCCGAACGCGCCAACGGAGTGGTTCTACTTCAATGGCCATTGGGGAGACAAGTTCTATCCTCTCAATGACCGTAGACAGTACCGGATTGCTGGTCAATACCACTACGTCAACGGGCCTCTGGGCCCTCGCTTCAAGAATCTTGGCAGAAGGAAAGTATGCCAGGGTTCGGCCAAAGATCCATGTGTGATCAAGAACTACATTGGTGATGGAAAGAGAGCGAGGCGCTGGACGGCTGCTGGCCCTGGAGAGGAACTCACCGAGGCGGACCTGCAGATGATGTCCGCGAAGCACACAGCGGCGGACGAACAGGTGTGATGTTGCCACTCTTTTGATCCTGACACATTGGCGAGTCCAGACTGGATTTGGCGTCAAACTGCTTATGCTTGCTTCTTATACCCCCCCGCTGTTGTTTTGATGACTCATTCTTGTTATAGAAAGGATGGACATTGAGGGATAACGGATAACGATGATAAGAATTACGAGAATCTAAGTGGTTTTCTGATCTCTGTTGTCCTGTTTACATATCTTTAGCTTTCACAGCAAGATGCTGTAGAGCAGATCATTGGGCAGTAAAGTATGAAAAGGGCAGATGCATAGGATTAGGTATGTACATGCAAGACTGAACAGTGATGTTTCCTTTTTCCTGCAGTCCATGCTGTCAAGCAATTTCGGGACAAACATGTTGGAATTCCATTTCTGCACCGCCAACAGCAAATCCAGCGTCTCAACCTTTCTAAATGAGATATTGGAAACGTGATGCCGCAAGATTCCCATCGCCATCCCATGCTTGTGACATACAACAACTGTCTACTTTTTATTCACTACTACCTATGCCCCATAGATAAACATATACATAGTGGCACGGGTGACAGGGCGCTTGCATCTTACAGCATAAAACCCTTGTCTAGCATTCGAACTATTCGCAACGATCAGGTACAATTTTAAACTTGTCATGCTGCTAGGTTGCTTACATTGCTTGTCTTCAACTTTTTTTTCTTTTCTTTTTCCATCAAATAGAACGGGGACCATATGACATATGACTTGAACTTCGGACAAACGTAACGTCTACCATGCCATACCCTAGGTAGGTACTGCGTGAAAAGGGAAACGAAACATGCAGATTTTAGATAGAAAACATCCGAGCAATTAAGACAGGATGAGGCTTTTGGCGAACTGTGAGAGGAAAACTACCTGACATCACATTACAGGCAGCCGTTCTCCATCCCGTGTAGACATGAAGCAAAAATTGATATAGATATAACAATTCCATCATCGATCGCAAGCCGTGAGCAAGCAAGCAAGCAAGCAAGCAAGCAAGCAAGCAAAAGAGCAAATGATTCACAAGATACCCTTAGGGACCTGATCGACCTTGGGTAGGGAGGTAGTACTACACTACCTTCGTACACAAAATCAAAACTTCCCCAAACACTCAAAAACAGACAACTCCAACCCCCTCCCTTATCCATTCATTCACCATGCATCAAATACATCTACCCGCGCCTCCCCATATTCCTCACCGCAAACGACCGATACCCGACCGGCTTCGCGCACCCCCCACGAACGCGCAGGATCTCCGTCCGCGGATCGCAGTTATCCGCGCGGAAGAACACGACAGCAAAGTCGCCCGCCTCCTCGGCGGCGGCCGCGCGGGCCACCCGGGGCGCGGTGACGGCGTCCTTGACGTTGACGCTCGTGGCCAGGCCCGCGAAGGTCCTCTGGCAGCCCTGGCGCGGGCCGCCGGTCCACTCGCCCAGGGCCTGGCCGGTGCATTTCTGGCCCGTGTACATCTGCAGGCGGTAGGCGGTGGTTGGGAGCGGGAGGAGGACGAAGATGAAGAAGAAGAAGGCGAGGAGGAGGATGTTTTTCGTCGGGGATGGAGGCATGGTTGAGGACTGTATGTATGGATGTATTGATTGGATGTGTGGAGGTACGTAGTTAGGTAGTATATAGCACGCTGTGTGAGGACCCCGGTGTTGTGTCCGATAAGAGAAGGATAGGTAGATAAATTTGTATGGTCCAGTTAATTATCCGACCAAAGTTCTTAAGGTAGGTACTTGATATTCTCAGATCACAGGCTTGAGCCTCTTCGACAAATATGTAATTCTTTGAAGTTCGGATTAAAAAGGCAAGAAAGTGCTCAAGATTAAATTTAGTCTGGAGCGCATAAGTACTAACGATATCGTTCTATAAATCATGACGCAACACTTTTTCCTTTCCCCTAGGCAGCAAAGGCCCAAGAGGTACTAGTAGACGCCTAGTCTGTACATACTAGAGCGGACCCGAGGTTATAATATAATTTCACAGTGGTTCAAACAGATCCTTCCACGCATTTCATCCGGATATGGGGGTGCATACTTACCTGAACTTACCTAGGACCGTCCCATAGTACATGCCCAAAATAGAGTGAGGTGTATATAAGCTCACGAGTTTGGTTTGTTTGGACAAAAACATAGTAGCTAGGTACTTTATCGCATCATCTATATATTTCATTTGATGTTAGGCGTCTCGGCTCAGCTAGTTGCTAGAAAGCAGAGTGGAGAACATTGCTTTAAGCAGGAGTACAGATAAGGTCGGGCCCTGGCTTCCTGGTTGTCACTGCACCTTGGTGTTTAATCGTGTTGTGCTGCGGACGAGATATGGATCCCTCGCAGCGGACGGTTGCCTCCAGCCACACTGATGGTCTGGGTAGTATTCACTCCACTGATGACCGGAAGCAAGGGGATGAAAAGAACGAGAGTTGTTTGGAATAGATCTCAGTTCTTGTTCGATGTACCACTAACCACAACATGACGTAGAAGAACACATCTGGTTATTTAAAGTATGTCTGCCCTCGGCAGAGACTTTGTTTGTAACAAAAAAAAGATGACCGACCGCAAGCGATAAAAAACGCGGGGGAGAAATATCTGCCCATAAGTCACACATGTTACATACAGACGAAGCAAGCGACAATAACATGACGGATACTAAACGCAAAAAACCTCCATGCATCGACAACGCAAAAGAAGACGGACGATAGGGAGGAAAAAAAAATACAAGCAGAACAATCATCAGGTCGAGGGAGGAATACTGACTAGATGTAGAAAATTAGTTTGAGACGCAGAGAGAGAACATGGAAGGGGAAAGAGAGATGGTGGTATAACAAGGAAAGCGGGAAAATAGAAATAGAAAAAAGCGATGAGCCCAAAATGACGAATCCGTCCCAGCCAGAACGCCGATATCATAAACAATATTCCGGGAGTTTGCAAGCAGACCTCACTTTCATCATCGCCCAATCCGTGTCTCGACAAATCTGCAGCCCAATTGATCCATGCCAGTCAGTAGCTTCCCGCCTTGATTGGCCATCATGATTCGACTCTCCCATACAACAACTAGGATATCAAACGGAGCAACGAGTGCATATGGGAAATGGTGGGAAATGCGATGAAATCAATCAAAGAGCGCTTGAGACAATCATAGTCAGATCTTAAATTCTCGTGCCTCGCTTCCGCAGCCCAAAATCCTGCTCATGAAGCTCCCGGATTAGCCGCAAACTCTCCAAGTCTGTCTCGCTCTCTGCAAAGCTGGCCCGATCGCGCTTCACGCTCTTGCTTGGATGGGCAGGTGATGTGCTCTTCTTCGCGTGGGACGATGAGGGGCGCGAAGAAGGTTTCTTCCCAGCCGGTGGGGGAGCAGGTGGTGTCTTTCCCTGCGTACCGGTAGCCGTCGCGCTGCCGGATGGGCCGCGAGCAGACGAAGACTGTGAAGCGGATTTTGCGGCTTTTACCGGTTGCGACTCTGGTACATACCGGTCCACTTGTCGAGGTTGACGAGAAGAGTGACGAGAACCCGAGGTCGGCGTGTGTACAGTGGTGGGCTGCTCTCCCTCTTGCTCCCCCTCGACAGAGGGCCGCGCGTCACCATCTGCGCGTTCAGGTGGAATGTCCCCTTCGTCTGCGAGCGAAGTAGGTGGCGAGACCAGAGATGTGGCGGGCTCCGCGGGCACGGGCATAGAAGTGACCTCGTTAGCCTCAATTTTATCTGCCTTGAAGGCCGGGGGCGACGCATATGAGTTCCGATTCAAGGCGGCTTCGGTCTCTACGCCTTCTGGCACACCGCCCTCGGCTGAGAGCGGTTTGACATTGGAGGTGTCCAGATGGGCACTTTCAGAGCCGACCGGTCCATTAGCGGCATCAACCATTTGAGCTGCTTGCACCGCTGCCACCCCGTTTTCTTTCCGAACAAGAGATTCCGTTCTCTCCGCTTCAGGAGGAATATCTTGCTTCGACTTTTTGTTCGCCTCCGAAGTGGCACCCTCGTCAACAGGTCGGGGTCGCTTGGCTGAGCCTGTACCTCGGGGCTTCGATCGCTCTTGGGCCTTAATCGGGTCAATTCTGCCATACTCATCGTGTATGCAACGACGCTGCGCCCAGTTAGCGAAGAAAGCTCACAGACGCACTACCAAGGAGATACGAACCTTGCTCTTCCGACATTCATCACAAGCCTTGCTTCTTCCCTTTTTACCGGCGTTTACGTTATTGGGACTCAGATCATTCGGTTTAGAGGACGCCGGGTGCGAGGTGCCCAGAAGAGCTGGGTTGATCTTGCCATCGAACCGGTCCACGCCCTGCATATTGCCAGCCGCTTGGAGACTTGCCTCTGTAGCAACTGCCGCAAGGGAGTTTAACGCAGAAGCAGCATCGTGGGCCAAGGCGGACTGATTTTGCAGACTCATATCAGAGGCGAACGCATCTGTGGTCGCTTGCTTTGCAGAAAACTTCAAGGAGGACGTATCATTTTGTTCGTCCTTATGGCGGCATCGGATCCGTCGCTTGCGGCATGCATCACAGGCGACCCTCTTCGGCCCCAAACCAGATCCTTTCTGGACATTTCGAGGTTTCGAAGAGGCCTCCTCTTTCACACCCGTACTGGCCGGATTTGCCTTGGGCGCAATCGGTGCACTGTCACCGGATGGTACAGAAACGCCGTTTGGAACGCCGTTCGACTGATCGGGTAGCTGGTCGGACGGGCGGCGCACAGCTTGTCTTTCGGCGTACATCCGCTGGCTCTCTGCGGTGCGTTCAGACCGACGGCTGGGCCGACCTGCAGGCTTTTTATCCCCCAAGTCGACCTTGGCGTTGAGCGTGATTGCACCGGGACGAGTCCACTGGGGCGCTGGCTCGTTTCCGCGTTTCCAGGCAACCCAGATCCCGAACTTCCTGACCGTCTCAATGGGGTCACCTGTTCCTTTCGGGATGGATCGCTTGACAGCATTCCTGTCTTCCTGAGTGACTCCATCTACGGCGTAACCACCTGCAATCAACGCTGTCCGCAGCAGGTACTTTGCAAGATCCGGCAGGCCTTCCAATTCGGCCTGCGAATAGTACCGCGCATTGTAATAGCTCGACCCAGGAGGCTCTGTGTTTGCCCGTTCTCCAAACTCATAGTAAATCGGATAGTCCCGGTGGAAACGATAGTTCTCATCCCGGGTGAAGGCCTCGAGTACGCTCCCGGGGATGGGATCTTCCTCCAGGTACTTGAGTGCAGCATACCACTGGATCTTTTGGAAGAAAGGGTACCGGAACTTTCTCGGGACCTTGGTGTCCTTCTCTATCTTTGCAACCTTTATTTGCATACCGTAGCTCATTCTTGTTAAAAAGTTGCCACCAATGACAAGGCTGTTCTCGGGAGTCCAGACAGCATGGATCCAACCGGCCGGGATAAGCATGGTATCGCCTTCGGAGAGATCAACGCGGTAGCATTCCTTTGTCTGGTCCCCGAGAAACGTAGTGTCCTGAGCAGGAGAGTTGCACCACTCCTCGTATTTCTTCAGGTGTTTCTCCTTCGGCGGTATGAAGAAGAATGTCTTCTTCCCCTTGAGGATGTGGTAAAAAACCGAGGACCCGCCAAAGTCGATATGGAAGTCGGTGAAGCAGTCAGCCACCGACATCAGGCAGTAGAACTGGACCTTGGGGTAGTCTCCGACCGCCTTCAGCTCCGCGGGCCACACCGCGTCCTGCAGATCGAGATCGCGGACAATCTTGGGTCGGCGAAGGAGCCTGCCCAATTTGCTCTGCGATACTTCGAGACTGATGACATTCCGAACGACCTTCGGTCCAGCGCTCTCGTAGTAGTCGGCCCATTTCTGCATGTTCCATTTCTTCTCCTCGCCTTGCTGAGATTTGACATCGATCACCTCCACTCTTTCTTCCGGGCCATAGAGCTCTGCGACTCTCCTGACCGTAAGGCCTTGGGGTATGACCATGTCCAGCAGATCCTGGCCGCAGTCGATTACCTCCTCATAGCCCCCATCGCGCTCGTCGGGAAGATGCTCCAGCAACTCATCAAACATCTCCTGCGTTGGAGCGTCTTGGACGAGAGCATCGAACTCGGCCTGAACGGGAGGGACTGACTCGCGGGTGTTCAGAGAGGCCGGGATGACAATTGGTTCTGTCATCCCATTGCCCCGTTCGAAGTATTCAGCAGTGACCAACTCTGGTCGCATGCGGGGGAAGTTTTCCGGCAGGAATTGGATTTTTCCTTCCTTGATGGGTCGAATATAGTGGTGTTCGTGGGTTTCCGTAGAGGTCTTGACAAGGCCTTGGTTGAGGCCAGCATAGTCTATAGCAGTGCGCGCCCGAGACGACTTGCGCACGAACGTCGTGGGCCCGTAGATTGGCCTGCATCCGCGGCAGATGAACTTGTCTACCGTCCGGACCTCACGGTCATCCTTGAATCCAGCACAGACGATGTGAAACCATCGCTTGCAGCCATCACAGTTGATCCATGTAATTTCACCTTCCTCCTCGCCATCCATGGTGGGGATCCGGACCAGATTGCACGCAGCACAATTTGCCTGGCTCGAGTCGTCCGAGTCCTCTTCTTCTTCTGTTTTCGGAAGGACAGTGGTCGAGGATTGCACGGCATCGGTCTCTGAGGCGGCAACGGGCTGCGATTCCGCGTGAAGGGCCCCGTTCTGCGCTTCAGACTCCTGGGTGCAGCCATCCTCGACATCTTCATCCTGCCAACTGATGGATGGAAGAGTACAGCAGCTGGTGTTGGGCCTCACGCCCTGCATGACCGGCCGCGAGACGGCTGCGGAGCCATCCGACCAGGATCTCGTGCGCCACGAAGAGACCCCATTGCCAGCGAAGGCGTACGCTGACTTGTCCTCGTCCATTCCAGAATGGCCAGCGCTAGCATATCCGGACGTGGTCTGCCACTTTGTGTCACTCCCGTGGCGGTAAGACTCATCGATGCTCACGCTAGGCTTCGAGGTGTCGGGAATGGGACGGAAGTTGCTGGGCCTCGCAAAGTTCAGAAGCAGCTCCGCGTCCGTCTTCATGCTGTCGGGGACAGAGTCGTAACACGATGCCGGTTTGGCGTCGTGCTGTTCCAACGCCGGCGACGGCCCTTTCTCCGACCGCGCACGCTTGGCCGGCCGCTCGACGGATTCGCGGGCGTCGGAAGGCGGCGGCGGATTCGCAGGAGCTGCGTTCTGAGCGGAAGGGTAGGAGAGAGGCGCGAAGGTAGGACTCGTCGCCAGAGCGATTGTCGCGAGGGTGTCGATCGTCGAGCCCGACCTGCCATGGCCACCCGCCCGGTGGTGAGCCCCGCCATCCGGCGCAGGCTGCTGCTGGCGGCCATCGTCATCTCGAGCTCCGTATCCACCATCGCTGAACGTGTACTGGTCGCGCTCTGAACTCGTGGGTCTGAAGGCGCTGCGCTCGTTCCACATGATGCGGAAGTCGGTTGTGGAGGAGGGCGAGATGGGCTCGATGGCGCGTCGCGGGGGCGACGGGGTGCGGTACCGCGGCGGACGACCGCCCAGGTGGTTGAGGAAGGATGTAGCGCTCGCCATCTCAGCGCTGACGGATGGGATCGAGGATACGAGCCGGAGGAAGGCCGACGGAGGCGAAACTGGATGTCGGATAGGAGGCGGGTGGGAAGCGGGGGGGCGTTCAACCACGCGGGTTAGAGAGAGACCACCGCGGGCGACGGGAGAGTCATTCCTGATCGGGTCGCAAGCGCACGATAAGCGACGGGTGGGAGACGACGCTGGATGAGAGGAGAAGGGCGGGGAGAGGCGGTGGTGAGGGAGATGGGTTGCGCGGCGGAGCGCTGGTGCTTTGGGGGAGGGAAGTTGAGTCTCTGCTCGGCCTGTCGAGCAGCGACTAGCGGGCGCGGGACGCAGAACGCCGAAGGGGGCGCGGCTCGCGCGGGCAGCGCTGGGACACGCTGCAGGATGGGTCGACACGAGGGATCGTGACGATGCAGAGGAGATTGGACGAAGCTCGGGGGAATTGAGGATGCTCGAGGAGGTGAGGAGAGCTCGAGGCGACGGGGCGAGGAGGCGCGGCGCCCTCAGGACTGGCGGGCTGCGCTGCGAGGTCGTTTCCGGCCGGGCTCGCCGGCGCCTCTCCGCGCAGCGCTCGCGACGCACGACGCTGCTGAGGCCCACTGGGCAGGATGCTGTTTTTCTGGTCGCTCGACGCTCTCGTTCGCGCTGTCTGTCTCTCTCCTCTTGCTCGTCTGGCTGCGCTCCTCGTCGCGGCGCTGGAGGTGAGGCTCAACGGGCGACGCTGCCCTATTCCGCTTCGGGCAAGACGCTCTGCGCGGGACTCGGTGACGCCTCTCGCTCTCCCGCCTCCGTCACATCGAAGCTCTCTCCTCCAGCCTGTCTCCCTCCCACCGACCTCTCTTCCTTGCCCCGGACACTCTCAGATCGCCTCTGTTCCTCTAGCCCTCTTCCTGGCAGTCAGCCGCCTGGTTCTTTTTCCGCCCAAGGATGAGCCGGAAGCTCGCCCCCGAAGCGAATCGGTAGGTCCCCTCCATCTGCACCTCCGCCAGTCCGTGCCCGCCAGAGCTCCCGCCGGCTCGGCTTTGCTCTCGAATGCCGTGTTTGATTGCTTGTTGGACATGCTTGTTGCTGACGCGTGATTCTCTCCTCCAGCATTCTCTTCGTCAAGAACCTCAGGTACGTCCCTGCCGCTGAACCACCCCGCCGGACCGATTTCGGACACCCGCATATCATCTTCATACCTGCCATGGGCACTGCAGCTGACAGGATGCCTTCTGGACAGCTACAACGTCACTGCGGAGCAGCTCTTTGACCTGTTTGGCAAGTTCGGTCCGATCCGGTAGGCAGGCCTTCGCCATACTCCCCGGAGCGCATCGACTGACATCCTCCTTTGCAGTCAAATCCGCCAGGGTATTGCGAACCACTCCAAGGGAACCGCGTACGTTGTGTACGAGGACGTTGTCGACGCCAAGCAGGCGTGCGATAAGCTGAACGGCTTCAACTTCCAGAACCGATACCTTGTCGGTGAGTGCAGCTCTCTACATCTGCCACACCCCGGTGCTTGTCGACGCATCGATGCTGATGGCTGCCGCAGTCCTATACCACCAGCCAGAGAAGATGGTGCGCTCGAAAGAGGACCTCGCAGAGAGGCAGGAGAATTTAGAACGCCTCAAACAGCAGCACGGAATAGAATGATGTCCCCCTCGCGGTCTCTTTTGCCGAGTGCACTCCTCAGCCATGCCTGCGGAGTCGCAACCACTGTTCTGTGTTGTCTATAATATGTGGTCTGTGGGGTTTCTGGCGTTTTTTTTCTCCAACGGGTTTTGTGGTTCTCTGAGTTTTATGGTTATGAAGGTTGTCTGCGGATGGGATCGCTGGAAAGAATGAGGTCTGGTCAAGCCCAGAGATGATGCTCCCGGAGGCACGGTTCCTCCCGTTGAATTCCTGTTGAATGGTCTTACTAGTATCCATATAACTTAGTCTAGGCCACAATGAATACCCTTTTTTACAATCGAGGGCAGGTAGTCTATCTACAAAAGATGTATGCAGCACACAGCGGTGTCTACATGCGTCATGCCGACTCCGTAGATCTGCGATGTTCTGTGGAGGATCTACACGGCGCCTCGACCCTGTAGTTCCTAAGTGATCCCCGTCCAGGCCCCCACCTCTCCGGAGGGCAGCAGGAGAGTGTATCTGTGTAACCTGGAGGACTGGCAGCGATGGTGTCGCAGGCGGGTGAGCCACAGCCGCGCCGTGACGTTCTATTGGGAGCGGTGGCTGGCCTGGCCGCTGCCCGCCCGATAGTCCAGAGCCAGCAGGCTGCACGACTCCGCCCCGACGTCCCTTCACCGCTTGCTGGCAGGACGGCGAAAGGGGCTCCCTTTTCCTCCCTCATACAGCCTGTCAGGTCCCTCGTGGTGCCGTCGATGCTCGACGGACGTTGTTGCCGCTGAGAGCACCCTGTTCCCGTCACTTGAAACAGCCCGCGTGCCAACCCATGCACCGGCACAGGTAGTGTCACCCTCCCCTCTCTTCTCCAAGGCAGGATAGCTGCCATGGACCATCCTGTCCTCTCCTCGCTGGCCGCCATGGCGACGACGGCGTCGTCCCACGCCATCACAGCTACCAGCACCCGTCATTCCAGCATGACCCCCTTCCCGACGACCACGCCATCATATCCACCGCTTACGACCACCGTCCCGGGTGTCTTTGACAATGGGTCCGATGGGGAGAACACCGGGGAGTGCAAGCTGCTGGGTCCCTTCTCGCTGCTCGTGCAGGCCGCACTCGGGGCGCTGGCCCTGGTGTCTCTCGTCTACAAGCGGTGGAAGGAGAGGCCGCAGCGGCCGCTCAAGATCTGGGCGTTCGATGCCTCCAAGCAGGTCTTTGGTTCGGCCATGTTGCACCTGGCGAACCTTCTCATGTCCATGTTCTCCGCGGGTCAGCTCGAGATGACGTCCAAATACCAGCCGAATCCGTGTTCGTTCTACCTGCTGAACCTGGGGATCGACGTGAGTATATCCGCGCTGCTTGCTTCCAGGAAGTTGCCTAGTTCTTTTATTAACTGTCCCATATCCAGACCACTCTCGGTATCCCCATTCTCTTCTTCATCCTCCGCTTTCTCCACCGCCTTGCCATGTACACTCCGCTCGCGAATCCTCCCGAGTCGATAGAGTCCGGAAACTACGGCCACCCGCCTCGCGTGACGTGGTGGTTCAAACAGTCGATGATCTACTTCGTGGGACTGCTGGGGATGAAGATATGCGTCTTCTTCATCATCCAGCTGCTGCCGTGGATCGTCAAAGTCGGGGACTGGGCCCTGCGATGGACGGAGGGGAACACGGCGGTCCAGATCATCTTCGTCATGCTCCTGTTCCCCGTCATCATGAACGCCGTCCAGTATTACATCATCGATACCTTCATCAAGAAGCCCATCCCCCGTGGTCATCAGCCGCTTGACTCACAGGACGACTTTGATGACGCGATGCTGGACGATGACCGGCACCGCCGCAGCGCCTACCTCGCTGCCCTGGATGACAGTGACCTGGACGACTCGGACGACGAGTCGGTGGGGAAGGAACCGGGGATCCATCCCCAGCAGCGGAGAGCGGCGACGAGTCGCAATTCGGTCGAGTATGATCCAGCAGTCGATGGAGAGTACGTATCCAGGGGCTCCTTCCATGGTCGCGGGAGCAGCAGCCGCCGCGAGAACGGCCATTGATCTGCCCTGCACGAAGTTCGGAGATACACAACAGCATGAGTCACCTCCGGGTCGGTTATTTTTTTTTTCTATTCTTCGTTGTTGTCTTGATACCTTTGCAGCGTCGATGGCGTTGGGCTGGGTCAGAATGCGGCGTTGTTCCCTTTCATGCTTTCTAAGGGGACGCGTAGGTCCATGCCTCTTTCTTTACCGCGCAGGGTATGTCCATGTGAGAGCTTCATGGGCCTCCGTGTTCGCCTCTTGAAGTAACATTCCTGCTACTTGATGCAACATGCACTACGTTGGGGGAATAATATAGAACCGTCTGGGGAAGGGAAAAGCGTGGGAAGTAGAAGTTGGCAGTTTATACATCTGTTTAAGTCTATGCTTATCATGACTATGCTCGATGAATTCCACATCCAAGGCTCGGGAATGGCCGGTGGGTCTTAATGATATGCCGTCTTCGGAGACGAATGCATACGGAATCTCTTACGACATTGGGGAAAGAATATCAAAAGGTAGAGACCTACGGGTAAGTAGTGCTGTAGGAATCTACCTGGTTAACTTATGTCGTATGTAGTACGGCGTGGCACTCTGTCACGTCGCTACTCCGTGACGGTAGAAAAATGAATTGCCGTTCTAATAATATCCCTTCTTACATACCAATTAGGCATCTTCCACGATGTCGCTGTTTTAGCGCTAATTCTGATGATGCGGGACTCGAGCGTACGCCGTAGGTAGCTAATTCCGCCGGCTTTATCTATCGGGCAAACGTTATCGGCGACGCCAAGACCTCTCACCGCCCGCCGCTCCGCCCGCGCTAACCCGCACCCGCTCGAAAAAAGAAAAATCCAGATATCAAGTCTTTTACCAGTTTGATGCACGGGGGTGAACTCTTTTCCTTTCTCGCTCCGTACCACCCTCCCCTTGACGGCATCGAGTCTCGCGTGATATCGCGGGCTATTTAATTGAACACATTGGCGGGGTCACCTGTGTGATTGTGTTGGGTTGTGTTTTCGACCTGTCTTCCGGGGATCGGATAGGTAACGAACAGAAATCAATCAACAAAAGATGTCCAAGACCGGCGTCAAGCAGAAAGACCGGTCGGTCAAATTCTCCACGAGATCGCCCCTCGAAGACGATGCTCCGCTGTCGAAACCACGCCGCGAAGATGACGACGACGACGTCAGCGAAGAAGACGGGAACATGAGTATAGACGACAACGAGAACGACCACGACCACAAGCGCAGCGGAGCCGCAGTCAGAGAAATCCCCGAGAAGGATGAGACAGAGCGCAAGCTGGAGAAACTGCTGTTTGGCGATGAGGCCTCTTTCTTAGACGCGCTGAAGGAGCAGCGGGAGCGGGGGACAACGGATCTGGTGCTGAAGAGCGATGGGGAGGAGGGGTCCGCGGAGGAGAGGGGCGAGGAGGGGGAGGACAGTGGAATGGATGATGTTCCGGACGCTGATGTTCGTGTTGTCTGTCACCCTTGGTTAAGGTTATTTGCTACTGACATCTTTTACAGCTCTTCTTCCTCGACTCCGGCACCGCAGACGTCTCTGCAGACGTCGTTCGAAGAAGCAGCCCCGCGACCCCACCCGACGAGGACGACGAGGAGGAGGCTACGCCTGCCGTCTGGCACGACAGCGATGACGAGCGCCTCACCGTCTCCCTCGCCAGCGACCACAGACTCCGCAAGCTGCGCCTCACCGAGGGTGAGGACCTGATCAGCGGCAAGGAGTACATCCGGCGGCTGCGCCGGCAGTTTGAGCGGCTGAATCCCACGCCCGAGTGGGCGGACCCGGAGCGGAACGCGAAGCGGCGGAAGAAGAAGAAGACCATCACGGCCGGCAGCGACGAGTCGGAAGTCTCGAGCGACGCGGATGCGATGGACACGGATGAGGAGGAAGAGGAGGAGATGACGATGCAGCCGCTGGCAAGACTGATGCAGGATGTCACGAATCTGACGAAGATCGAGGATAATAAGAAACCGGGCGGGAAGAGGAAGCTCCGCCAGGAGGTTATCGATATACAGAGACTCAAGGATGTCGGCAGAGATCAGCCGGTTCGTTGCAGCAGCTCCCTAGTCGTTTACATTGTTCATTCCACTGGCTAACACCGTCTGTCAACAGTCCTCGGTCGACTCCCTCTCCTTCCACCCGCGCTACCCACTGCTCCTGTCCTCCGGACCAGCCTCGACCCTCTTCCTGCACCACATCTCCCCGCAGGCGCCGGCGCCCAACCCCCTCCTGACCTCCCTGCACATCCGCCGCACGCCCATCCACACGTCCGCCTTCGCCCCGCCGGCGGGCAACCGAATCTTCGCGTCGGGCCGGCGGCGCTACTTCCACATCTGGGACCTGGAGACGGGCAAGGTGTCCAAGGTCAACGGCACGGCGGACCGCAAGGAGGAGCAGAAGTCGATGGAGCGGTTCAAGCTGTCGCCCTGCGGGCGGTACATCGGGCTGGTGGGCACGGCGCGCAAGGGCGGCGGGCTGATCAACGTGCTGGACGCGGGCACGGCGCAGTGGATCGCGCAGGTGCGGGTCGACGGGCGCGGCGGCGTCGCGGATTTCGCGTGGTGGAGCGACGGCGAGGGCATGACGGTCGCCAGCAAGAACGGCGAGATCTCCGAGTGGGACGGACGGCTGCGGCGCGTCGTCGCGCGCTGGCAGGACGAGGGCGCGGTCGGCACCACCGTGCTCAGCCTGGGCGGGCAGTCCGGGCGGAAGCAGCTCGGCGGAGACCGCTGGGTCGCCGTCGGCAGCTCCAGCGGCATCGTCAACATCTACGACCGCCGGCCGTGGGCCGCGGCACATGCGGAGTGGCAGCAGCAGCAGCAGCAGTCTCAATCTCAAAAGACCTCTTCTGCAGCGGCAGCGGAAGCGGAGAAAGAAGAGAAAGACTCCCAGGCCGGCATCCCGCGCAACCCCAAGCCCGTCCGCACCCTCGACCACCTCACCACGCCGACGAGCCACCTCGTCTTCTCCCCCGACGGGCAGCTCCTCGTCATGGCGAGCCGGTGGAAGCGCGACGCGCTCCGACTGGGTATGTCCCCCCCTTCTACCCCATCCTTGAACCCCATCAGACATCTTTCCAGATGTAATATATACTGACGATGGATGTAGTCCACCTCCCCTCGTGCACCGTCTACCGCAACTGGCCGACGTCCAACACGCCGCTGGGCCGCATCTCGGCCGTCGCCATCTCGCCGGGCTCGGACCTGCTGGCGGTCGCGAACGAGCAGGGCCGGATCCGGCTGTGGGAGATCAATGGATAGGATAGGGATCACAATGTCTAAAAAAATATAATATGATATTGATATCAGGTAGATTCCGGCGGGTGTTTCTTGTCCTGTCTTGTCTAGCTGGCGATGTGTGTATAGAGTATGTATTTATACGTTAGCTCTCAAATGAAGTTAAATTCTCTTTAAAAAAAAGCAAAGGAAGAGGGGCAGTCGAGCCAAGATCTATGCTACAGAGATAATATTCATTCTTTGGGGGTAGACAAGATGTAACAATAATTAATTAATAGGGAGACCCTGAACCCCCCATTGTAGTAGAGCCTCAAAAAAAAAGCCGGTTGCATTTAATTAATTGATTAATTTTAATTAATTCGTTGGTTGATTTTTTTTATTATTTATATTTTTTTTATCTCGGTGTGCGGAGTACACACATTCATCTATATCTACCTACTGCTACTACTCTTACTACTACAGCACTAATCCTAAATCTAATCTAATCTGGACAGCCTAGGTGTCTAGCAGATATCTATACATGCCTACCTACCTACTTCTCACGACCGACCATCATATATGATCACGAGTCATCATAAGCTCATATAACATAAATCAATGGTCCCATGTCAATGTCAGTAATGTTAGTGGTGGCTTTGTAGATGGACGCCTAGATAGATAGATAAAATAATAAAACCGGAGGCTACCTGTATAACACATACAGAATACGGATCCGTTCACGGGGATCAGACAAAGAGAAGGAGAGCCCTAGAATCCGTGTCTCCACGCATAATCTGTCTCACTATAAATCAAGTACATATATACCTAGCTAGATACCTAGTATATACCTATAGGAGGATATATATCTCTATATCCATCCTCTCGCCCCTCTTCTCTTGAATAAAAGGACCGGACCCGAGATAAAAAAAACCCCAAAAAAGTCGTGATCTATCTATCTATCAATCAGATGGAACAAACACGGGCCAACACGAAAGATTCAAATTCAAATTCATCACCAGCATTCATCGTAATTGAGCGGTATGTTTTGAAATAAAGAATCCAAAAAAAAAAAAAACAAAACGGAGGGGACATTTCTTTCCATGTCCTTCTTTTCCAACCTGCACTCGTAGTACACACCATATCATACTCGGGGCAAAAACACCGACCAATCTAAACCAACGCCTTCATGTGGCTCGTGTCCCGGATACCGACCAGGTTGCCCTCCTTGACGCGGTTGAGCGTCAGGGCGGCGATGAGCGCGGCGCCGACGCCGGAGCCGTCCTCGGCGGCCAGGATGACCACCTTGTCCTCCTCGTTGGGGGCCCAGTCGAGGATCTCGCGCAGGGCCTGCGCGCCGCGCGCCTTGAAGTGCGGGTACTTGGTGAAGACGGAGCCGTCCGCGCCGACGTGGCACCGCTCGATGTTCTTCTTCTTGCAGATGGCCGCGACGCCGCAGGCGGAGAGGCGCGCGGCGCGGGTGCCGATCAGCTCGGCCAGGCGGCGGCACAGCTCGAGCTCGGGCTTGGTGGCCCTGATGCCGAGCTCGCGCTCGAACAGCTCCCCCGTCTCCTGCAGGTTCTCGAACGGGTCCTCCTCGATGGCGGCGAGGAAGGAGGCGTCGAGCGAGTAGGGCTTGCGCAGCTTGGACGTGTCCTGGCCCTGGAAGATGAGGCCGGGCTTGTTGTCGATCAGGTCGATCAGGACCAGGCGGAAGATCTCGCCCAGGTAGAGACCGGCGGTCATCTTCTCAAAGGCCTGCTGGCCGGGGCGGGGGGAGTCGCGGTCGATGATGACGTCGTACTTGGTGCGCGGCAGGACGACGTGCTCGTTGTCGAAGGCGCCGTACTCGCAGTTGATGGCGACGGGCATGTCCGGGGGCAGGCCCATGTGGGCGATCTTGGGGATGGAGCCGACGTTCTCCATGTACGCGGCGTTGACGCCGGTGCCGAAGATGCAGCCGATCTTGACCTCGGGGTCCGTGTACGCGGAGGCGATGAGCGTTCCGGTGGTGTCGTTGATCAGCGCGGCGACCTTGATGGGCAGGCCCTGCAGGACATCGGTTCAGCGCATGATTCACATATTCGCGTTGGTGAAGGAAGGAATATGTTGATTTGCACGGGATCGGGGGTTCCTCTCACGCACCCGCTTCTGCAGGACCTCCTCGAAGAGGGGCACGACGTCCTTGCCCTCGACGCCGTCAATGTCGAAGCCCTTGGTCCAGCGCTGCAGGATGCCGTGGTCGATGTAGTGCTGGGTGGCCGGGTAGGAGAAGGTGAAGCCGAGGGGCAGGGTGCGCAGCTTCTCGCCGTTGTGGTGCTGCTCGATGAACTGCTGCAGGCAGTCGGCCAGGTACTCCCACAGCTCCTCGGAGGTGCCGGTCTTGAGCTCCTCGGGCATGCGGTACTTGGACTGGGTGATGTCGAAGCCGCCCTTCTCCTCGGTCAGGACGATCTCGCAGACGCGCAGGTTGGTGCCGCCCATGTCGAGGGCGAGGAAGGTCCCCTGCTCGTGGCCGGTGGGGAAGCCCATGACCCAGGTGACGTTCATCGGCTGGAGCATGTCAGTGCCTTGCTCTCTCTCTCTCTCTCTCTCCATCTATCCGCTAGAGAAGCTCACGATGTTGGCGCCCTCGACGCTGAGACCTGGAACGGGCGTTGTCAGTATATGGCTCGAGCACATCCAGCACCACGCGGGGTAGAGGCTTGCAGCGGGACGCACCCTTCTCCAGCTCCTTGACGAAGTGGTCTACGATCTGCTTCAGCTTGGCAGTGTCGACGGTGAACAGCTCCTCCAGCTCCTTGATCTGCTGGAGGAGGTCCTGGGGCACGTCGGCCATGGAACCTGGGCCACGGTCAGCGGTCTGGGCAGCGCGGGGAAGAGAGGGAGAGGGTTCTGCGACGCACCCTTGCGGGAGGGCGGTTGCCGCGGACCAATTCCCACCATGGTGGCTGTCGATGCAAGATAGACGACGAGAAAAAGAGAGGGATGGGTGAGAGGGGAGAAGGGAGGGAGATGGAGGGGAGGGTGCGGCGCGGTCGATAGATATACGGCGGGAAAGGATCTTCTGCGCTGGCCTGGCCGTGGGGCTCGCACACCGCAGGCCCGTCTGGGAGCTGCTCTCCCCTCTCTCCCTCTCTCCTCTCTCTTCTCTAGACTCTATCTATCATCTAGCCTGCTGCAGATGGAGACGCCGTCCAGAAAGTTCTGAGCTGTGTGCGAGGCAAACAAGATGTTCTCGTGACAGCCTCTCCCCACTTGGAGGAAAACCGTCTGCCTTCCAGACCGACACTAGCGGTCGGGCATCCAACAGGATCAAGATCCAACAGACACCGCGGGATAGCCTCATAGTTTGTTTGCAGCCGCCCCTGGTTGACGCTCCTGCTAGCGATGTTCCGGCCTAGAACACGGCCCAGATGGGTCCTGGGCCGCGTGGACAAGCAGATCATGGCATCGCTACACTTTTATGAATCCACGTCTTGGTATGTACATGTACACGGAACAGAGCTCTGTAGAAAAACACACCGTCCGCCTTGCCCGAAAACCAGGACCAACTACAGAGATGGCTTGCTCTCCGCGAGGTGCGGGAACACATGGCGCAGCCCGCCCCCGCCGTCCTCCGGGTGGACCTTTTCTGTTTCTTTTTCCTCCTTCTCCGTCTCCTCGCCCTCCTGCTGCCGCTCGTCCTCCGGGGCCTTCTCCGCGCCGGCCCCGGGCCCCGCGGCTCTCTTGGTCTCGTCGGTGGGCATGACGATACGCTTCTCGTCCGGCTCGGGCTTGGCCTCGGCCGCCCGGTCCTGTCCATGCACCCGGCCCGCCTGCTGCCCGTCGAGGTGCCGCCGCACGCGCTCCTGGTGCGCGGTCGACACGCGCAGCGTGCGGTCGACCTCCTCCGTCAGGCGCTCCACCTCGTCCTTCAGTCGCTCGTCGCGCGTCTTCAGCGGCGCCGCCTCGGCCTCGCGCGCCTCCTTGTCCGGGTTCGTCTCCGCCCACAGCGCCTCCAGCTCGTCCAGCCAGCCGAGGGCCTGCGCCAACTTGCGCACGCCCGCGTCGCAGTCGCCCAGCAGCAGCACGTCGTCCGGGCGCGACCCCAGCCCCCCGACGCGCTCCATGTTGATCAGCACGCGCGGCACGCCCTCCTTGCAGAAGCCCGGCAGGCTGGCGAACGGCTGCACCGACAGGCTGGTGCCCATGACGATGCACAGGTCCGCGGCGGCCGGCAGCGTGCGGTTCAGGAAGAAGTCCTCGGGCAGCGCCTCGCCGAAGAAGACAATGTCGGGCTTGACGATGCCGTTGCACTGCGGGGTCAGGCAGAAGGGCACCTCGCCCTTCTCGATGTGCTGGCGCATCAGGTCGTCCGGGTAGGCGCTCTTGCAGTCGATGCAGTGCTGCGACGCGAAGCTGCCGTGGGCCTCGACGATCATGTCGCCAGGCAGGCCGGCCTGGCGCTCGAGGCAGTCGATGTTCTGGGTGAAGTGCTTGAGCAGGAGGCCCTTGTCGTACAGCAGCCGGATGAACGAGTGCGCAATGGTCGGGCGGTAGCGCCCCGGGGCCAGCTCGCGGGCCAGGGCGTAGAAGGGGCGCGGGTTCTGGCGGAAGAAGTGGATGTCGAAGACGGCCTCGGGGTCGGGGAGGTCGAGGTGGGCGAGATTGGCATAGATGCCCGTGTCGGGGGAGCGGAAGTCGGGGATGCCGGCGGACGTGCTGATGCCGGCGCCGGCCTGGTGGTCTCAGCATGTGCCATATACATATGGATGGATGTATGTATGTCATATCATATCCATACATGCGGATGTATGTATGTAGATGTCAAGAAGAGGAACGAGACGGACGGAGCCTACCATGACGACGATGCGCCGGACATCCCTCTCGCGGATGTACTTGGCGACGGCCTCGATGGTGCGCGCCTCGAGGGTCTGGGGCGGGGTGCTCTCGTCGACGAGAGCGGAGGACTCGTTGCCCATGCTGGGCGGGGTTGTTGGAGCAGCACGCGCGGAGGAGCTGTCCCTGAGCCGGCGGATTGGCCGCAGATGGAACAATACCAGACAGGAGCTCGAATGGAGCGATCTCGCCGTCTCTCGGTCTCTCGTGAAGTTGTGTCTGTTCTGCTCTCGATCTTCTCGTTCTTGCGGCCATACGTCAGTCGGAGCCGCCCTAGGCCCGGTCGGGAAGGCGGTCTGCGCGCTTAGTCAGCGTATACAGGAGGATCTTCTTGGTCGAGGCTCCAGGATGACCTTCGGTCGTTGCAACAGGCTGGGATTGGAGCGTCTGCAGTCCGTTCAATTCGTCTGCTCCGTCCAATTATACATGCGTCCCTGCCAAGTGTCGAGAAACAGAGAGGACCTGCTCCGTCGTGTCAGCTCGTCTGGAGCATACAGGTGTCCTGGCCCGTCTGTGAGGGTTCAAATGCTGATCTGGATATGGTCATACATACGGTAGGACAGATGCTTCCAGCCATCCAGTCAGAGATCCCTTGCGTCCCTTTGAATTCTCTTCGTCCATTGGGTTTTCATCTGATGATACTCTGCAGGTATCCCAGTGTTCCAGTGTTGTGATCTCCACCGCCAGCGCCAAGACCTCCTCCACCGTCCACCTGTCAACCCTCCGCGCTCCAGATCGCCAGATCTCCAGATTTCCCACCTCCACCACCACCGCTCCCCCGGCCAGCGCTCGAGGATGTCCAAGGCCCATGGCCCCGCCGTCAATGGACACGCCGCCGCGACCGTCCCCGGCGACGCGCCCGACGTCTTCAACGCCAGCTCCGTCGCCGAGATCAGGGCCGCGCTCTCGCACCTCCACGACCAGGAGGCCGCCGTGACCGCCCGCCTGGACGCGCTCGTCGCCTCGCAGAAGGACTTCTCGCGCGAGCTCGGCCGCCTCGACCTGCTGCGCGCCCACCTCGGCTCCCAGGCCAACACCACCCGCGCCGTCAGCCATGGCATGCTCGCCGACGCCGCGGCCACCGCCGACCGCATCTCCAGCGCCGTCCGCCGCCTCGACCTCGAGCAGGCCCGCGTCCGCGCCACCCTCGACGTCGTCGAGCAGGTCGCCGAGCTCAAGGCCTGCGTCCTCGGCGTCGCCGGCTCCATGGGCGCGCCGCAGGACTGGGAGACGGCCGCCAGCTACCTGCACCGCGCCTCCAAGATCCCCCCCGAGGTCGTCAACGGCGCCTTCGCCGCCCAGATCGTGCCCACGGCCGAGGTCCCCGATCCCCCCAACGTCACGCTGGACAACGCGGCCGAGTCGCTCTGCGGCCTGTTCCTGCGCGAGTTCGACAAGGCCGTCAAGGAGGGCAACGACGCCAAGATCACCCGCTTCTTCAAGCTCTTCCCGCTCATCGGCCGCGCCGAGGTCGGCCTGGACGTGTACGGCCGCTACGTGTGCCAGGGCGTGGCCTCGCGCGCGCGCGCCACCCTCAACCCGGGCACCGGCGGGTCGCAGAGCAGGGATGGTTTCTTCCACGCCAACGCCCTCACCCGGCTGTTCGAGCACATCGCCCAGATCATCGACGGACATGGCCCCCTGGTGGAGCGGCATTACGGGACGGGGAAGATGGCCCGGGTGATCCAGCGGCTGCAGGTGGAAGCCGACGTGCAGGGCGGCATCATCCTCGACACCTGGAACGACGAGAGGCACGTCGACCGCAAGCTGACGGACATCAAGTCCTACGCCTTCACGTTTCTCGTGCAGAGCTTTCTTCCTGGCCAACGGGGCGGCGGGAACCCTCGCGCGGGCTCGCCGGCGACCAGAGAGGGCGGCCAGGGGGGCACCGCCGAGGACGAGGGCGTCGACATGAAGGAGGTCGATGGCCTTTTGAACGAGATGACCCTCATGCTGGGGCGGTGGTCTCTGTACTGTCGCTTCCTGGCCGACAAATGCAGGGTAAGCTGTCATCGTACACACACAACTACATGTCCGATGCTGATCACAGGAGCAGGACCCGGAAGAGGGCGAGGATGCTGAATTCACGCTCCCCGAATTCCTGCTGGAATCGAGCCTCGCGAGGAAGATCAACGACCGTCTGATCACGCCGTTCAACAGCATGACCACCTTCTTCCTGCGTCGGTCCGTCGAGAAGGCCTTCCAGCTGGATGAGCAACCGTCGGACCTGACGCTGAACCCGCACAAGCCGCTCAACGCCGGCCCTCCCATCATCACATCGGCCGTGGACGACATCATGTACATCGTGAACAAGGTCCTGCAGCAGTCGCTTGCCACGTCGCAGAGAGCCGTCGTGATGAGCGTGGTGCCCACGTTGTCCCGCGTGCTGGGCGCCGACTTCATCGGCATGATCCAGCGGAAGATGCGCGATGAGTGCTACCCCAAGGGGCCCGTCCAGGGGGCTCCTCCTCCGGAGCAGACCGTCATCTCGTTCCTCGTGCTGATCAACAACCTGGACGTCGCCGTCGACTACGTCCGCCGCATCGTCCAGGGACACCTGGAGGCGAAGCGGCGGCAGCCGGCGGCCAGTGCGGCCGAGGGCGCGGCGGAAGAGGAGGATGAGCTGCAGGCCCTCTTCCCGCTGGCAGACGACGCGACCGCGGTCGCCCAGGCCCTCCGTTCTCTGTCCTCGTCCTTCGAGTCGAAGGCCAACGACCTGCTCTCGGACGGGATCCAGGTCGTCTTCAACAACGTCGTCAAGCATCGCCTGCGCCCGATCCTCGCGGACGCCTTCCGGGACATCGAGTACCAGCCCCGGGACGACAACGACCCCACCGGCACCGTCTACCACCACGGCTACGACGACGGCGACGTCGTGGACGAGGAGGCCAGCCGCGCCGAGCTCGTGCGCCCGCGCTTCGCGGCCGCCTGGTCGGACCTCATGTCGCCGATCGCGCGCATCATGACGCCGACGTCCTTCGACCGCCTGCTGACCCTGACGGTGATGTACCTGGCGCGGCTGCTCGAGAAGCGGCTCTGGTCGTACCACGGCCGCATCAACGCGCTGGGCGCGACGCGGCTGGAGCGCGACGTGTCCGGGATCGTCAGCGCGGCCGTCAACGTGGGCAGCGGGCAGCACGGCGGGCCGGGCCGGTACCGCCACCGCGAGGCGTTCGCGCGGTGCGTGCAGATGGTGCTGGTGATGAGCATGGAGGAGGACGAGTGGGAGGACGTCCTGCGCGGCGGCGAGGCCGCCGAGGTGGTGGACAAGCTGAGCCCGGAGGAGCGCGTGCGCGCCCGGGCGATGGTCCGGTGATACGCCTCTTTTTCAGTCGTCTATCACAGCATCCGTCTGGACGAGCAATTGCCTCTTCAGTGGGTCATGCCAGCAACTGAGACGATGTCAGCGAGGCAGCGCAAAAAGGTCGGTTTGCGGTCCGCAGCAACTACGAGCAGTGATTAATAATATATAGACACATTATGCAGGAGATACACCTGTGGAACTGCCGCTTATTTGAAAGATCCAGGGAGTATATTCTACACCGTTTGACATGATAGACATCAGGGGAAAAAAAGGTAGTCCTGTCCGATGATAATGACCATCACGGGCCACGATTAGGTATATTAGATTAATCAATCTAATCAATCCAGTTGTACCGTCACGTGTAGATAAATAAGCCCTGTCTTCGTCCCTTGGATAGGTAGCATGTTAGTTGATCGCAAACTCCGCATATATCTCCTAGTAGTAGTAGTAGTAGTAGTAGGTAGGTGTTTAGTTATTCTTGTATTCTGCTTGCTACCTGCAACCAGTTCCATCATCATATCATAACAGGAATATTTCAGTTCAGAGCAGTGGTTGTTGTGGTTCAGTTTACTTTTTTTCTTTTCCACATGCTTCATCCTGTCTGATTGGAGAGTATTTCTCCATGCCAATGTATAATTTACACTAAATGTTATGTACAGTATATACTAACAAATAGTAGAACTCAAGCTCCCCATTGACTCTCCGCAGACAAATCTGACAAACAGTAAGATCTCATCACTACCCGGATAGTTACTACTAAATCAGCTCATCACACACGTATATATCCACCCATCACCCCTACATACATACACACCCAACCAACAACCTACCCCCAACATCAGCACACAAACGACCGCCCAGGTATATACATATATACAGAACAACATGTTGACCAAAAATACCGCTCGACTACAAAAAGAGGCCAAGGCCACTAGTTGCAGTCAATACTGGTATTTTGGCTGTCTGGAACAACATAACACAGCTCTCAAACCCGCACGATCCTCCCCGTCTCCACCTCGTAGATGTACCCCGTGATCGGCACGTCCAGGATGAGCGGGCTCTGCTTCAGCAGCGCAATGTCGTCGAGCACGCTCTGCCTGATATCGCTGAAGGGCAGGAAGGCGATGTGGTCCGCGTTCTGGGCCAGCTCGGCCTTGATCTTGGCGCGGAGCGAGTCGTCGGTGAAGGTGAGCATGCCGCAGTCGGTCTGTACATGCCATCACAACCAAGTGTAAGCACCGGAACGGCGAGAAGGGAAGAAAAAGGGAGGGGAGGGATGTATGTACATGATGCACGATCACGATCTCCCGCGTGCCCAGGAGCTGCTGCGAGATGACCAGGCTGCGGATGGCGTCTGCGGCGCGGCCGCCGGCGTTGCGGATGACGTGGGCGTCGCCTTCCTCGAGGCCGAGGGCGCGGGCGGGGTCTGCAGGCCGTAAGTATATATATATGCGGATGGAGTAATTTCGTTCAGAAAGAAAAAAATCAGAGGAGGAGGAGAAAGAAGATGGGTATAGATAACATCGTCCTTCACCCAGGTATCCCACGGTACTTGACCAGAACAGGGGGGGGGGGGGGGGGGGAAAAAAAAAAAAATAAAAATTTTTTTAAACGCAATGAACAGAGTTATCTGATTTCGATCAACTCAAGCTTATGGACATTTAAAATGCACAGTAGTATCCAGAAAAGAAGCACATAATAGTAGACACTAAAAGGTAGGAGAAGGAGAAGTAGGTATACATACCCAACCGCGCATCCATACACGCAACGACAGCCACCTTTCTGCATGCGAGCACCAATGGGTCAGCACCGTCATATATCGCATAATACTGTATAGGTGGGGTTAGGATGGGATATGTGCTTACCGCGCCGGCGGCAGCGGCAGCCCGCCCTTGGTGAAGGAGGCGGCGTATTTCTCGTTGGCGGCCTCGAACTCGCTCGCGACGGACATCTTTTTTTTCTTTTCTTTTCTTCTTCTTCTTTTTTTTGCGGGTTGTTTGTTTGGAGTAATGATTGTTATGGGAGAATAATGGGCACTTATCAAGGACGGTTTGTATTGTGGAATGTGCGTATAGTATATGTATAGTATATAGATCCAATCCCAACCTAGCAGAAGAAAACAAATAGATTCAATATTGAGAAAGAGAAGAAAATACTTCACAAACAGCCAGACTGCATTTATATGTTGCAGGGGTCCGAGTCCACTTTTATAATATAATAGGTGCCCATCTTCTTCTTGTCCTGCCCAGCCGCGGGGTTTGCTCGTCTTGCGTGATATCTGCCCAGGATGGCCTCAAGCCAAGCTAACTACCTATCTAGGTAAATGTCGCGGAGAAAGAGAGATGCCTATACCAGTACGCGGCGCGCACGAGTGGGGTTTCGATGGAGCCATGATGTCATATGCAAATGCCGTATGCATGCAACTCGGCATTTGGGTGCATACATGTAGGTCCTGTACTTGTACCGCAGTAGCAGGGGTTTACATACAGGTCGCAGCAGATCCGATGCACAAGTGATGATCACTGGTCAAGTCAAGCTGCCGGGTCTACTGCCGGGATATGATTAGGTAACCAGTTAACTCCGCTTTAGAACCAAACCACCGGCCTGCTCGATGTAGGATACCGTAGATAGAAGCAAGTTATACCTCATGCACTACTCCGTGTATAAAGAGGTATAATATACCATGTCAAGCCTGGGCCTCGGATACCAATGCAGTTACGCGCAGCACGGACCGTATACCATTCAATCAGCTCAAGTTAAAACAGGTGGCCTACAGAGGGACGTATCCCTAACTATTTTCCATGAATTCTCCTTTGGACCAAGAGGGAGTTGAAGAAAAGCTTCTCAAACATAGTTCACGGTACAGTATGCTAGAATAGATTAGGCCAATACCGCTTTTCTGATAATCCAGACTACCGGATCTGTACTCCAGCCAGACAATGAGAATTCCTAAGAGACGTCAAGTTGCAAATCGCCCGTTTATCCTCTCTTGATGGAGTCCGCGGGCTTCTATGTAGATCGAAATCTGGTGCATCACGGAAAGATGATTCCCGAAATTCTCCTCTGTGAATGTTTGCTATTGAATACTCTTGGGTCCTGGATGAATGCATTCGGGTACAAGCGTAATGCAGGATTAACTTAAGGACTTGTTTGCTTATCTGCTGAAATGTTTCCCGGCTACCTTGCATATCAGGGAACAGAGAATTACTGAAGTATACGGAAGAGCAATAAAGAAGTATCCATACGAGACGGCATCCGCCAGCGAACATCGTCTTTGTCCGTAGTCACAGAACTGCCGCTTCTTTTCTATCACGTACTATGCATTAACAGATGGGCCCAGTGAAGTGTACACACATGGAATCCCGTCAGCGGTCCCAGGGAAGTCTATAAAAGGGACCTTAGTCCCCTGAGATCCCTGGATTCTTCCTTTTCCTTCACACTTTCAGATATTGCAATAGCTTCTTATATATACTATCTATCTCCGACAGGCCTTGAACATGCATTTCAAGATTTGAATACCTATATACTATGCACCTTGTCGCCGACGGGCCTGTAATAACTGCCCAAATCTGACAAATATCCTTTTTATATGACTCGAATATTCTTGCATTTCTATAATCACCACGGAACTATCTAGAAGTCAACTGCATCGTTACCTTTCTTTTCTTATCTCTGCCTACACACTTCTTGAGAACCACTGCATGATGTCATGCCTTGGAAATGCAGAATCTGCAACAGAGAATACTAGATGATCCATTTGCCTGTTACAAGAAATTGGATCCCATGAAATATGTGCTTCACTATATGACCTTCAAAAAATGGAACAATCCAGCAAAAGAAGCAAATAAGTATATACAGCTAGACAATCCATGATTTCACTGGAATGCGCTCCGGGTCGAAGCTCACAATGGATTGCCGTTACGAGACTCGAGTTTGCTGAGAGAGAGTACAGGGAATTGTTCTCAGCGGCGATATGGAGCAGTTGAGGCCCACGGTTCTCAATGCTAGATAGAATCCGAAGCGACAGTACAATGAGTTATCTCCTCAGTTGCAATTCGGCTGCGATGCATGAGACATCCGGTCATCAAGTTTACGGAGCAGCGTAGTCCCGGCCCATCTTTACTGAGTGGCTGAACCGCAGATGAGAGACAGCACCTTCTTCTACTAGTCCTGTGGCCAGATCCAAAGCAGAATGTCTTTTTCGATATATAAACTATAACCTCGAACAGACATTTGTTGATGCCAGAAACTTCCTCAATCACTTTCAACCATTCCAAAGCTTTCTGAGAAGTTCGAGGCTAGGATCTGTCTCCATGACATCTTCTGGACTATCGTTTATCAACAGAAGCATATGCTTTCAGCTATCGCTCTTTGCGATCCGTCTTGACAATCCCACTGTTCTGATATGCTGACTCATTTGCGATGGCCTGGCTCCGGCTCTTCTGGATACATTGGACAATTATTGGCATGCCATGTATCTTCTTCTCTGAGAAGGACGGGGAGAAGACCAATCAGACTATTATTGTGACAGTTCAACCGAACAGCCTCACTGGGAAAGGTTGGAAGGCATCATCATCAATAGCCACCTGATCTGTACAAAACCCCAAATGATAACAAATGTTGAATCTCTGCCAGGTTATTGTCACAAAATACCTTCCCTGCTTCTGCATGTAACACATCTCCCCCATTTTCTATACTACTTTCTAGTCGTGCAAAGGCTCTCGATGTCGGCATTACTTCCCTCTGCTCTGCGATCGGTTACAGGTGATGTACATGTTTTACTGATAGCCTGTGGAGCGACACCATAGAGTGCTTACTTAATCTTGTCAGTTGGATGCAATTTCCTCCTTTGTCTAGTGCGCAACTGAAAGAGAGAGTTAGGAATTTCCTGCGCCCGTATCAGAACAGGAGTGGAACAAGCGTGTTGCTCGGGGCCAACATCTCTCAAAAAAAAGAGCATCCACCAGCTTAAGAGATTTACCCCTGGATCAGACATATTATTGGTATTGGTGGAACATCTCCTACTCCTCAGGGTTATTGGGCCTGACATTTATAAAATCAAACTTACAACCGGTGAACACCGCTAGAAGATGCGCAGAAGAAATAGCCCGAGGTGGTTCTCGCGGATCCCAAGCTAGTACCCAAACGTTGCATGGAAATCACTGACCACAACAAAAGAGATTGTTGGCGATGGAAACAAATCGGAAGCATCCAAAGAACAATGGCCGGACAAGAAAGCTACTGATACTGATTGGCTTCTTGCTCCCTTTTTTTTGCAGCCCACCCAGATTTCAAGATAAGCAAGAGTTTGCTGTTATTATCTGAGCAGTGCCCCTGGTCATGTCTTACAAACATCTTTTTATTTTCCGCATGCTCCAATCTGCGATTCTTGGTCTCAGTCTCATTCCATAAACAACCACTGTTTTCTAAGCGATATATTTTCTTCTGCTGCAGTTGGCAGAAGCTAACAACTAACAGCCTAACTATTGTTGCCTTGCAGCTATATGTGGTTGTGATGTCACTTCAGACAATATCAAAGTGTTTCTCAGTACATATATTAGCGAAGCTAAACAACTGAGGTCCAATGCAAGCAATAGTGTCAGTATTACCTCTACATCCAAATCAAGTTGTGGTATGAGTATTCTTGAGACATTTGTGGACAGAGTCAAGGACTAATGATTATTGGCAGGTGAACCTCAGCATTGAGCCAATGAATCCTTAAACCTGGTATTGCAGAGTGTTGAATTGTGCAGTTGTTGCCATGAACTGGGACATTTCAGTATCTGAATGTCCAGCTCTAACAACGGGTTTGGGGCATTGATGAAGTCTACAGTGTCTCTGAAAAATAAGGATCTCAAATCTTCTTGATATTAGCACTGCAACATATAACCCTTCAGTTGCTACGGTTATGGCCGTCGTCGCGGCTATCAGGAGGGCGCGTTGACTTTATCAAAAATTCCTTCACAGTGAAGAGATTTACAGGCTTGACGACAAGACGTGGGATACAGCTGGTGCTCTACATGCCAACCAAAACACACCCTTCAAGCAGCCTGCTTGATAAAAAAAGTCTGAAAATAGATTCCAACTCCCGGGGCCAATGGTCTAGTGGTATGATTGCTGTTTTGGGCATAACCTCCGTATTGGTTCCTTCCAACAGGATGCGTTAAATAGGTCACCTACAGCAGGTCCCGCGTTCGATCCGCGGTTGGCCCCTGAACGGATAATACTTTTTGCTTCTGGAGAAGCATTGCTTTCTTTTTGTCAGTCATATACTGACGCGCCTTCTTTGTTATCAGCTGGTCTAAATCTGTTCCTCTACTCTATTTATTATTTCCCCCCCCCCAGCTACTTACCACCTGTGGTATGTGGTGCTACGTCTTGACCATGCCTAGCGCCTTACATCAGTTATCGCATACATGCAAAGTTTACGAAGCCCGGAGACAGCAACGTTCTTTCTAAAGGCACATAGGCATAAACATAGCCTCCTATCTATCTGGCCACCGGGCGTGGCGGAAACATGATTCAAGGGTTCGCTTGCCATCACGAACGATGTCGGTTGGGGCAATCGAGGGGGACGGCGAACCGGTTAATGATCCCCATTCGACTCTGTTTGTTTCTCAGACCGATGGGAGAAACGCACATGGTAGGGAAGGAGATGCGCTGTCATAATAATTCGGACAAATATATGTACCTAGTTTCCAATGGATTGTTACACAAGTCTAGACTCGCTCGTCAACCAGCCGGCATATATGTAGGGAGAACGTCATGGAAATAAACCGGTAGGAAAGATCAGCAGAAGATAAGGAAGATATCTCATCTGGTAAGTGACCCATCCCAATAGGAGAGGGTGGTTTTCTTCTCCATCTGCGGAAAATCTATATCTGTGTAGCTCGAACTTCTCATCTCCGCGCTCTGATACGACCCACGATTAAAATCCTTCCTCGATATCACGGGCCCTCCGCCTCCCATATACATACATACATACATACATACATACATACTACCCAGGGAGTAGGACTTTGGATGGAGCTGAACCAACACCACCGCCCTTCAGGATATGTGTGTGTGTTCAAGCTGCCTGTATCTCAATCTTTTCCAATCACGTGCACCATACGCATGTTGTGCTATATCACCTCACTTGTCGGGTCTGGTCTGGTGATATACATCAATAATAATCCAAGTATATATATAAATAACCCCTTCGAAAGAAAGAACAAAAGATAAAAATAGCCAGACGCTTACTAACCAAACCAAAAAACACACAGGCTTGCGCAATTCGTTCTACAGTATCACTTTACACCAGCTTTTTCAGCTGAAGCTTTCCCACTTGCATATGTCCTGTCCGAATGGATGAAGGTGAACCAAGCAAATAGAACAGACAGGTCGTGGATGCTTCTTCCCTCCTAGGAAAGCTGACGTGGACCGGAGTGAGGGCAAGCGGGATGATCCCGGTGTTCCCCCGTGCTGTATTCCCAGAATCAAATGGCGGTCACGACCTCAGAATTTCTCGATTGGGAATGTGCGACTTTCTGTAGCCGCGCGTTGATGAATCCTGCCATGTTGTTCACCTTCACCTACTACTCCTACCACCACCATTATGTGTGAAACGCAAGCGTAGTTTAATAGGATTAGTAGGCGTTCCGAGTCTACAGGCGAGTAAGCAGTATTCTTTCTGTAGCACATATGAAAAAAAATACCCGATCCACGTGTGTATGATATCCATAGCCCTGCATATATGTATATCACGGACACGGAGTATATCAACAAGACAGGACAAGAAAGGAAGAAAACGCATCACCAAACAAAAGCCACAGATAATCATTCCGTACGGAGTAATAACAGCCGCAGCCGTACTGATAATGATATCGATAAAACCCGCGCGCGGGGTGAGGATTACTCATATCACCTCATCTCATACCGCATCGGAGCCGCCTCAGCTTATCTGCGGTGCAACAGGGCTTCTACTGTATCTCCAGTGCTGAGAATCATGCCCTCGTCCGTATCCGGTAAGAGAGTGGTGGAACTAAGGTCGGACCCGGACTCGGACCACTTCCCACTGGACCTGGCACCGTTGGACGGCATGGCATGGGCATGGCCACATGGCATGCAGATGATGGATCCGATCCATCGTCCCTATCACCGGGTAATAATATACGACGGTTGGGGTAAGGATCCGATCCGACCAGGGGGCCTTATCTCCGCGGGGTCGGCCAGTCAGAGCGGGCAGAATGTTAATAGATGTCGATTATCGCTGCTGCCAAGCCAGGGGCCCGGCGCACGGGACTGCGGCTGCGTGAGCGGAAGAGAAAGAAAAGGAGGAGAAGCGAAAAAAAAAATTGAAAAAAAAAAAAAAAAAAAAAAAAAAAAAAAAAAAAAAAAAAAAAAAAAAAA
>ENA-UOXB01000162-UOXB01000162.1-bioreactor-metagenome-genome-assembly--contig:-NODE-162-length-72737-cov-12.970185_pt1 | contig 72737 bp, 75 predicted proteins | sample MGYA00238158_ERZ761615 | MGnify/ENA primary metagenome ERZ761615 (study PRJEB28904, sample SAMN06267902) | bioreactor metagenome | isolation source: Joint BioEnergy Institute, California, USA...
AACTGAGTATGAGAGAACGCGTAGGAGGTGCGCGGCTCGCTTGTGGATTACGTTAAAGCTTCTAGAAACATTTCAAGGTTACTACTACTTTATCGCCTACGCAGCGCTGTTCGGATTCATGACGCAGCAGCTTACGAGGCACAAGTTCAACCTACCGAATTGTTGCTCTCTCGAGCATATAGTTGAACATGAGAAACAACTGACACGGTGAATGAACATTCATCTTAATTAGATAGATAGCTGCGCATGGTCCACTAGCTACAGGACATGCGACCGACAGTATCAATATATTGTTAGCAACACAATGAAACACCAGGTCCAAACACATCAAGGTCGCTCTCATTCAGTAATTCAAAAAAAAGAAGTGGAAAATACAGCGATAGTTGTTCTTGCACAGATATCGGAACAGTGAAATGGAGTGTGAGGCTGGAAAAAAAAGAAATGATTAGAGAATGGAAGACTCAAGTATCTCAGAGGCTGTAAGACTATCGGACATAGGAAAAATGTGGTCACCTTTTTCCAAGGCATTAGCGGATATTAGGCAAGTAGGAGACAAGTCAGACGGAGCATCAACGAGGAGTGGCGACAAAAATAATGATTTCCCAGGAGAAAAAGAGTCGCTTGCGGTAACGAGCGGCAATACGGAACAGCTTCTGGCAGCATCGGTATCCCGCAATGTATTCAAATTGCAGGCAACCCCCGTGACCCGGACAAGGGCAAGATAGATCGACACGCTATTCCTGACGTATGGCGAGACAGTCAAAAGAGACGATGAAAGGAGAGCAATACGTAAGCGTAGAAGGCACAAAGGAAACTCGTCGATAGTGTCACAGCGCAGTCTGGCCCGATGATCTAGTCATGAACTCGACAAAGGAAAGGAAGATGTAAAAATCCACGTTCAACGAGGAAGCCTTGGACCCATACCAAACCGTTCGACCCAATTAAGTATACGAGTGAGAGTGTCGGTTGAGCCTCGGGCTGTACCGACTTGTTCTCGAGAGGGAGCTGACGTCGTGCTTGCCTGATTCATTTATAATTAGTCAAATGGTTGTTTATTTATCGATATCAAAGGGTTTCTTTGCCTACCATCACAACAGGCGCGCACATTTTCTAGGCGGTCAGCCTCTCGTTCTTGTCTCTCGATAACTTGTCTTAGATCTTCGGCACTGTCATGGTCTGCGACGGTCGTGTCATAAGTCTCTTCAACATGGCTATGCCTGCCTCTTCGGCCGGAGAATGAGGTCCTTATAGTCGTGTTGAACACGGCGCTCAGGCGAGACGTCGAGCTCAGACGTGCCTGGTCCGAGGCACGAGGCGTAGCATGCGGCGGAGCACTCAGAGCCGGTGAGGCACGCCCGGGAGTCGCCGCGGGTCGCGCGGACATTGCGGAACCTGCGCGGTGCTTGGTCGTATTTCGAGGAGTGCGGCTATTGTGTGAAGCGAGAGACATCCGGGAGGCTGTTTGACGAGAAGTGGTACGGTAACCAGGATTGAACTCGTCAATGTCATCTGCCGTGATGTGATTTTCCTGCTCCTCCGAATCCTCGCCAGAACTACGCAGCAGCAAATACGACAGTGCATTGTACCAAGTTTCGTGTCGCTGGCTAGTTGCGGCCGTAAACTTGACCCTCCGACCGGGAGTGATAACCTCTAAGCTCTTGCGGTGCAGGCCGGGGGGATAGGGGTTGTCGTCAGCGACCACCCGAACGGCCTCAATTGCAACGCTCTTGGCCTTGAGCTCCGCCTTTCCGGCCGTCTGAGGATCCTGCTCACTCCAGTACAGAGTGCGCGTATACGGGTGGACCCAGAAGTATCGTCGGTGCCGAGTATTTGACATCTCGCCCGAGACGGTCTTGCGGGTGTATTTCCAGAGGAACTCGCCGATCATTGTCTGAGTTATGGCCTGGATCATCCGAGGATCAGTTCCGCTGCTGTAGTCCTGACTGTGCATTGTATCAGAGCGCATGTTGAACCGATCATCCAATTCGGAAGCGAAGGATGACACAGATGACCTCCGAGAAGTCTGGCTTCCACGTCTTCTTGCACGCACGGTGGTGACGGTCTTGACAGAACCGGTCTGCGAATCGTTTGGAGTACGTGGTCGTGTCTGCGTGTTCGTCCTGTACGCTGAGGCGGGTGCAAGAGGAGGACCCATCGATCCAGGAGAGCTCTGAGCGTTCTCAACCGCGATGGCTTGCTTGTGATCAGCAGGCAGTGGCGGATGGCTTGTGGCATTTGAGTTCTGACTGTTCGCGCTGCCGGGCTTCTTGGGCGTCGCGAAAGACGAAGCCGAAGCGTTGACCACTCCATCCCTCGTCTCGGTGGCATTTGCAAGAGCCTGTGAGCGAGCTGCATCGCGTTCCATGAGGAGCTGGTCGATCTGCTTGGAAGACAGGATCGTTTGAGCGCCATGGTCCGCATTGCTCGACCGAGTCTTCGCGCCTCCCTCCAGGTCATCTGTATCAGTCGCGGCATCCTGGCGGGCGTTGCCCTGCGCGGGAAGCGCCTTTTCCTTTGCATGCACGGCCGTCGGAGGTCTCTCAGGAGAGTCATCCCGAGTGCCAGCAGAGACAGCATTCCCTTCAATAGCAGCCCTGGCCGGCTCAATCGGAACCGTCTCCGTTGAGTGGATGGTGGAGAACGAGAGCTGAGGAACTGATTGTACGCGGATGTCTGGTAACGTCGGTGACACAGGCTCGGTATGCTCAGAGCGAATCGACGACACCGCAAGTTCCCGCCAGATCGGGTCAACAGACGCCGCAGCCTCTGGCTCCGGCAGCTTCGGTGGAACAGGCTCGGTCGTTTGAGCGAGGATAGATGATATCGTCAACTCCGACGCAGTCGGCGTTGCTGGTGCGGTCTCCTCGGAAAAGATCGGTGACACTTCCAGTCGTGGAGGCTCAGGAACTTCCCGTCCCGAATCCTGCTCGGGCGACGCCCCCCTTTCTACCTCTGAGGTTGACTCGTCCCATATCATCTTTGGCGGTGTCGGGACGGTAGTCAGCTGCTCACCGTTCGGTCCAGTTGACGACCTCAGGGGTGTCCACTGGGTCGACGAGTTCACCAGCTTAGGCAGGTCCTTGGTCTCCAATGCGGGCAATAGGTTGCCCGTAGACCGTCTTTGCGGGGTCCGGGGCGCGGTAGGCATAGCGGGCCCATCGTCGTTCAGAGTGCTAGCGTGAGCCTGAATTGACGGTTCCCAAGGCTCTGTCATCATCCCCGAGTCGACCATAAGAGGCCTCGACGACAGCGGAGGAATCATTGAAGCCTCGGACATCCTTCTCGGATCGGACACTGGGTACATCCGCGGCGTGGAAGCCTGGGAGGCCGTGTCGTACCGCCCAGGAGTGCCAAAGTCCCCTTCATTGCCCGGGCTGCCAATCCCTCCGAGCTCCGCAAACAGGCTCTGGCCTTCGGGGACAACAGAATCCCGGCGGAAGCTGCTCGCCACGGAATTCCGGCGGAAGCTGCTTGCTACAGAGTCTCGACGGAAGCTGCTTGCCGGCGAATCTCGCACGCTGAGAAGGTCGCTCTCGGATGCCATAGGTGCCTCGCCAGAAGGACGGGTTCGTCTCATGGCACCTCTGTTCATCTTCATACGGTATCGAGCAGTCTGCGACTGGACTGGGGTCTTTGGTGTCGGTGGAGCCTGCATTTCTTCCTCCTCATCCTCGGGGGATGTGGAGGCCGTGCTTTCGGGTGAGATCCGGTCCCCAGCTTGTGCCAGTGACTGTGAGGATGGCATCCTGCCACGTAGAGTCCCTCCTTGACGCCTGCCTCCTCGATTTTCAGTCTCGGTGAGTTCATCAGCGCTGTCGTCACCCAGGCTCTCAAGGCCAGTCTGGAAGGCTTCGCTCTCGGTAGTCGTTTCGCGCTCATTGGCGGTCTCAAAGGAATCGTCGGCTTCCGTAGCAGTCTGGTAAACATCACTCTGCTCGGTTGAAGGCTCAGGCGAGCGGATGCTTTCGGATCTTGACGCTGCAGCACGCGTGGGGCTCTCCTCACTGGTATGGTCCTCCCAGTCCGGCTCGTCAAACTGGATAGTCTCGGTTTTGCCCCTCCTTGCGGCACCAAGCATCTCCGGCCTCGGAGGCTTCTTGAGCGGTTCGACGACGGCCTTCGTCTTCGGACGCTTGACACCGGCCGTAACTGCAACGCCTGGTGGCTCACGGCGGCGTTGCTCCAGCTCGTCCCGGGCCTCCTGCAGCATGCGCTTCAGCTCAATCTTTTCGGTCTTTTCCCGATGGATGATGCTCTTGAGATTCTGGATCATACGGTGGGCGTGACCGAGAGAACTCTTGAGCGTCTCCGTCTCCAGATGTCCATGGCGGGGAGTCGGAGTCGGCTTGTTGGGCGAAGTTGGTGGTGAGTTCTCCGGGGTTTCCTGGTCAGGAACGTCGTCCTCCGTATCGGGAGACACGTCCCGGGGAGCTTCAGCCTCCTGCTGCCGCCGAAATTGCAAGGTAGCGACCGCCTTGGCCAGTTCCTGGTTCTGCGATGTCAACTCCTCAACCTTCTGTTGCAGACTGAGCCGTTCCGCATCTCCGGCATTCAAGCTCCTGCGGAGAAGATGGGTCTCTGCGTCATGCGCCTTCTGGGCGGCCGCTTGCTCCTCGAGCAGCCTACCGTTCACCTGCTTCAAGTCCTCGAGTTCTCGCTGGAGGGCATTCTTCTCGGCCGTCACAGCGTTCAGGCTGCTGTTGAGGCGATTCTCTCGGTCGGCGGCCTCCCTTATGGCAGCCATGAGCTCGTGTGTCTGCGTCTCCAGACTCCAGTTCTCGTCCTTGTAGCGTTGCTCGCTCTCATCAAGCGCTCGTATCCGCTGCGAAAACCCCTCCGCCTCAAGTTCCAGTCGCGCCTTCTCCAGATTCAGAGCCTTCAGTGCTTCTTCACGCTCTGCCAGGAGGGCTTGCAACTGACGGACTTGGGCGAGCAGCGATGTGGAGATTTCGGTCGCGAACTCGATGTCATGGACGCGGCTTGATGCCTTGTTGCGCTGTTTCCGGGACGAGGGAACACTGATCCTGGTAGGAGTGTTGATGTCATGGCTGGAGAACGCCGGGCTGGTAGGTGACTGGACAAGTGGTTAGCATCGTCAGTAGAGGATCTCCGGCAGTGAATAGAGGACGCACCTTTGGGTCGAAGGAGGGGGTTCCCGGGCAGCCCTCCTCGCTGCTGACCAGCCGCTTCGGTGCAAGAAACGCTCGCGCACTCTCTCGACCGATCTCATTGTACTCCTTCTCCAGGTCGATGAGCTTGCGACGGAGCTCGGGCCCAATCTCCTCTTCATCTTGCTGCCGCTCGACCTCCCTTAGCCTGTCCTCGAGCTCCTTCTGCTGCTGGATCAGCGCAGTACCGATCCGGGAAGCCTCCTGCAGCCTCCGCTCCGTCTCCTCCAGGTGCGCCTCGAGAGCGCGTTTGGCCTGCGACGGGGACGCAGCATCCAGGCTGAGCAGCTGCGTGTCGAAGGAGAGGTACCGGGGCGACTGAGGAGCAGCGGGCTCCCCCGCGTCGGAGAAGAACGGGTCGTCCATCGCGGGCGAGTACGGGCCGTCACCCGCTCCCTCTCCTTCTCCTTGGGTCAGCTCGGGAGCTCGATCGGTCGACGAATCGGCAAGAGAAGTCGCCATCCTCGAATCGCGGGTCCGCGGGGATCTTGGATCCTCCACCGCTGAGGTCCGAAGGTCGTCTCGTTCCTTGTTCTTCCCGTCCTGCGTCTCAGACCAGGACCATCGTCCGACCTGCCGCTCTGTCTCTGTCGAACACCCCCCGTCGACGTCGGCAAGCGGGAATGGTCGACGTTCTACTCGGATCGATGTACTGGGAAACGGAAGAGGAAGCGCACACGTCGGGACCGTGGCCGACGGGCCGCTGCGCCGAACACAGAAGGGCCGAGTGGGTGCAGGCTACCTACGCTCGATCGGGCTCGTTGCTGGGAGATCGGACGCGTCGTGGCTTGTCCAGGGTGGCGGTCGAGAAGGGGGCTGGAGGACGCGCAGCCGGGACGACACCGACAGAGCAGCAGCCAGGCAACCGGCGCTCCACGCTTGCAGAAGGAGGGGACGGAAGAGCAGAGACAACACGAGCAGACGGTCAACGGGCCAGCTAGGCGGCTGTGAACATGGGAAAAGAGACGCTGAGGAAAAAGAAAAAAGAGAGACGTGCGACAACGAGATCGAGGGGGATCGACTCGTTGGGCGGGGTGGGAGCAGGGAGCAGGGAGAAAAGGAAGGGAGGGAGAGCTGGCGGTGGTGCTGGCGGAGACGGCGCGCCGCGCTTCATTTCCTCCAGGGGCCGTGCGGGCGGGCAGGGCGCCGCCGTGTTTCTTCGCCGTTGGGCATTACCCGGGCGAGGATCATCGACTCGACTAGCGGGCAGCGCCAGACATCACCGGAGCCGCGGCCTCCACGTCGCCCGATCAGGGGCCCTGTCCTCTGATCTATCGCCGTCGTCTTCGTCGATCGACGATGGCGCTGCCCAGCACGCAAACAGAGACGCGTGTGCCTCGGCCGCCCGTGCCGTCACGTGAGGGATCGCTTACATAAATACCGTGTATATCACGTGATGTCTCTCTGAAGTCATCTCGGATGGACACCTCGAGCAGTCCTTCACCAGACCACTGCTTCTCCCGCGCCTCCTCACATCCCGTCCACCATGGCTGAGGAGGTCGAGGCTGCTGCTGACGTCCCCCAAGTCACCTTCAAGAAGCGCTCCGCCAAGGCCAAGTCCAGCTTCCGCAAGAAGGCCGCCTCGCCACCCCCGGCCTCCGACTCCGACTCCAGCTTCGCGTCCTCGGACGACGAGGAGGGCCGCGCGATCAAGCGAAGGCGCAAGAATGCCGCCGTGACGGCATCTTCCACCGACAACCAGACGCGGAAGGATGCGTCAGAGGAGGCGACCACTCCTTCGGCAGCGCCGTTGGTCGCAACGAACGATGCGACGAAACATTCGAATTGGCACGAGGAGGAGGAGTTGAGCGCCAAGAACCTGCTGGGCAAAACCAGGGCGCAGCCCAACACGACGACGCCCTCCGCGCCAGACGGCACATACAAGGGCATCGCCAACTACCAGTCCTTCATCCAGAAGAACCCCAACGCTCCCGAGAAGAAGTTCGGCCCCGTCAAGACCGCCACCAACGTCCGGACGGTCACCGTCATCGACTACGCGCCGGACGTGTGCAAGGACTGGAAGCAGACCGGGTTCTGCGGTTTCGGCGACTCGTGCAAGTTCCTGCACGCGCGCGAGGACTACAAGCAAGGCTGGGAGCTCGACCGCGACTGGGAGATCGCGACCAAGGGCAAAAAGCTCACGGGCCAGACCGTGGCGTCGCAGAACAAGGAGGGCGCCAAGGCGGCTGACGACGACGAGGACGACAGCGACGACGAGGAGCTCGAGAACATCCCCTTCGCGTGCATCATCTGCCGCAAGCCGTACACGAACCCCATCGTCACCCGCTGCGGGCACTACTTCTGCGAGTCGTGCGCCCTGCAGCGGTACCGGAAGAACCCGAACTGTGCGGCGTGCGGGGCCGGTACCAGCGGGGTGTTCAACGTCGCGAAGAAGCTGAACCGCCTGCTCGAGAAGAAGAGGGAGCGGGCGAGAAAACGGCGGGAGAAGGCGATCGCCGAGGGACAGGAAGTAAGCAGCGAGGAGGAGGGAGAGAACGAGGAAGGGAGCGAGTGATCCTGGTCGGATCGCCGAGCTGCATGGTGTATGAATGTGATTACTCAAGTTCCTTTTTTTTTCTTTGTTTGTTTTCAGAGGGGTTTCTTGGCAGCTGTGCTGCGAAAGGGTATTTGTCTACGGATACCATTTTTGTTTTCTTGTACATATTACTGCCTTGTCTTTTGGGGTCATGGGCAGGTAATGACGGGAATCCATCAGGCCATGTTGCATAATATCGATCATCAGTTGGGAATTGAATGGAATATCGTCAGATGGACAATACTGCTCCTTTTGATACTCCCATTTGAACCACCGTCGTGGGACATCGTTAGTCTATAGACCTTGTAGATCCAGGTAGCCATACCTGAATACCTCACCGCGGGACCCCTTCTCCGCGTTTCCCTGTACAGCAGCCGGGAAAACCCCCAAGCATAGTTCGAAACGATCACGCATCCACTCACTAAACTGAGCAGCAGGGAAGAAGAAACATGACACTAAGTAGGTAGGCACCGTAGCCTTACTTCTATCTTCTTTCCTGCTCCACATCTATCCGATATGTCTTATCTGACCTATTCTGACCTGACCCGAGGAATGTGCACCGTCAGAACTCAGGGTGGTTCTTGCCAATTCGGGTAGAAAGAGTCAAGCCCCAAGGAAAACCTGCTTCTATAAACCCCCCCCCCTCCCTCCCCAACTCGTCTTCTTTAGCCACCTCATCAGAATCCAATTCTACCTCCCGTATCCTAGACGGGAGTACCTGGTGATCCAACGTGAGGGAGTGGATCAAGTGTTGCTTTCCGATAATGTTCTCCTGGGGCCCTGTTTAATTGGACCAATCGATTTGAGTGATTGAACAGCTTGGGAGTGAATTGTCAGTGCCTAAGGACAGTTGGTTAGGTTGGTGAGGTACTAAGGTAAGTAGGTAGTGATGTGTCTGTCTTGTTTTGTCTTATCTGTGCTTTTATTCTCCAGATAGATTAGGTAGATAGATGGACCGACGTATTACAGGAACCTTTACATGCTTGTTAAGATGATGGATGTTGGGAAAGAGGATGCCAACAGTGGAGCATGGCTCTACCTCTCCCCATCCTATTCTACAGGATTTGCGGTTTGCGTTTCATTGGGCATCTTTTCGGATGCACCACCTCTTCTTTTCGTGATACCAGTACGAGCTGGTGGGGAATGATATATGTCTTTTTTACTCGCAGAGCTGATTTTTATTCTTCACCGTCAGTGTCCACGGCCAGAGGAGCCCTTGTCAAGTATCCAGATGAAATGACGGTCTGAGATCCGTGGACCCCAATCTCCAGACAGTCAAGACGGGAAGATCAAATGAGCGACCGCTCGTTCAAAGTCAACCCATGGGACGTTCAAAAGACCGTACGCAGCCCTCCACACCGTTGCTCCACAGAACGCGTGGAGGTTGGGGTCTGGAGTTTGGTTCCGTCGGAGCTTCCCCGGGTTTCGATCTCATCTGCGGAGCACGCAGGAGGAGATGGCGTTGCTATATACATAATCCATCCGAGAGGTTGGAGAAGACGTCGCGGGCTCCGCGGACAAGCTTTTGCTGACATGCATGGCGACGCAGGCCGTCCCGATCCAAGGCTCTGCCGGCCAATCAGATCGTGCCCGCGTAAGCAGGGGTCGCGTGCCGTCTCCAGGACGCCGCGATACACCTCGATCAGACGATATAGATCTGAGAACGTCACTTCTTCTGGATCTCCTGAGAACAGCATCACAAGACTCCGTAACTGAAGCCAAAACGATGAGGCACCCAGCTCGTCAGCCGTGGAAACTCGCTAGTGCCTATTCTTGTTGATCAATAGGGGCTGGGGCCTGGACTGCCAAGCTCGGACCCCATGGCTTAGGGGACCTATACTAAACACAGAGCCGAGTCCCTTTTGGTTCTGGTATCGCACTGACGCATGAAGTCATGGCCTGGTTGAGGCAGCGATGGACTCCGTACACAGTACGGAGTACGGACAGGTGCGTCCCGTACCACCCCATATGTACGGTACCTCGGAAGAATCTAACTTCATCTGACCCAGCTTGCTGCCCTGTTCTCATCGCACCCCGTCCACAATGGGCATGTTGCGGGATTAGTGATTCACACCAGATCAGAGAGAATCTAGAGACCTCGACCAGTTCCAGGCTGCAGCCTTCTAGAAGCAGCGCATGGGGGCGAGGGTCTCTTGCCCGGCTGCTCTTCCGCCCCGCTGCCCCTCCAGCCTACGCCTGTTCGGTCCCGGATCGCTCCCTAGGCTTCCCATGGCTCTTCATGGATCCCCGCCCTAGGGTAGTAAAAGGACTAGGTCGCCGTTCATCCTGGGACCGCCTCGATAGTGGCTGAGCCTATCATACTATGAAACAGACCCTGTTGTGACTTGTCCCACGGGATCCTAGTCGCTCACGCCGTCGAAGCGTTCTCCGTCTCCGTCAGGGCGGAGCTCTCCACAGTCCGCCAGGCTTGGCAGGCCCGCTTCCCCCTACGGCATCCCTCCCGTCGACTCGTCTGTCCTGTTCTGGAAGGGAGAGGTGGATATCCTCATCCTCTAACTCCCTAACGCCTCTGTCCCTCCATCCCAAAGCTTCTGCGCTTCGCCGCTTACATTCTTTTGTCCTCCGCGCCGTCGCTGATCCGTTCTCTACCGGGTTTTCCTTCAGTTCGGTCTTTCTTCGCTCATCTTTTTTAGTCTTAGTTGACCTTGTGATCCGTCGTTCACTTAATCGGTCAAATCCATTTGTACTGCGCCGGACTCCGTGGTTCTTCCTGTCGCGTGTCCTGCCGCTGATGCGCTCTAGCTCTATTTTCCTTGTGTCGGGCTTCTATACCAAGCCCTCCTCAAACTTGCTGATAGTTTCTCCTTCATACTCTATACAATGCGATACGGATTGAGACTCACGTTATGCTTTCTTTCTCTCCTGGCGATTCTGCTGTTTATCCTCGGCAGCTATCTCCAGGACCTCTCCGACCAGTACAGCGCGGGCGCGTACTTGGTTGAGTTGCTCTGGGGATCGAAGGACGACGTGCCGGTGTCCCCGCATGGAGGAGCTGTCGGAGACAAAGTGATTGTGATGGCGAAGCTCGAGGAGGAGCACACGGAATGGGTGGAGGAAGAACTCCCTGAGTATGCCATTGTCTCTTGCGAATTTCTCCTTTGCTCGAAAATCAATTGACATTGTCCATTGAAGCTGGCAACGCGCGATATACACCGTCAACCCTTCCCGTCTCTCCGAAGGCAAACATATACTCACCACGCCCATGAACAAAGGCCACGAGTCCATGGCCTACCTCACCTACATAATCGACCACTACGACAACCTCCCGTCCACAATTGCCTTCCTCCACTCCCACCGCTCCGGCTTCCTCCAGGCCTGGCACGTCGATGCGCCGCTGCATGACAACGTCGCCGCCATGCGCGCTCTGCGGCTCGACTTTGTCCAGGAGAACGGCTACGTCAACCTGCGCTGCAACTGGAACCCGGGCTGTTTGAAGCCACATCGGAAGAACCGGCACGTCACGGAACAGATCTGGCGGGAGATCTTTGAGGGGACCAGCACGCCGCCCCCGCCGAACACGACAGTGTCGACGACGACGGGTTCAACAGACGGCGAGCATGCCTCCTCCGTATCGCTTTCCCGCGCGGGTGAACAGAAGGTCCTCGCGGTCCCGAAGGAGATCGGAGCTGCCTGCTGCGCGCAGTTCGCCGTGTCCCGCGATCAGGTACGGAAACGGCCGGTGGAGGACTACATCAAGTTCCGGCAGTGGGTGATAGAAACGGAGCTGGACGACGCGTCGAGTGGGCGAGTCATGGAGTTTTTGTGGCATGTCATTTTTGGGAAGGAGGCTGTTCAGTATGTGCCTTTTTCATATTCCCTTTTCGCTTGTATAGAAAGGCAATGACTAATATCGCCCCAGCTGCCCTGACCAAGAACTCTGCTACTGCCAGGTATACGGACATTGCTGAATTCGAATCTGCTCTTGCCTAGCCGACTTAGACGAGAGGATCATGAACCATCGATCTAACGACCGAATCTCCTGTGGCTGTCTCCATGAGCAGACATATCATTCTCCCGGCGTATTTATATATTTTAATCTGCGCTAATCAGTCCACTTTCTTGGCTTCTCTGCACATATTCATACGCCAGGTATATATGCGCTTGAGTCAGTTCGTTCATCCCTGTCATGTCCTTTGGCCATTGTCATGGTCATGGTTGATGCATCGCTTGCATGCTTCCTTTTTTCTGCTCGTCAACATGTGATTGGTACTGTACAGCTCAGGACGGAACAAGACAGATAGATGGGCGCGGATTACTGTAGATTAGAATGGATTGGATATATACGGTGCAGTGCGGTGAGGCGTGTACAGGTGCAAATGTAGGTGCAGGTACAGAACGGCAGAGGTTTGTGCAGTACGGTATATTTGCATAATACCCGAGTTCCTACTTACCTGTTGGGCTTGAGCGAACACGAAATATGCTTTTTGTTCTTGTGATATATATCTTATTTATTTGCCGCGGATATATATATATATATATATATATATTATCTTCATAGAAACAAAAGAGTGCACCCAGTATATAATACATCATATAAATATCACATAAATTGACAGACTTGTTTGTTCAACTCACATGTACCTACCTACATTATCACAGTTGCAGTTGTGTGGATATAGTAATCAGATATATTGCATTCATGTATGCTGAAATCCCACGTCTGAGAGAAAATGAACGAGGATTCTCAAATTTCGTTTATGAATTTTGTATTGTCTGCTACCCAATCCCATATGACAATTAATGTATGTACACTACATGTATGCACTCCTGCCACCCGGTGACAGATTGGAGAGAAGCCCCAAAAAGCAAGAAGAACCATCACGTCATGACGTTTCCATTCATTCCTTCAGTAAACTTTGACCGTGGCTGTGGGTATCCATGCATCCGTCCGTCCATCAATCCATCCATCCATGTATTTTTTTTTTAAATTGTTCCCTCTGTACGTGGGGTTGTCGGAGAATTAAATCAGTAAGTAGGGGTAAGCCAAGCCATGCCATATCGCCGGTAAGTTAAAGTAAGTCAAGTCAAGCCTTAGGTTGGGTATCTAACATTCCGCGCTTCATTTTTTCTTTCTCTTCGAGGCATTGCTCAGTCGTAAACCAAGAAAGAGAAGAAGAAGAAGAAAGAGAAGGAGGAGGACCTTCCCTAGGCTTTCTGCTCGAAGAACTCTTCGATCCGCTCGACCAGTTCGGTCTTCTTGCCCGAGGTCGGGAGCTTCTGCGAGGCGAGGAAGTCTTTGAGCGCGGGGATCGTGAGCTGAGATAAGACCCGTTAGCGTTTTCCGGATGATCATGATGATAGCGTTTTTTATTTCATTTTTATTTTATCTTTTTTTTAGAAAAAAATAAATAATTACCTTCGACAACGTCCCCTTCTCATAGCTCTTCCTCATGTCCTCTATGTCTGCGGCAGCGGCGGCGGCGGCAGCCTTCCCGCCCGCTTCGGTCTTCACCTTCTTCGAGGGACGGTGACCTTCTTCAGCGTCTAGATCCTCGTCTAGGCCTGGTGCCGGACCTTTCGCAGGCCGTTTGACGAGTGTGGAGGTCTTGGGCTGTCGGGACTCGATGTTTCGATGCTGCGCCTCGAGCTCCTTGCCCCACGAGATGACGTAGTCGCCGGCGCGCTAGGGGGATGTTAGTTAGTATATTACTCCGTTTGAGATGACAAAAAGAAAAGGACCATGGGACTGTCAAGGTTGAGGTGGAGAGGGGAAGCTTACTTTATCGATCTGCCTGTATTTCGGAATCGTCTTGTCCTCGGGCTTCTCAGGAAGGTCTTCGTCCAAGGCTAGTGCTTGCAGGATACGGTAATGCCATTGCAGCGCTAGAGTCCAGTCCGTCAGCCGCCGCCCGATCGTGATGTCACAAAAGACGCAAAAATTGGGATCTTACCGGGATTAGGATACTTCAGAGGATCATATTGTGCCTTGGGCAGCTGTAACTGCTGAATAACCTCCCGCATCTTGTCGATCAGCGGCTCCGGGGCCACGAGGAGATTCGTCTCTGGGTTCTGCCGGATGTCGTCCGCAAAGGGAAGCGGCAGAATCCACATCCCCGGGGGAATCTTCTGGATGCCGTTCTCGTCCAGCTTCTCCACGCCCGCGATCATCGCCGCCAGGACGGGCGTCGCGTTGCGTCGGGGGATGAACCAGACTAGCGCCATCTTGCTGTCCTTGAGGAGCTTCTGGTACAGGGCGGAGAAGACCCGCGTCGAGCCGACGTAGTCCTCTTCGGACGGGTAGATGAATGTGGGGTGTTTGATGGAGGCCCAGAAGGGGAGGGCCGAAAGCGGCTTGAAGCCGATGATGCGGATGATCGGATCGCCGAAATTCCTCAGCGCTGCTTGTTCCTCCGGAGTGAATGAGACCAGCTCTCCGCCGAATCGGTACGCCTTGCGGATCTCCCACTTCTCCACCGTCCGCGCGGTGTCGTCTGCGATCAGGGTCGTGACCCCCTTCGCGATCTGAGGCTTCTCGCCTCCGAGCCAGACGTAGCAGCTCCTCGCGGGCTCCTGGCGCTTGAAGATGAGATATCCCGTGACTGAGATTCTGAACCCCGGGCCGATCTCCAGGGGTACGTTGGAGAATAAGGCCCGACGGGGAATGGATTTGGAGTTTATGGAGGACAGGAGAGAGTTGAGCAGTGAAATCCCGTCACCGCCGGCTGAGGTGACTTTGTCGGCTTGGAGGAAGGCGGGAGCTTCTGGGTCCGTCGGGGAGGCCTTGTATATGATATCCTGCACATCTCATCAGTATGCTAGTCGTCGGGAGGGGGGGGGGGGGGGGGGGGGGGGGGGGGGGGAGGCAAGATTCTTACATCATAGAACTTGGATCTATCGAACTCGTGGTCTGGTCTAGAGATCGGAAACAGCTCAATGATCACCCCGAGGTCGTAGAGATCCTTCGCGCGAACCGTCGCAGCCGAGCGCAGGGCCTTGTCGTCGCCATGGGGATTGTCATTGTCCGTCACGAGAAACAGCCGCCTGGACAAGAAATTCGACGCCTTGGAGGTAAAGATCTGGTTCGCGCAGAAGAGCACGTTGGCCATGGAAACCCGTTCCTTGGAAGGTACGAGAATCTCTCTCGCCTTCTCCTCATCCTCGGCCAGAGATCGCAGCTGCTTTACGTCGTCGGCCGCCGGGACATCCAGGTCGGTGAACAGATAGCAGTGTGGATATGAGAGTTCACCGCGGCTGCTCTCCTGTTCGTCGTAGAACTTCGACGCCTCAGTCCCATACAACAGGACTCCGATCATGTCTCTCGGGTTCGAGATAATGCGCTGCTGCATCATGTGGTACGCGCATTTCAGGGCGGCTGTCGCCGGCGACTCTTTGGTCGCCTTCTTGCCTTCGGACGGGCGTGGAGTCAGCATGGATTCGCTGACTTCGATGGCAAAGAGAACGGCATCCTTGACGGATCTGTAGCTCTGAAAAAAAGGCAATTAGTGTTTAACAGGGACGACGATGGGAAGCTCGGAGACCATGCATACAGAGGTGTCGATCTCCTCTTCCTCCGGCGTTTCATCCTCTCGAGATTCATGGTCATCGGCCATTTTGGAACAGCAGAGAGCAGCGCAGACACAATTACCAGTTGACGATACTTGAGCTCAAGGCCGGAGTGTCTACGACGTTGTCGATAAACTGCCAGCTCCACCCTGCTGCCTGCAACTCCGCCCAACACGTCCGCCGGGTGACGCGATGCCGGCGGACGCGGGGGAACACGAGCCTCACGTGACCGCATCGGGCTCGATTACGCTGACTGCCCTCTGATTGGCCCGGGGCCTCCGCTCTGCTCGGTCATCACGGCGCTTCTGGACCCCGGGGCCGCCACGGTCCGACGCCTACATCCAAGACCAGGTTCTCTGCTTTGTCCGCATTTCCCGTCTGATCTGTTGCCTTCCTTTTCGTGACTGGCAAGGGCGACATTCACCAATGGCGCTGCGCAGTCCTTTTATGATTCCCGGACGGCTGCGGAGCAATGTTTGCTCCAGTATCAGACCCGCGGCGCGCAGCTCCATAGCACACAATGGACAACAGAGATCAGGGCTGGCGACGGTCGTGCCGCCAGTCACGGCGGATACGTCAGGCTCGAAAGGCCCGACTGCAATGGTTTTCTTGAACATGGGTGGGCCGTCGACAACAGACGAGGTCGAGGACTTTCTGAGCCGGTTATTTGTATGCGTTCGACCACGCCGACCCTGTTAACTTTCTACGACTGACTACGATCACTACCCGCAGGCGGACGGCGACCTGATCCCGCTTGGTCGCCTTCAAGGATACCTTGGTCCTCTCATCGCCCGTCGGAGAACGCCCAAGATCCAAGAGCAATACAGGGCCATCGGAGGCGGCTCCCCCATCCGCAAGTGGTCCGAGTATCAATGCGCGGAGATGTGCAAGATCCTCAACAAACTATCGCCGGAGACCGCGCCGCATAAGCCCTACGTCGCGTTCAGATACGCCGCCCCGTTGACGGAGGAGATGTACCAGAAGCTGCTGGATGACGGCTTTGGTCGAGGCAGAGGGGGCCGCGCGGTAGCGTTCACGCAGTACCCGCAGTATTCTTGCTCCACGACGGGCAGCTCGCTCAACGAGCTGTGGAAATGGAGAAACCGCCTGGAGGGCAAGCGCGCGAATGGAGGCGTGGAACCGTCGGGGACGATCGAGTGGAGTGTCATCGATCGCTGGCCGACGCACCCGGGTCTGGTGGAAGCGTTCGCAAAGAACATCGAGGACCAGCTCGCAACATACCCAGAGGATAGGAGAGACAGGGTGGTGCTCCTCTTCTCGGCCCACAGCTTGCCCATGAGCGTTGTCAACAGGGGTAAGTTTCGACTCGTCCTGAGGATGGGGAAAGGAGACACTGACAACACAAGGGGATCCCTACCCGGCTGAGGTTGCTGCGACTGTGCACGCAATTATGCAGCGACTGGGATTCAAGAACCCCTACCGACTATGCTGGCAATCCCAGGTTGGGCCGTCTGCCTGGCTGGGAGCCCAGACGAGTGATACAGTAATGGAGTATGTCAAGCGTGGCCAGACAGACATCATCCTTGTTCCAGTTGCCTTCACCAGCGACCACATCGAGACTCTCTACGAGTTAGACAAGGAGGTCATGGGCGAGGCGAACCACCCGGGCGTCAAACGCGCGGAGAGCTTGAACGGCAGCCCGATTTTCATTCGGGCGCTCGCGGATATCGCTCTGGAGCATCTGCGGAAAGGAGAGAAGTGTTCTCGGCAGATGACCCTGCGGTGTCAGGGGTGCAAGAGTGAGAGGTGTTTGGAGCAGAAAAGGTTCTTTGCGGGAGAGCAGGGCGCTTCTCTCGTGCGGTAGATGATTTCACGTTTCTTTGGGGTTTTTATGATAGCCATTTATTGCATGGGGTAATGTAACATTATTGAGAGCCTGTATACTATCTAGAATAGCAGGCCGGGCTCTTAGGAAGACCGGCATAGGGACCGGTCCGAACAGAACTTATAATGATACCGATCGGATCAATTCCATGATGTGGCAGACTGGAGAAACAGGCCAATTGCCAACCAAGTAATTGCTACGTTGGGCATCGTCACAGATCGATAGCACAACGTGCGAGGTCTGGATTAATAATGCGCACGCCCGCGGCGTCCACTCATCGCCGGAGTTACGCAGCTTATCTTATCACCGACCCCAGATCGGACGATTTGTTGGATTTCTCCGAGGCTCTGCCAGCTGCGCCCACGGGTTCGTCCGCGGTCTGGAATCGTGTGTGTCTGACCGGTGCCAGCGCTGCGCCAGTATCTTCCCATCCCGTTGTGCTGTACAACAAGGATGTAGTTATTACGTGTTGCATCGGCCAGCGGTTACGGGCACACGCGCAACCCCCCAATGCTCCTTTGGATTCCTTCTCTTGTTCCCTGTACGGCTCTGTCTCGCTGCTTTGCCTGAACAACGCCATTGTCGCTCATTGCCGGCGATGCGCGGGTAGGAACTACCAAAGGCTATCGATACACGCCTGTCGGCCCTTTATCCAGTGTCATGGAGAACGAGACACCTTTCACGGTGGATGCGGACGAGGACGCGCGATTGCGCGCCGCAGCCACCGCTTCCAATACCAATGGCCTGCGTGCCCGGAACATTGCGGGCGAGGCAGATAAGAACTTTATACAAACGCATGTCCACGAGGAGACGCCACTGCTGTCGCCTGGAAGGGCGCAATGGAACGGTGGGAGAGCCGACTCCCTAGACGAGGACGGCGCGCAGCTCAACACGAAGGAGTTGGAAAGCAAGCCGTGGTGGAGGAGGCCTTCTGTGAGCTGACTTCCGTGCAATTGTTTCTTGGATTCCTGATTTCTGATTGATATCCCAGATATGGTGGTTGATACCTCCCCTCTTACCGTTTACTCTGGCGTTTGGCGGACTGGCAGTCCCCAAAATCAACCTGATCCTTACCCTCATCTGCAGAGACTATCTCTCCGATCGGGCCTCCAGGGATCCCAACTTCACGCATCTCCCGGTCGTGTTCGGAGGCGACAACTCACAATGCCAGGTACCAGAGGTACAGTCCCTTGTGGCGCGGTTTCAACTGTACTTCAACCTGGTGTCAGGGATCCTCTCCGCGGTGGTCAGCCCACGACTGGGTCGCCTGTCGGATCGATATGGAAGGAAAATGATCCTCGCATTTGCAGTCTTTGGAGCCATGCTAGGAGAAGTGGTCACCATTGTCGTCGCAGCGAGACCGGACCGGATCTCGGTGAACGTGCTCCTTGTCGCCGCTTTCCTCGACGGGATGTGCGGGTCGTTCACAACCTCCCTGGCGCTGGTGCACTCGTACGCGGCGGACTGCACGCCTCCAGAGAGGAGAAACGTTTCGTTTGGGTATGTTCACGGTGTGCTGTTCACCGGTGTCGCTGCTGGCCCGTTCCTGGCGGGCTATCTCATCAAAAAGACAGGAAGTATCCTCAGTGTCTTCTACGCTGCTTTGGGATGCCAGACGTTCCTCTTCCTGATGCTGGTGTTTGTGATCCCTGAATCACTGTCGATGGAGCGCCGGTGGATCGCTCGTGAAAAGCACCGGGCGAAACTCCTGGACGAAGATGCCGCTTCCAGATGGCTTTCGCTGAGCGGCCTGAATCCCGTCAACCTCTTCAAGCCCCTATCCATCCTTTTCCCACGAGGCGATGGGCCAAGCGCTCTATTCCCCAATGGCCGCGGTGCCGGTTCTGCCTTGCGGAGAAACCTCATTCTCCTCGCGGCCATTGACACTGCCATGTTTGGTGTTGCGATAGGTACCATGCAGGTCATCGTCATCTACGCAGAGTACATATTCGACTGGGGCAACTACGAATCGAGCGTTTTTGTTTCGATCGTCAGCACCGTCCGGGTGATCAACCTGCTCGTGATACTTCCGACCGTGACACGGATCGTCCGCGGCCCACAGAGCGGCCAGCAGCCCAGCGCCACCGGGTCCGATACGCTGGATATCGTGATCATCCGGCTGTCGATCCTGTTCGATATGGCCGGATACGTCGGGTACGCCACGGTGCGGACGGGACCGCTCATGATCCTCTCCGGGATGGTCGCGGCCCTGGGAGGCATGGGTTCGCCGACGCTGCAGTCGTCGCTCACGAAGCATGTCCCTCCGGACCGCATCGGCCAGCTTCTCGGAGCGACCGGTCTCTTACACGCCCTGGCCCGGGTCGTCGCGCCGACGATCCTGAATCTGATTTACAGCTTGACCGTGGGCAAATTCACGCAGGCGGTGTTTGTGTGCTTGGCGTCTGTGTTCGGCCTTACGTTCGTTCTGAGCTGGGGCATCAGACCGCATGGTGGGTGCAGCCATTTTAAGACTACGCACTGAAGAATGGTCAAAGACTGACGTGTATATATAGTTTACCTGGAAGTATCCCCCGTCCCAAGTCCCGCTGAGCCGAACGATGCTAGGCCCGATGATGAGGAAGAGAACACGGTTCCACAGCGGTCATAAGCCCCTATCCAGAATCTTCAATGCCATATAAAATCATTACCACGGTCAACGTCGTGCAAGATACCCGACATCCTGTACTGATCTTCATACCGTCTGGCTTCTTGTGTCACTTCTTTCCTGGACACCCATTACCTTGACTCCGAGGCTCTGTTTTGGATATATATATATAGACTTTAGAATGGTTTAGAATGGTTGGCAAGTTATCCATCTAGTCCAGTACTTATTTATGTCTGGACGGGTCGCTCTGGAGGAGCCCTTGACTCAGAACTGAATATTATTTTTCCTATTATTGCACTCCGGCTTTTTCGTATCTACCTGCCTGCCCAGCGAATCTAGGTATCTTACGTGTGGACCATCAGGATAACAGCCTTCTTGCTTTCTTCTGCTGAACGAACGTACATACATACAGTATGATACGCTGTTGTTGTTCTCTGGTCTTGGTCCTTGACCCCATTCTCTTCCGCTATGCCTCCTTTGTCTTTCATTCTCGTTCTCGCTCTTATTTTCCAATAAATAAGAGGCTATAGAATAGTCCAGGTTAGGGTACCTACCTAGGTAGGTAGGTAGGTAGGTAGGTAGTCATCTAGGTACTAAGTCAACAAGCTTGTTGTGTGCCTTCCCATCACTATTGAGGGAAGCCCCAGATTTTTAGTATCCCATTCGCTCTCTCTACCTTAATATTATCTACACAGTAGTTCGTACCTATGAGCAATGGCACAACCTACATACCAACCATCTCAGAGTAGTCTGTTCAGTTCAGTTCACCTGTCAGCTGAGTACAGTACGGTAGTAAATAAACCACATGATAGCGATCCAATCATCAATTTCATCTCCCCAAAGAGGTTCCCGCTGCTTTCTTCGTGAAGAATCATTTTCAACCATTTAGCACAGTGGCCGCCGTCTTGCATTATTATTAGATATATATAGGACGACTGGCTTGACAGAGATGCGCCATGTTCACCGTTTAAGTTGACAGCAGCCGACGACGCCGTGCATGGATGATCGGCGGTGCCGATGATCCACGACCGTTAAGAAACGCCAAGATGTGCGACTCGCACCGCTCCGATTGGTGGGTCAGGCTTCAACAAATTCAAAAGAAGCTGGGGACGTGGGGTTGGTGCAGCATTGGAAGGTGGGGGAAAGAAAAAAGTTAACAAGCATCTGAGTCCCTTAACTGACTGGCACTGGGGACATGTCCACTATGTGCTATATACCTAGGTCCTTAGTGACTAATCTGTATGTATTTGGGGCCTATCCACGTCGATTTGAAGTCAGTCGTTGTTTGAGGACTAGGTATCTACGTAGGTACAGTACATGTACAGTACGAAGGATTCGGTCCCAACGTAGTACTGGTGTGTTTTGCTGTCCGGTAGGCGGATCTAGATCTAGATATGATTCATTCACATGGAAAGGTGCTATGTACTGTACTGGGCATCTAGATTAGAGTATCGGGTTTAGAGTGTCAATTGGAGTACGGAGTACAGTATATATACACACATATATTGCGAACTTTGTCCACGACGTAGGTACTACTCAAAGTAATAGTCTCCGTGATTTGCGACAATACGGAGCAACAAATAGGAGAATATCAAAACATCTCGCCTATCCAAATCGACGTGCCATATCTGCACCTGCATAGCATAGGCGGGTACCTAGATGAAAAGGAAAGCTCGGTCTGGAACGGATCTTCAAACCACCCTAGAAGTTTCCAAGGTTGATTAATGGCCCAATACCTGGATCCTGCTGCGGTCCAGTGTCCCGGCATGCGTGCTCCTCATGCCTTCCTGCAACCAGCTCGGCCAGCCCCGGAGACCGGCCAGCAGGCTGTAGCGGGGCGGCAGGATCAGCTGCGCGCTCTCACCCTGGAGGGGCCAGCGACGGAACACCGAGAAATTTCCCGAAAGTGTCGACCGAATTGCAGGATTTCCGCGACGTGATCGCGTGGGTGCGCCAGCAGCCTGACTGATTCGACGTCGATCGTTGCGTGGCATGGGGCTCCAGCTTCGGAGGCATGCACGTCACGGCCTTGCTGGCCGAGGACCACCAACTGGCGGCCGGTATCGCCCAGTGTCCCTGTGTCGACGGCTTCGCTGCCTCCGTCAAAATTCCGCTGCTGCGCTCCGCACGCCTTCTTTCCTTGGCGGTGCGTGACGTGGTGTCATCCACCTTCTTCCGTCAAGAGCCGATATACGTTGCATTGGCGTCGGATGGATCGCCCAAATCACCGTCCGCTCTGATGACCAGACCCGAAGTTATGGCGGGATGGCAGAGGATCACCCCGGACGAGAGCATACCCTTCCCGGACAAGTTCACCGCCCGTTCCATTCTCGCTTTCAGCCTCGAGAGACCGGTCCGGAAAATCCACCGAAGCACCAAGCCGTATCTCGTGGTGCTGCCTACTTACGACAACGAGGCGCCATTAGACGCAGCGGAGGAGGCCGTCCGTCGGACTCCTCTGGGCGAGGATCTTAGGGTTAAAGGTGGGCATTTTGATTTGTACGCAGGTGGCATTGCATTTGAGGAGAACATCAAGGGACAGCTTGCATTTTTGAAACGCGTCCTTGGGTGACTGTGACTAGGCATGTACACAACAGACCGATGTAGGTTAGACAGTTGTCAAAGGTGCTGTATTAATTCAATCGCATTGGTCCAAGCAGGCAGGCCATGGGGTAAAGTACAAGTACATTAAGCAGCACAAGGAGGTTGGTACCTAAGGTAGCTCATCCTCCTCATCGGATCTATCTGTCTCCAGGGGCCTTTCATTGGGAGGGGAGGGCCTGCAAGCAATGTCTAGTGGGAATCTTTAATATTATCCTTTACCGGAGTACCGACTAGTTTGTTCTCGAGGATGACGTTTGGCTCCGAATACAGCATTATGTCCTCATACGTCTCTGGGAAGGCGACAAAGAAATCCGTATCCATGGTGTACCTCCAAAGGTCGTAAAGGCATGTATGATACTAGTTTGAGAAGCGATACATCTCAGTGGCGTGGCCAAATTCGTAAGCATTCGAAACAGGGTACAGCCAGACGAAGCGAAACCATTTGGAAAAGATCTCCCAAAATTTGCTTGTAAGATTTGGTGAACCACAAAGGACCAGACGTTCCCGCAACCCAGACCTTTAGACATTAGTATTGAACTTCCAACGGGGAATGGAAACGTCTTGTAAACCGAGGAAACAGAGATCAAGTTCAGAAAAGGGGGGAAAAAATACCAGGCAAAGAAGTCCGAGACAGCATCATGAGGGAAACGAAGCTGCGAAGATCTGCACATTGTAGTTTATTTGAGAGGGGTATCGTACCTAGGCCGATACCATACTGGAAGCTTGTTGAAAGTCTCCGGGACAACGAGGAACTGGGATCGTGAGCCGCAAGAGAACAGGTTCTATAGAAATGTTGCACGTACAAGCGGCAGCAGATGAACGCCATACAACATGGCTAATCTGGTCAAAGTCCCCCTCCGTAGAGGAAGACGCTCATCAACTTGACGGATGTCCCAGTCCCGTTCTCCGCAAATCGACTGCCGCACGCTAGCGCACGGAAGTCACCGGGGAATTCCCCAGACCTGGGGTTAGGTGGCATTGAGGCTTAATAATGAGCAGGGGTCAATAATAAGGCGCCATCCGAGTAGCTGGGCGGCCGATAAAGCGATCACAGTTCAACGAGGTCGCTAACTTCGGTGCCTGTCACACCAGCCCCGGAGAACGGGGTATTGGCTGTGTGGATCTGGTCGTCCTCAAATCCATATTTTCTTCTGCTCGCAGGAATTCTGAGTCGTATATATAGCAAGGCGGATGCCTCTTCAGAAGGACGAGCTATGCGCTGATATCAATAGGCCTGTAAAACGATATCCCGGGTCGAGGGTGGCATTCCAGAAAGAGCAGCCATGCTCCCGGGATGGAAGCGGCATCAGGGGACCAGCAGATCCATTTGCCTTATCTGGCAGGTCAGGGCCTGAGTGAGATGGAGTAAAGATGATCATTCTTGTCCGATGCTGAAGGCGCGAGCTGTCGGCCTGAGGCATCTCCGTGCGGCTGGCCGGAGACGGCGGAAGCGGGTGATCTGATGTGTGCAGGTCACGTGTACAGACCTGACGGACGCGGGATTAGGTAAGCCATGGACCGCCCGCCCGAAGTCAGAATTCAGTGCATCCGACGCTTCTCTCCACCGAAAAGCCGTTGATTGATTCTGTGCTCTCCCCCGCAGGGGACCAATGCACTCGATTGCCTCTCAGTGGGCTCAATTCGACCTTTCGTGCACCTCCGGGGCTTATTCGATGGCTTGCTGACGAAATAAATGTGCACGCCCTCTTCCCCGGTCGCGGTGCCCGGCTGACCTCTGCCCTCTGCTCATGTTCTCCAAGTCGGCGGGCAGCTCTGCTGGTGTTCCCTCGAGGAATGCCCTCCGGGTGCTCCGGCAGTTGGCCCTAGCTGGGTCAACTGTCGGAAGCATTTGCACCATCGCGACCATCACCTACGATGTCCACCGCAGAGTCCGCATCGCCGAACGCATCATCGAGAACAAGCGAACCATCCAGTCCTCCGCGCCCAATTACGATGCCACGTCCGCTGCCAGGCGGCTGGCTCGCATGATCGAGGCCGCGGAGGCGGGGGAATTCATGGGCCTGGATTCCCTGAAAGACGACGACCGGAAACTGAGGAAGCGACGGGATTCGCAAGTTGCCAGCGCAAGTCCCGCACAGGATGAACAGGCCGTGCCCAAGGACGGGAGTGAAAATGCTCCGGTGAAATCAGAGACAAAAGTACCGCCTGTGTGGTTACTTCAAACGCAATCGCAAGATCGCTTCCCCGCGTCGGTTAAGAATCTGTGGGGGGCACGCAAACCAAACGATTCGCAGGAGCATCGGGAGACTGAGGGAACGGACTCTCCCAGCGCTGAGCAAGAGCGTCCGGCCACACCTTTGAGCCGTGTAGACTCCGGTATCGGGCTCGCACAAGATGAGAGACTGTCCGAAAATACAACCAAGGAGGCAATTCCTGATGAGAATGTATTCTACGCCCCGGACCGGATCCGTGATTTACTCGATCGCGACCGGCCAATTGAGGCCGCACAACTGTTCCTGGATACGCACCCCGCTTCTCTGAAGGGTCTCCCCTCGGACCGAAGAGAGCTCGCGCTGGAGATTTTCTTGGTCAATTGCAGAGAAGGGAACGTATTCATAGCCAAAAGCATTTTTGAGCGGATCGAGGCGGTCGACAAGGTCAACCTGACGATGTGGAAGGCTTTGCTGTTTGCGCTGGCACAGAAAGGACACGTCGAGTCGGTTGCCACGCTTTACCTGAGATACAGGCACCAGTTCCACGTGCCGCCTTATCTGGTCGACATCATCTTGAGGGCTCTCCTGGAGTCACACAGACTGACGACTGCAAAATGGTTCCTTTTCAGGAATCTTAAGCTGGACCAAAACTGTGGCCTGAGCGGTCTGTACCTCAGCGGCCTGTGGAAGAAAACGAGAAGCATAGAGCTCCTGAACGGACAGTTCCAGAAGTTGCTCAAGTTCCTTCGGAGACTGGGGAAGCGTCCTACAGAGAAGCTCTTCAACCCCATGTTGAAAGCATACGTTGAGTTTGGCAGGGTAGCAGATGCCGAGGCCCTCGCGACCCTTATGGAGACGAAATATGAGATACCGCCCAGCTGCCGATCAAAAGGTCTGCTTGTGTACGCCCAGGCGCTCCGGTGCGAATGGGAAAAGGTCGAGCGTGGCCTCCAGGAGATGCATGATCTGGGGTTGACCGAGAACCGGCATGATTTCACGAGGATCTTCGACCGCATATTCCTGGAGTACTGGGTGGTGAATCCGGGATCTGCCATCCGCGACTTTGTCTTCCGGTCCATCGAGAGATATAACCTGGTTCCGGACGCCGTTCTCTACAAGCACATCCTGGAAGCTTTCGTCGAGAAGGGCGATCAGGATATGATCGCGGAGCTCAGCCATCTGGCCCGGGAACGCAACTGGAAGATCCCCATCGATGAGAAGGAGTTCCTGGAAATCCTACGGACTCGTCGCCACGCAGTGGAACAGAGCCCGGTCGGCTTCTGGAACATGCTCCAAGCCGCCAGGATCAAGTATGGCCAGTCGGCGACCTCCCAGCAGATCCTCGGTTATGACCGGACGTCGTTTCCTCTCGTGGAGGTTAATCAGATGCCCTACAGCGACTACTCGGTGGCCTGGTACGAAAGGACCATGAAGCAGATGCTGCCCTCGAGGCCCGTGGACCAGTACCAGAGCCTCGACAAGCAAATGTCCTACTACATGCATGTGGGCAAGATGGACGAGGCGCTCCGGTGTTTCCGGAACGCCAAGGAGGCCAAGCTTGTCTTGAAGCAGCGGCATGTCGAGCTGGCCGTGGCTGCCACCCTCATCAAAGACGGCCTCGCTGCCGCGCGCGCGGTGGTCGAGGAGGAATGGAGGGAGCTGCGGCGCAAGGTGCAGTTCTTCCCTCTGTTCTTCCGGCAGGTCATGGAGGCCGAGCCGGCGGACGAAGGGGAGGTGCTGAAGATGGCCGTCTTCCACTTCTACAACCTGTGCTGGGAGAACCCCAAGCTGATCGTCAAGCACCACATCACGGTTGCGACCAGCCGGCGCCTGATGGTGGATCAGAAGCCGGAGGTGGCGCTGGACCTGCTGAAGGACGTGTACATGTCGCGCTACGGGCGCACGCGCAAGTTCGACGGCACCTGCATGAAGATGTTTGTGCGCGCCTTCGAGCAGACGGGCAACGTCGCGGGCGTGCGGTGGTGCATCCTGACGGCGCTGTCCCGCGGCACCGCGCTGAACCGGGACCTCGTCGTCGAGGTGCGCCGGGCCCTGGCGTCGCTGCGATGGAACCAGAAGGGCCAGCACAGCGAGCACTACCTGGCGTACCTGGACTACCTGGCGGGCCTGCTGGAGCAGAAGAGCAACGGCGTGCCCGAGCTGCGGCACCTGCGGACCAACCGCGGGGAGAAGCGACTGGCGCGGAAGACGTCCGAGGAGCCGCGCGTGGTCGACGAGCTGCGCAGCGACTTTGCCAGCGTGCGCCTGGTGGTGGAGCACTGGGACGAGGAGCGCGAGCTGGAGCAGCTGTTTGGCGGCGGCGACACCGACCCGCGGGAGACGGCCAGGCGGTGGAGCGAACGGCAGGTGTTGACCGCAGGGAACCTCGACGACCTGGACGAAAAGGACTGCCTGGAGATGATGCCCCCGGCGCAGGAGTCCTTGACCATGTAGTCTATAGTATAGTACTGTGTGGGATGCCCGACAGGGCTCTCGGGACCAATGGGGGGCGAGACGACTTGGATGGACTGACGGATTATCATCGGATCAGATGGGATTGTATGCCTAGAACACACCGCTGCTCTTGTAACAATCTCCTCTCGTGGCTCTTGTGCAGAGGCGGACGGATCTGTTGGGATATTCGTGGATGGTTCTCGTCTTTACCCCTGAATCCTGTACGATTACGGACAGTGTAGATACCAACACGCACGCATCCGGACTGTATGAATGGATGAGCACCATCTGCACGAGATATCGCTGTATACATACGTGTAGTATGCAAAAGTACCTCGACGAATGTTGCAACAAGAGTATCTAATGGCCTCGAGGCTGGACGCTAGAGTAGCGTCCGCCGCGGCGCGGGCCGCGGAGCTTCACATGCGTCTTTGTCTGTCCTCACGCCACCGTGCGGACAACGGCTCCTCCTCCTCCTCCTCCTCCTCCTCCTTTCTTCTCTTTTCATCTCCCATCATCCTCTCCAGCAGAATATGCGCCAGAGTCCGCTGCTCCTCGCTCGTGTCTAGCCCATTGCCTGCCCTCCGCTGCCTTCTTCCCCCCCAATGTCGTCCACCATCACCATCTCCGCCGTCGAGGCTCACGAGAAGCCCCCCGTCGCGGAACCTCGCGACGAGGCCGAGGAGCGCCGGCGCGTCCACCACGAGGCCGACGTGGTCATCGTCGGAGCAGGCATCCTGGGCTGCGCGCTGGCCGTGGCCCTGGGCAGACAGGGACGCAGCGTGCTGCTGCTGGAGCGCTCGCTCAAGGAGCCCGACCGCATCGTCGGCGAGCTGCTGCAGCCCGGCGGCATCCGCGCCCTCGAGCAGCTCGGCCTCAGCGACTGTCTCGAGGACATCGACGCCATCCCCGTCTCCGGCTACAATGTCATCTTCCACGGCGAGCAGGTGCCCATCCCCTACCCCAAGACCGACGGCCCCTCGTCGCCCGCGCCCCAGGGCCGCGCCTTTCACCACGGCCGCTTCGTCATGAAGCTGCGCGCCGCCGCCATGGCCGAGCCCCATGTCACCGTCGTCGAGACCACCGCGACCTCCCTCATCACCTCCCCGGAGACCAACGAAGTCCTGGGCGTCGAGTGCGTCACCAATGGCTCGCAGAAGGACGCCTACTTCGGCCACCTCACCGTCGTCGCCGACGGCTACGCCTCCAAGTTCCGCAAGGAGCACCACCCGCACACCCCCAAGGTCAAGTCCAAGTTCTACGGCCTCGAGCTGATCGACGCGGAGCTGCCCCTGCCCTACCACGGCCACGTCGTGCTGAGCGACGGGCCCCCCGTCCTGCTGTACCAGATCGGAACCCACGAGACGCGGATCCTCGTCGACATCCCCGAGAACCTCCCCTCCGCGTCCGTCAAGAACGGCGGCGTGAAAGCCCACCTGCGGAACAACGTGCTGCCTTCCCTGCCCAAGTGCGTGCAGCCGTCGGTCCTGGCGGCCATCGAGAAGGGCCAGCTGCGGTCCATGCCCAACTCCTTCCTGCCTCCCGCGACCAACAGGACCCCCGGGCTGGTCATCCTGGGCGACGCGCTGAACATGCGGCACCCGCTGACCGGCGGAGGCATGACGGTCGCGCTCAACGACGTAGTCACCATCCGCGACCTGCTGAGTCCGGAGAAGGTGCCCAGTCTGGCGAACACCCGGAAGGTGCTGAAGCAGATGTCCGCGTTCCACTGGAGGCGGAAGAACTACGGGTCGACGATCAATATCCTGGCGCAAGCGCTGTACGCTCTTTTTGCCGCTGATGGTATGTTCTCTCTGCAACCCTCCTATTGTTGATCATCCATTCACCTACTGACTACGTCCAGACCCCTACCTCAAAGTCCTCCAACGCGCCTGCTTCCGCTACTTACAGCTCGGCATGGTCGACGGGCCCATTGGCCTGCTCGCGGGCCTGATTCGCAGGCCGCTCGTGCTCTTCTGGCACTTCTTCTCCGTGGCCTTCCTCGCCATATGGATCCAGCTCAGCGAGGCGCCGTGGTACATGCTCCCCTGGACGCTGGTGCAATGCGTCCGGGTGCTCTGGACCTCGTGCGTGGTCATCTTCCCGTACATATTCGCCGAGATGAAGAGTTGAGTTTGATAGATTCCCCGCTTCTTTTTCGTCCTTTTCGTCTTTTTGTTTTATTCTACGTTTATTACTTTCGGGTTTCGACTCACGACAATACGTACATACCTGTAATCTAATTATACATCTAGATTAGAGAGGGCAGGGCCGAGATGAGGAGTGTGATGTGCTGATATGTCTCCGCCTGTGTTGATTTATTTGCTATCTATTATGGGCTATTCCTTCCGATGTCGATGTCGATGTCGACCCGGGCCATGTTTCACTTTCACCGCCCTTACATACAGCTTACAGACAGACAGGCAGGCGTCTGTTGCGCGTTCTGTGTTCTGTGTGTGTATGGTTCCTGTGTTGTGTTGGGGTCCAAGATACATACATGCATACATACATACAGGGTTTCCGGGATACCAGGGACGCGGTGCCTTAAGCTGCATGTCTCTTTTGGATTTTTTGTTCCCTTGTGGTTTCAACTCTTCACTCATCATATCATCCGGATACCAAAAAAAAGAAAAAAAAAAGAACGACAGATGTGGAATGGGACCCATGTCAATATCAAGCTTAAGGCAAGCGAAAAAGATTAATGTGTATAATCATAGTCACAGCTAGTCAGGTTATGTAGGTAGATAGAGAGCTTGGTCCTTTCGGCTAGATAGATACCTACTTAAGTGAAAGAGAAATCAAGTAATTAGGTACTCGGACATAATAATAATAAGCTCAGGGGAAGAAAAAAGCTGTCATTGTCAACTGCTCGCTATTGTTGACAATGCTTTTTTGATCATCATACAATACAGTAGGATTCACTGCAGTCCTCCTCCTCCTCCTAACCTCCCCGGAAACACTTAAAAAAAATTCCTGTACAGTACATATACTCAGATTCATTGTCCATTTTCCTTTGACAGAGTTTATATATATATATATATATATATATATATAAGTTGACTCAGGACCAGCCAGCTAGCCTGCCTGCCTGCCTGCCTGCCTGCCAGATCCAGGCTATAACAACAATAACAATGAGACCCTGCAGCGGACTATGTATGTATGGCTATATGCATGCAAAAAGGAGTAGATAGATATATGGATAGATATATCTAGATAGATGGATGGATTGTCTGTCTAAGACCGTCCGATTCTACAGTTCCACTACGATATTAGTAGGACGTAGTAGTAGATGTAACTACGGGCACTTTTTTTTTATTAAAACAGCAGCTGAATCTACCTACCTACCTGACCTAGGTACGTACAGTAAGTACACAGTGCGCTGTTCTACTACCAGAATGAGACGGAAAAAGAGGACAGGAACCCATCTTCGATCTTTCATCTTTTCCATTCATGCATGTTTATATGTATTAACTATATCGACCGACAGAAACTCAAAATCGAATCGATTCTACATAGCTCTCTCTCAATCAATCATTGACTGCGCTGAATCTAACTGACTGACATGAACATTTGGCTGGTATAATTCTTCAAAAAGGCAAAAGACAAAAAACGAAAAATGAAAAAGCAAACAAAAAAAGACAAAAAACAATAAAACCGAACTAAACCCACAAAAAACAAACTCGCCTGGCTCCCTTGCTATGGTATAATAATAATAATGGTGACAGGTATACGAGAAACAAAAAACAAACGCAAAAAACCAAACCACAATGAACACAACAAAAAAGGACAACAATTGACATGAAAAGAACCAAACCGACCAACCTCGCTTTTGCGACCTGAATTGAAAGGAGGATCTGTGTCTCTAATACTACTACCCGCCTGTATGCTTTTGAGCGATATCAACAACCTTCCCTTGCTGCTAGCTTTCAGAGAGCCGTCCCAAATAGATGATAAGTGATGATGATGGTGGCCATTTTCCCTTGTTGCTTTTTGTTTGGTGGGGGGGGGGTGGAAGCCACAGACGGTAAAAAGATCGCGAGACCTGATCGATGCAAAATAGAAAGGGGAAGAAAAGCAGAAGATAGGGAGCCAGTGAGGATATATGATCGTTCGCAATGGAAGCCAACCTAACCAGCATATGTCGAATAAGTTCGACTTGAGCGACAATGTAAAGACACGGAGGGACCCGCCTGGGATGCAAACAAGGGGTGCACAAGCAACGACAAAATTTGAAACAAGCGCTATGAGGTATAGAAACAGATTTTAATGCAATTCAGGCGAGCAACCCTGCACCGTCTGCCAACCAGCCAGACCCTTAAACTGCCGATCTCCATTATCTGACCTTGCAATAACGCCGGGATGTAAAAGTGAAGGCAGAACATAAAGAAGAAACAGGAAAAGAGCAGAGAAAAAAAAAGGTCATATACGTTCGATCCAAAATAATCTCATCCGGAAATTCCAGCGTCAAACGGACACCCATCTTCTTTCTACAGTGTCGAAGTTACCAAAAAGAGCCTCGAGTCAGGAAAGGGTGGAGGTCAGACTCTCAACAACATTTCGAATATTAAAGACACGCTTCTCTGGAGGAAATGCTAACGTTGCCACTACTTAGGGGCAGACCTTCAAACGGTTGAGACTCTCCAGGTCGGAACTCGGTCGATTGTATATTGCGCCTAGGTTAGCCGGGAGATCACTGCAGACACGACTCACGACATAACCATGTAATAATACGAGCATATAGAGTCTCGCTTCTGTAGAAGACGGGCTCCGGAGAATATCAACCAATCTGACATTCTGCAGCATAGCTGAAACATTCCCGAACCCGGGTCGTCCGGGGCGACTGCGAACTTGGAAGCGTATCATCACATCTTGACATTCCAGGTCCTCTTTTCACCCGCCCTTCCTCATGGATTCATCCACCGGCAAGGGTTCGACACCATTAGAGTGATTATGTCGAGGTTCTGCGGAAGATTTCGCGCCTCTTTTATGCTTCTTCTTGGTTGTCTGCCAACCGCCGTTCGTGGTTGCGGTCCCAGACTCGTGCCCCGGAGAAACACCGTTTGGTTTCCGCGGTAGCGACTCTGGCTGCCGCTCTTTGGTATCAACTGGCGCCGGTGACGAAGCGCCGGGCGCATCCTGTCGACCCTTTGGCTTCGTCTTATGGTTGACACCATTCACTTTCTCGAAATCAGGGCCATTTGATCGACGTTTCGCTGTTGGTGATGACGTACGGGGCTCCGTCACAGGGGATAGACCGGAGGCCGTGGTCGTCCTGTCACCTGAAGCAGACAGTCGTGATTCAGGTGTATCCTGGTCTGACACCTCTTGGGAAGAAGAATAGTGGTTCGTTTTCGCTCTTTCCCACGTCGATTGGGGTGACGACTCGGCTGAGCGGTCAGGGTTCGAGATGTGGAAATTCTGTAGTCGACCGGAAAGAAAAGCAAGTCTTCCGCCGTGTCCATTGACATATGTTTCATTGGCATTGACCTGGTTCGGGATTTCGGGGTTCTGCCGCGACAAGAAACTTTGACGATCCATCTCGAAGGAACTATGATCCTGCGGGTCCTGGGACAAAGTATCCGACGCACTGGCAGGGGTGTCATAGCTGGGTTCGTCAGAGTTCGAAGTGCTAAGATTCATGCTCGCAAAGTGATCAGCGCTATCCCCGTGCACTGGACTTCGGTGTTCACTCGGGGGAACCGATCCATCCACGATCAAGGGCCCCCGATCGTGGGACGGTATCGGTCGTGCTGACGTCTGCTGTTGCGAGGACGCGGACTTTGAATTAGAAGCAGAGGCATGGTCTGGTGACGAACTGGGTGTTTCGGTCGGAGGTGAGCCAGCCGGTCGATAGTCGTGCGCACTTCGCAGGAAAGGTGATACTCCACCGCTTGGAAACGCTAGCCCAACCGGGGTAACAAAGGGTGACATCATTGGATTCTGGTGATAGGCCTGCAACTGAGGCGAACCGCCAAGATAGTACCCAATATATTCGGGCGGGCGACTTTCGTCGAGGTAGGCTGACCGTGAGATATTGGGTAGACTGCTTGGCATAAAGGTCGTCTCACCTCCCCCCTGTGTTCCGCCCGGAGACCCTGGAGTAAGACGCTGCTTCGAATCCTGCTGGCTATCCACGGCCGGCGCCGAAGAGTACAGCGGAGGGAAATTCTGCACCATCGACGTCTGCAGTGGCCGTGCAGGCTGCGAATGGGCCCGGAGCGATCCGCCGGGAGATCCATTTGAGATGGAGGATCGACGGTGATTACGCCGACCTTCCGGCACAGCAGCAGTGGCGGATGGTGACGGCGGATTCGTATTACTTCCCGGTACATTGGAAACCGTGAGTGGAAGGTAGGCGGGGCTATAGAAGACTTGTTGGCGGATCGGAGCTGTGAGAGGCGGATGATTCACAGTCCCGGATCTAGCACGAGAATTCTCGTCGCCCGTGGCCTCTTGCTGCTGAGGGAACGGAAATTGAATGAAGGGCTGACGAATGAGAACCGGCGGCGGTCTGCCGCTGAGAAGTGCCTGGTTCTGGAGCTGCATTCTCAGTTCCTGTTCCTGGGCCTGGAGAATCTGGATCTGCTGGTAGAGGTGATCATGTAGCAAGTACTGCGCTTGCTGTGCCTGAAGAGAGAGCTCCGACGGGGTCAATCCAGCATTTCCAAGACGGAAGTTATTAGGCTTGTTGGCGGCGCTCGATGACCGACGACCCGAGTTCCCACCACGGGTGTACTGGCTTGAATGTCGACCACCACGGGCACCACCTCGACCGCCACGGGAAGGATATGACGGAGTCGTCAGAACCGGTCGCGGTTGCGGGGGCGGTCGCTCCCAGGTGCGCTCCTCCTCGGGTGGGAACTCGTACTGCTCACAAGCCTCCTCCAGGTTCGCTCGCGCCACTGCCTTGAACGCCCTGCGGAGTTCGATGTGGACGCCACGGAAGGAAGTGTCGTCTGCAGTGTTTCCCAGGTTCCTCGACGTGTTGAACGGCTCCTCCACACATAACCGGTTGTTCTGCAAAAGGTGCCAGCCTTTGGATTCTTTTGGTATCAACTTGCCCTCGCGGACAGAAATGACGTACTTCTCGTAATCGACTTCGTGACCGTAGTAGCGAAAGAACTGGAAAAGCAGTTCGCCCAAAGACTGTTTATTCGCACGCCCAAAGCCAACTAGGGAGTCGAGATCGTCGTCGAACGACGAAACCAAGCCATTTTCCTCCACTCGCTTTTTGTGAGGGCGTTTTTGAAGACTCGGCAGAATCGGAGGATCTCGGGTTTGCAAAAAGTTGATTATCAGGCAGATCCAAGTGTAAGAGCTTAGTGTGCCTCCAAGTGCTAGGGTACAAGAGATCAGCATCCGCGACCATGCAGAGTCGAGGCCATTGCCGGGGACGAACCTGCGTCGTTCAATACCCGTCGCTTCGTCCAATACTTTATTATCATGGCCAAGGGCCGCACACGCTCGTCGATCTCCACATAGGTTCTGATCATACGGGTATTCTCCAAAGCCAAGGTGTTGTTGACGTTCATATCACAAGCCAGCTGCAACTCCGGATCCCAAATCTTCACGATCGGGACCTTGGCGTGGGACACACAGACAACACGCTCCATGCCATCTGTAACACATCGCACGTCAGCCTCACGACTCCTGCAGGACGGTTGGGTATCCTTACGCTTCGCCAGAACATCGGCCAATAAGCACACGCGCTCCAGCTCTTTGTACGTCGTGGTTATACAGATGTCCACTACCTCGATCAGTCACATCGGCCCAACATCCAAGTTTCTGCCGCGGACAAAAACATACCGTCAGAGTCGCTGGAGCAGAGCTTATTCCCCGAGGAGCCGAAGACGTGGACCTTTATATTGCTGCCCGGCCACTGGTTATTTAAGAGCTTTTCCAGCTTCTTAACCAGCTGCTTCCTCCTGTCGTCACTCTCTGCTGACGGCAATAGCCGGTCATACATCTCCCTCATGTCCCCGCTGAGCTTTTCCTCCTCCTCGGGAGTGAGCTTCTCCTTCAGTCCCTCTTTCTCCTCCGGCAAGAGATCACCGCCCAGGGAATACGGCATCCTTCTCCTGAAGAAAGCCATGCCGGTCTCGTATTTGCAACCGCCCAACGGTTTCCGGAGCGAGGGTAGGGCATGGTTCGATTCCGACTGTGTGGAACGCGGGGAAGTACTGCCGCGACGGGGAGACGGCGATCTCGAGCGGATGGACATTCGGCGGGGATGCTGATACGGCGTCGACGGCAGCGAGCTCGACTGCTGCGAGGCCAATGGCGGCCGCGCAGGCGCATCGGACGATGCGTCGGTGGACAAGTTCCACGCCATGGTGGGAGGCTTCTCCGACGCTACCGGTGAGACGTCACCTGAAGGACGAGGAGATGTGGCATTCTCATGGGTCACGGAGCTCATGCAGCGACTCCAACGTTGTCAGGCAACGTTGGCCCTCGAAGAGGGGTGATCCAACAAAAGTTCCTGGGGAAACGGGGCCTGCGACCGGGAAGACTCGTGTCAATATCAGAATTCCAACGCAACCGTGTGGCAGGCGCGGAACAAACGGCGCGCCGCTCCCGTGCGGCCCAAGTAAAATTGTCGAAGGATCGGGGGACTCGTGGAGGGACGGGGGGAAAGGTATTGGATGGTGGAGGGCTGAGGACCGTACGTGGGAGCCGTGAGGGGGGGATGGGGTAAGCAGCGATAGGTGTGCTATATAAGAGCCAGAGTATAATCGATCAAAGGGAGTGCGTACTCGTCCAACAGGCGCGAGAGCAACCAGAGGCGCCCCTCGATGTCCGTGAGAAGTATCTGGTTGTTTCCTCTGACAGGGTCGGGAGGGCCGGGTCCTGATGTTTCCCTGTCGATCCTCCAACCGGATGCACCTTAGGGGAGACTCTTTAGATCCACGTGAGGGCAGTGCCGGTCGAGGATCACGACCAAGAGAAGTGTGATATGCAGCTCGTCTCCTCAAGGGCCAGCCTGGGTGATATATGGATTGACGAGAATGGGCTGCTGGCGGCGGCCACGACTCGACCGCCGAAGAAGGAAGTGACCGTCTAGAAGCACGACCGCGGAGAGTCTGTGAAGTGCTGGGCCAGGGGAGCGAGGACTCGGGGAGGTCGAGGATGGCACGGCCGAGGGAACGAACGAGCGAACGGGGGAGAGCTGTCCTGCAGAGACGGAGGGTTCGAGGAGGGGGATGAGCAGAAGAAATGGAGGGTGGACGTCGGGGCGAGCGAAGAGGTGCTTGTTCTGCGCTGCTCTGGTCAGGTCTGTCTGTTTCTCGGCCAAATTAATCGCAGCGGCGAGAGAAGGCCCGGGACGGGGCAGGAGGCAGGGCATCGCGGTGCGGCAGCGGCAGACCGCAACGTTTGTGTGCTGGCGCCTCAGGCATCCCGCGGCCCTTCAGCCTCCAGGTGCGCCCTGCGACGACGGCGGATCCGCGGTGGGACCCGGCCTGACGAGCAGCAGCGCTGCTCACCTCCGATGGCATACAGTGATCATATATCGATGGGACAGCCTTCTTTCTACCGTTCTACGCTCCGCCCTGAGGCCTCCCTCAGCCTCTGCTCGATGCGTCGACGGCGGCTCGGCACGTGCCCGGTCCTCGTGCCGCCCGCGCCTGTCGCCCTGCGCGTCCCCGATGGCACCGCCTTGCCCTTCCGGGCTGTGTCCACGACGCCTTCACTTACAGTACGCCGTTGTTCCCCCGCAAAGCTTTGTTGTCCAGGCCCAGTTGCCTCGAGAGTCGAGACCGACCGCAGGACGCTTGAGCCTGTCTGACGTGCTCCCGCCACTGTGGCCTTTTGTTTGTTGGCACGGCCCTGCCTTCTAAGCCGGCTGACGCCTCGTTGTTCATCGTTCCTTTCTCATCATTCTACCCTTGTTCACGTTCAGACCAGGTCAGCATCACGAAGATCAATTTTCATGACCCCCTCCTTTCTCTCTCGTTCGAGACTCTGCAGTTGAACTCCCAGAATGGGAACGGTAACTAGGCACCAGTATGCGAAAGGAGACATACATGTCTCATCCAGTCATCTCGAGAAGCAGAGTGGCCCCTTTATCACATCATCACTATCGAAGGCAGTAGGACTTGACCTAGACCAATGCTATGTATGTACGTAGTAAGCATATGTAATCTGCCCAATTTCCCTGTCCCCATAGTAAGTCTACCAGTAACGGGAAGACTGTGACAGCCGTAATGTCTTCCCTCTGTGCCAAAAGCAGGAAAGATAGAGAAGCCAGAGACGTGCACAGACAAAAAGACCGGTGTCATCAAGGGAACAGTCTGTTCTCGGTCCCCTCCGCATCTCAGAGGCAAAGGGGCAGTATAGCTGCAGGTGGAAGGCAGCAGTTGCGGACTCGAGGCTGGAATGAAGTAGCTCCTACCACAACGTCTGGCCAGCGGTGTCAGGGGCGCCAGCCAAGAGCAGTTTTGGAGTTATTCGATGTTATCCAGATGTGAGTAGGACGCAATCGATAAGGCATCAAAATGAGCGCAGGGTGGTATGTGGAGAGACCGATACTTCAATGGTAGGCATATAGCCCCACCCCAATATGGCAAGAAAGCGGGTGCGGATTAGGACAAAAGGAAAGTATGAGCAGAGGGCCAAAATAACGTGAATATACTAGATATATTTATTGAAAAATCTACACATTTCAGGTTGTGGGATTAGATCGAGCCAATCTAATCGCCTGAAATCTCCGACGCGAAGGTTGCAGTTGACAGTTCTACTACTGTGCACAGAGCATATACAGGTGTCACATCCCTATACCTCATCCAGCGTGTTATTCTGTCAGGCTGGGGTCCACCGGTCAAGTAAGGAGGCTAAAATCCTGTCACCTGTGGCACATCATCCACCTTCGAGAAGCAGCTTCGAAGTCGGGCAAGAAAGGAAAGTTGTGACGAGTCGAGTGACCCGTCCTGCGCACGATAAATACAAGAGGTACACGGCGCGCGTGCCTGCCGCGAGCACACATGCGGTCGCACCGTAGCGGGACAAAGGAGGGGGATAAAGCAGGGGTGCGATGGAGAAGGGAACCAAGGTTCAAAGGACGCTCGCGGTTCTGCCGGATTGCCGGGCCTCGCAAGCCAAGGCTTCACTTGGAGACTTTTAGCTTCCGACTCCCGAGAGCCAGAAGAAGCAGTACATAGTAGTACAAAGTAGTTAAAAACTGCGGACCGTGTGCTTCGTCCGCGCTGGAGCACCTGTCGCGCTGAGCTGGAGGCCTGGGGCCGAACTTGGAAGCGGTTCGCGTCGAGATGGAGAGGGTTTGGTTGCGCCTTGAATCGCAGGCACCAGAAGCGAGCTATCACCTGGAAGCCAGGCCTTGAGAAACCTGAGGAATTATATAATACTAATAATAAATAACGTGAACATGCAGACTCGGGCAAGTGCGTGATGGGCGAGCCGCAGTGTGCCCAACGGGGAGCCATGTAACCAATCCTCGAAGACGAATGGAGTTATGCGATTTTCTCTTCTGGGCAGTTGACAGTAATCAATTGTTCATCGTACACTTGGGTGCGGCGATCCTCGTTTCTGTCATTGAGAGTTCCGCCGCTGCGTATGAAAAGAATGTGCTGTAGTATAACGTAGCCACTGGGAATTGGCATCCCTCGTTTAACGATCCAGAATCCTGGGCTGCAATCTCTGGTACGGTTGAGCAGGTATTCGACTGTTGGTGGTAGAGATTCGAGGTACTTGGGGGCCAGTCGTCACAAAGACTCCCGCGACATGGTTGTGGGCCGTTCTGGATTGAATTTTTTTTACCGTAACACCAACTATCGGATCCAGAGCCGTCGATAGAACAACAGGCTTTGTTCTCGGGTCCCTTTTTTTAATCGCCAGAAGCCTCTGAATAATAAGAATAATAACATGCCTGAAAGGCAGTGGTTCCTGTTATCACGAAATGTTCGTCGGATGTCCCGCAGCGGCGCTCGGGGGCTAGCAACGGGAGCGGCCCAGCGCGCCCAGCGCGTCGTGCAGAGCGATGGGTACATTGCAGGCCGCCCCACCTGACTCCTGAGCGGACGGAGTCAGACACGGTGAAGGATGACCCAAACACACGATATCCCGGGTGAATCTGCGAAGGTCTGATCGTGGCTGTAGGGCCGTGGAACGCAGGGCTGGGGACGGGGTCCAAAATGCCATTGTTGGGCTGCGCAACGGTCGCGAGGCAGGACGGCCCAAGGCTTCACGCGCAACGGCACGGATGCCTCGAGCCGGGCCTGAGCGGCTCGCGGAGGTCCACGACGCTGCAAGAGGCGGACGTGGGTAGATTTGTCATGTCTGAGCTCTGGTAGATATCAATAATCAATCCATGATGATTCCTCTCCATTGTCTGGCTGCCTGAGGATATAATAATATGAGACGTGGCTGGTACGGCGTCAGACGGACAAGACGTGAACGGTAGCAGCGCCGCTTCACCACAGACGCCGCCGAGGGATGCTCATCCGGGGGTCTTCACAACGGCTCCGGCCTTACGACTTGGAGAAGGTCTGTGTCTGCGTCTGTTCTCCTGGTGGGACGCGCTGAACTTGGAGGCAGAGACGCTAGAGAACGCCCAGCGCTCTCCAACCTTCCGGTTACCGGGCGACCTCTGTGTCCGTATACCACCGTGCCTGGCCCTGGCCAGTCTCTGGCCCAGGACATTGGGTTCCTTAAACTCCCCACGATGCGGTCGACAGGATGGAATAGTGAACAGCAGGGTTCTTCTGTGCTGCCCATGAGGATGCGGCAGGGCAAATGAGGACCATGTACATACATACAGCGGTTACGGTCGCGGAGCGGTAACAGCAGTACAAGACCGCCAGAAGAAAAGACCGCCCGTTAGCACGGAGCACCGTGGGGACACGAGGCCAGAGGGAAAAAGGACGCCCGCGGGCCGGGCAAGCGATACCATGCCGGATCTCCAACCAGCACGACGCCCACTCTCCCTCGTTCAACAAGCCAGACGGCCTTCCTCTTCTCCCCTTCTCTCCCCCCCTTCTCACCACCTCGTCTTCTCATCTCCCCTCCCGGACTCCCACGTCGTCCTGCCTCGAGGGTCGTTGGCCTCGCCGTCCGCGCTCTGCCTCGTTGACTCGTGGTAGAAGTGCCCAGAATTTTTTTTTCGGGTACACTCCTTTCCCCGTAGGTGAGCCCATCCTCTCCCTCCCTCCCCCCAAAAATCTCCGTGTCATCCTGCTTCCTCATCATCGCCCCCCGAGCCTGCAAGGAATCGTCCACCGTCGCCAATGAGATCGCATCGCCCTGTGTCGATCGCTTGGACGGACGAGAGCGCGTGCTGAGGAAATTTCTGGTGATGCCACTGGCACCGCCCGATGTCATCGCTGTTGCCATCCATCTAGTCTCTTACATTCCCGAGTCCACCTTCTGACTCCCTCTCGCTTTACTCGCGTCTTCATTTTGCCAAGACTCACATTTATCGCTCTCCAGGCTCCGATTCCTTTTAACGGACCGACACTCCTTCCATCGTCCTTTGGTCCCGCGGACCTCTGTCGTCGAGGCACCACCACCCTCCTCTTCCCTCTTTCACGGTCTGATCGACGGTCATGTCTGGGTACTATGATCCCCCATCATGGCAGGCGCCGGTGCGCCCGTGGGACCAGCCGGTCCCCCCGTCCCGGTCAGGTATGGCTTGCATATGGTCCTTTGGCGATACAAGATTGTCCAGACTCGATACTGATCTGTCGACTGCAGGCTCCAGCTCTGTTTCTCAGCGTGATGAGCCCATTGCCTTCGCCTCGCAGTTCGAAGGTATGGAAAGCATTCTTTTGACATTCGTATCTGCCATCCCCGGATGACAGTCTTCTGTGGGAGAGAAGTGCATTGGTCGACCGGTGCTCTCAGACCGTTCTTTCCGGTCGACTGCCACTTCCGCCAACAGAGACCCGTAGAGCGTAGCTTGAAGTTGCTGGTCGGATGCGGTGCTGACACTTCTGAAGAGGTCGACCGTGCGATCGACAATCTAGTGAAAAGTGGGAAGATGTTCACTCCGCGGAGAGACTCCATGCCCTTGATGATGGGGCGTTATCCCGAATACGGTATGACCTGGCGAACACTTTCAATGCGTTGTTCATGTTTCTAAACCAAATCCAAGATCCGCGACTTATGGGCGCCATACCCCAGCGTCACCACTCGCTCAGCGATTTCGACGCTGCGCGTATCCACCCGGCTGCCAACCTCCAGGGCTACTATGCCACTCAGCGGTTCCAGGGTCGCCCGAGTGAGGCAGAGCAGATGATGCAGGCAAAGCGTCGAATGGCGGCACAGCGTGAGAGGGAGCTCCGCAACTATCACCAGGAGCAGCAGTACAACCGAAGTATGTGATGAGCGCTGCCTTTTTTTTTGACTCGCTTTTCCCGGTGTTTCTTGTGTATGAGTTGCATTGTATAGTACATTATTTAACACGATTTTACTTTCTCAAAGGCCTCCTTGCCGAGATGTCTGGAAACAAATCCGACCGCTCCTTGAGTCCGGCCGCAATGAGCGAAGAAAGCCGACGCGAGCTCCTCGCACGTCAGCATCGTGCTCTGTATGGCAACGACAGCCCGGCCTTCTTCCCCCACTCCGGCTTTGGTGGTGATGACAACCACGCTTCCCGGACTGACACCCAGACCGGTACCCCAACCTCTACCGCGGGTGGTGTTCGTGGACCGTCTCCCCGAAGTGTCGACCCGTTCGGCCTAGGTCAGCCTCAGGGACAGGCGAGTGCCGACAACGTCTCCCAAGGAGCGACCGCTGGCTCTTCCGTAGCTACTCGCCAGTCCCCCTCCCGTGCGAACAGCACGTCGTCTCCGAGCTCCGGCACGAACCAGAACTACAGCATCTACGATGGCACTAGTGCTGAGCAACCCGTCACTTCAACTTCGTCTCCTGGAGGTGCTGATTCACCTTCCTCGAGGCAGGTGTCCTCCAAGTCGACCACCGCACCCATTGGTTCTGTGGGTCCCATCGGGTCTCGCCCTGCTCAGCAGACGGCTACCAGCCAGGCCCCCAACCCGGCTCTGAACAAGCGGTCCACGACACCCTTGCCATCCCCGCTTGGCTTCGGTTTCGCCCCCAATGAGGCGGCGACCTCTGCTCCTGGAAATGAGCGCTCGACAACCTCTGCGTCGAACCCATCTAGCGCCGCTACTGCTGGGGGTGCCGGAGCCAAGGACTCTTCTTCTGGCAGTGTTGGTCTTGGATGGGGTAATGGCAGCGGCGTTTGGGGGTCTAAGAACGCTCTGGGCGTCCAGGCTTCTGTTTGGGGTTAAAATGGTCTCTTGCTGCCTTGTTCTGACAATGAGAGTTAGGTTCAGTGTCGTGGCGTTGAGAGAATAGGTCTTGTTTAAAAAATTGGGAGGAAAAAAAAAGGCGAGGTACATGCATGGGAGGAGCAGCGGAGAGGAACATGCTGCACAGTCCAGTTGGTCTGATCGATATGTGGAAATAATCGGTGCACGGGTTGGTTTACTGACTGGTTGGCTTTGGTTGGCTTGTTGGTTTCTGGAGTCGGTATCCCCCTATGTGTCTTTGCATCTGTCAAATGTTTTCTTTTTCCTTGTCTATCGCTTTAATTGTTCTCGGTCTTGCCAGTGTTGGATGGTGCACGCGTGGTCAGCTGACGTCAGGAAAATTCTGCCTGGCTTGCGTCTCTGTTTTGGGGTGTTTGTGTGGGTGTTTTGATTGATCTCTGTTCGGGTCTCGTTCTTGTGTCTCTTGACGGCCTTTTCTAATTACCAAGGATTGGGAACAAAAAGGTTAAAGTGGTGGTGGGCATCGGCACAGGACACAGGGACGGGTAAAGTAAGAGAGAGTTATGGATGGGAGTCTGATTGATTGATTGATCTGATGTGGTTTGGTTTCTCCTTCTTTTCATATTTCTTTTTCATTTAGGATCCTTTTTCTTTTCATATGCACCTCCTATTTATCATCATTCGTCATCTCTCCTTTATCCCCGTTTTTTCTCAAGTCCCAGGAATATGGCGCACGCTTTCCCATCATACTATTCATGACTATCATCCCATTTTCAAGGTGTAGTAGGTGTTCATGGCTCGATTATTATTAGGTATTATTAGGCATGCGGTGTTTCTCTACCTCTCCCCTAGTGCAGGTTTTTCCCACCTGGATGTGTGTGTGCGTGGGGTACTTTGGATTTGCCGAGGATTTATCGAAATACAATGCACAACCCCCCATTATTATTGTTATTAACCCTAAGCTACCTTCTAACATCATATACCTAGCTTAGTCTAATCAACCTAAGCTTCTAGTATGTACATATGTGGCTCTATGCATACAGTACATCGCACACAAAGCTGAACAACCTGACATCTGTGGATAGGTAGGTACCTAGGTGTAGTACTTAGTCACTATTCCTTTCTTTCACATGGTGCTAGTAAGGTTCTTCATTCTGGCTTTATTTTTTTTTTTTTTTTTTGCTTTCTCTCGCTCTCTTTTTCTTTTGGCTATGCATGTCCTGTACATACTGGATACTTTAGTCTTTTCATCTCCTGTCTTCTCCAGTGAAGAAGGAAGACAGTGTGTATGTGTGTTTACATGCGTGCTTCTTATTTGCAAATTCCATCTACGAGGAGTGTTCATGTCTCCAGAAAGCCTCCTCCCTCCTGGAGGAGCGATGGCAATGTGATATTGAGAAACAACTCCTGAGGTGTCGTCAAATAGATAGTAAATTAATCTGATTAATACTTGTCATATTATGATAGCAGATGCCGAACTTGTTCTGTTCGAGGTCTTTCATGCCTCCTCTCTATTCTCTCCCTATTATTTGACGTCTGTCCCAGGGGACTTTGGAAGATCTATAATCATAGGCATATTTTTTTTAAATTACCTAAGGTAGTAGGTATATACATATGGAAGGACCCGACTTCCAAGTTTGATGAAAATAATAGCAATTATAGGCAGATATTTTTTTTAAAAAAAAAGAACATGTACGTATCTATTCCCAATTTCCTCTTCGGTCATGTCCGGAAATGATAAGATATCAAAAAGATATGTATTAATCATCATGTACAGTACATGCATACATGCATCAAATCAAATATACCTAGGAGGAGGATACTCCGATTTCGGCCTCCCGCTGGCATCGAGCTCTACCGGCTCAGCAGCAACAGGAGAAATCTGCATCGGCATCTGCATCTGAGGATCAGGGAAGAGCAGCGGGTCTTGCGCAGAGGGCCTATTATCATGTTTCCGGGGTCCTGGCGCAACTACCGCCTCCTTTGAGGTATCTGCACCCGTCGTCCCCTGGTGATCTGGATCGTGATCGCGATCGGGACCATCGGGATTGTCATCTCGGTTCTGACGACGGCGGAAGAACACGGTCGCGGCGGCCGCGATGGCGATGATGATGACGCCCAGGGCGACGCCCACCCCGATGCCTGCCTTGGCTCCGGAGCTGAGTCTGCGGCGGCGGCTGCTGCTGCTGCTGTGGCTGTTGCTGGTACTTCCTCCTCCTACTGCTCCTCCTGCTCCTCCGCCTTGATTGACTGGCAGGGAGGAGGAGGAGGAGGAGGTTGTCGTGGCTGTCACGGGGGATATTGTAGCTGTAGATAGTACTTTCGTGGATGCTGTTGCAATGGAGGAAGTACTAGTGGTACTTGCTGTGCTCTGAACCGGCTCTTCTGGCTCGTCGATGATGAACCATGGCGAGTACATGGGCGCCCCGAAATCCGTCCCGTTGACGATGAGGAACTGGAACAGGCTGGATGAATGGAGGTCGTAGCCGTGACGGTCCACGTTACGTGGGTAGGGCGCGAGACGGTGTTGGCTGTGAATTCTCGTTGAAGAAGTTAGTCATGATCATATATCATATCAAACAATCAAACGATCAATCCAAAAAAAGATCTGATAAATGAAAAAAAAGCTGATGAAGGAACCAGACAAATCAATCAGGTTATCGTCCCATTAGTGATCTGCCAGACGCCCAGGGACAGGATGTCGTAGCTGTCCGTCCCGTTCCAGCTGATCTCGGCGTCCTTGCCCACCGTGTATCGAGTGCCCCCGTCAGCGCCCCAGGGCTGGATGAAATCCGCCTGGACTCCTCTCGAGATCCAGATCGGGCTGGCGACGGCGATAAGAAGGAGGCATGGCCATAATGGGAAGGTGGCCATATTATTTAGTCGCGAAGAAACGAAGCGGCGTCTGCGATATCAGAAGCAGCTGCAATTGTTATTGTAAACACGCCCAGACTTTTAGCTGTAGAATCGTATAGTACTGTACATAAACAAAAGCGACGGTGATGACCATGACTTCTCTACTGGCTTAAATAATAAATAATAATCATGGCTGTGTAGGCCATGGCTGGCATTTTTGGATAACCGCCTGCCTACTGCAGACCAACAATGGTCATGGTAGTCGACTGTAGATAGTAGTAGATAGAACGCGTAAAACGAATACAGAAGGACTTTCTTAGGGTGTCGCAAACCAACCGCCGCCGCTCCTCCAAGAGCATTTCGCTCCGCCACTCCATCCAGCGTCCATCACACAGCAAACACGTTTCAGCCTCGCGCCGTTCCTTCGCTGGCCGCAAAGGCTGCGAGACTCAGTGGTCACCTTGATACGCGGCGTGACAAGGGGGGTGACAAGGGGGTCGCGTAAACCTGGAGCTGAAGCCAACCAGGCCAGTCTTAAGACGTTGGAGGGGTTGGGCAGCGCCTTTACTCGGATACCTACTCCCGTCAGGGATGTTGCGCAGTAGTCGTGCTCCCGACGCCGTCCAGGAAATCATCGACGAGATGATACCACGGTCGCTGAAATCGAAGGGCTTTCCTCCTCTATGAGCTGTACAGTCAATGCGAAGCCCTCTCCAGTCATTTGTTGTCGTCTGAAGCTGGTGCTTTTCCTGACCCTACCTAGCTTGCACAGGTACCTGATGTTTCTCTCCTGATGCTGGCCGTTCTACAGTACATTCCATCAGTCTGGGATCTAACCGAGTTTCCAAGTACCTCTAAGTACTTAGGCCGTGACTGATACGGTTCCTATGCGATTGTTCAAACGAAGGGAAAGAGGGAAACTTGAAACCTTCCCAATTCCGCCTGCAGCAAGGCCAACGGATGGTCGGACCATCGTTCAAAAAGCCCCCTGAGCCTGGTATAGTTGCGATTAACGACTACCTACTACCTACTGTACTGCGAGCATACATATGAAATCCCACCTGGACCGTCTGGTCCTACTCCCCGGGGCCATGTCCAGAAGGTCCATCCTCACCACAACTGCAGCCTTTTTCGCAATATGTCTCCTCTTATCGCTCTATCTCTTCGGCCCGAGTTATCCGTCAAGCAGCATCGATGTCACGTCCCACACGACTTCAGACTGCGTCGTTGACATCGACGTCCTCAGAACCCTTGGACTGAACGAATCTACGGCGGAGTACGCTCGACTGGAGATACATGTCGAGCGATCCGAAGCATTTGGAGGATTCTCTGATGACATCTTCCTGCCACTTCCGAGCTTTCAGTCCATTGCGCTAGACGCAGGAGAGCGAAGGCAACCGCTTACTCCTGAGATATGCTCTTCAATAGTTTCAATGGGAGCTCCTCCCGTGCCGTCTTCGAAGCCCGACGCCTCACATATCCTGTTCGGCGTTGCGACTTCACTTGAGAGGCTCGACGGATCCTTGGATGCCTTTGCGCACTGGGCGGGCGGTACGAATACACGTATACTCGCGGTGATAGAGCCCCATCCTGATGCGTCGCTGGTCGAGCACAGGGCTAGGAAGCTGGGATTTACCCTCACCATCATCCAATCGGACGCGGAATACCTCGATCGGTATTTCTCCCTCGTTCGGGCGTTTTTCCAACACCGCGACGAGAACACGCTGTGGGCGGCGTTCATCGACGACGATACCTTCTTCCCGTCCATGTCGAACCTGGTTTCCCGTCTCGGATCCTACGATGCGGGCAAGCCGCAGTACATAGGCGGCATCTCAGAGGACTTCGGCCAGATGTACAACTGGGGCTACATGGCGTACGGCGGCGCCGGGATCTTCATCTCGATGCCCCTGCTCGACGAGCTCGACCGGTTCTACGACGCCTGCAACGCCGCCAAGGTCACCGGGGACCGGAGACTCGCCCGGTGCATCTACGCGCACACCACGACGAAGCTGACCTGGGAACCGGGCCTCCACCAGCTCGACCTGCACGGCGACGCCTCGGGCTTCTACGAGTCCGGACGCCCGCTGCCGCTGTCGCTCCACCACTGGAAGTCCTGGTTCGACGTGGACATGGTCGCGCTGAGCAAGGTGGCCTCCGTGTGCGGCGAGGAGTGCCTGCTCCGGCGCTGGCGCTTCGCGGACGACTGGTACCTCATCAACGGGTTCGGACTGGTCAAGTACTCTGCCCCCTTGAATAAAAAGGAAGGCGAGGATCTCAGGATGGAGATGACATGGCAGGAGAGTGCCTACGCTGGTGGCGACGGCTTCGAGCACACCCTGGGCCCACTGCGCCCCAAGGACGAGGGGAAGATCTCCTTCCGTCTGCGTGGCGCCATCAGATGTGAAGAAGAGGGAGGAGAAGAAGGAGGGGGAAACTGTGTCAGGCAGTTCTATGTGCGCCAGCAACCCGAATCTAGTAATGGGCCCGACCAGGTCTTGGAGGTCGTGTGGCGGTCTGTTTAATGTAGCATGAGTGATCTCATCTCTCACTGATCTTTTAGACTGTATACCTGGGTATAAGTATATACATCTCTCTTACTACTACTACTACTACTACTACTTGGACAAACTTGTACATCTACAATGTTGAGTCTCTGTTAAATGAGGCGGTTTGTTCGACCACTACCCGCATATGTACTGTAGGTCCGCTGCAGGGTCTCATTCACATGCCCCGGATCCGCGGTCTCGCTCAGCTCCGTCAAATTGGGTTGTGTTATACCCGCTTCTTTACTTCATCAGGACTGTTTAAAAGGTCTCTCTCGGATGGCAGTGAAAAAAAAAGGGAAAAAAAAGAAAAAAGCCCCTATGATGAAAGTCCAGAGGAATTGGAACTAACGAAAGGGCTTTTCTTTCTGGTCTGGAAGAATCTCAGGCGGCTCAAACATATCATATACAAATCATGACATGCTCAGACCAGCTCACTACTTGACACAATGATACACACCGCAGAAACCACCGCTGTTTATTGTTATTTCCCTCGTACCCTAAAGCATAATATATGCAAAAAAGGATCTAATTCTAATAGCTAAAGAAAAACCTCCTCCTCCTCCTCCTTCCTAACTAGCCTTTCCTAGTTCACCCCCGCCTATTCTATTACCTACGGAGGACGGAGATACTAGATACTAGACATAAAAACAAAAGGAGACGGAGGGGAGGTGGGGGGGGGGACCCCTAGTCACGAAAATATGGACAACAAACAAGAAGGTGCCAGATGTGATTTTATCTTCTTTTTTTTTTGTTGTTGGAAGAAGAAAAGTAACAACCTACGTACATTTTATTGTTGTGCCTATAAAGTCCGCGATATTCTTAATTATCTCAAGGAGTAGTTAACTAACGTAATCCACAAGCGAGCGGATCACCCACCTACCACCTAGTATATTCAATAACTAATTATATAACAGCAACCCCCAAAATTGAAGCTATATACAGTAGAAATCAATCGCTTAGCAATTAGAATATTGAATTCTGGTATTATCTAGTATATTGCATGTGCTGCACCGCGGTGGTGCCTGCTTTTCTGGTTGTGGATCTGATTGCTCAACCACCTCTTCATACACTTGATCAGCTTGCTGTGCATGTTGCAGTCCCTCTGCAGCTGTTAGAATGCCCCCAGTAGCTATATAGGATCTAGATGCATTCCTCTTTCTTTTTTTTGGTGTTGACTGGCAGCTTGTAGCTCCCTATTTTCCTGTGCAAGAAGAACTGCATTGCAATCTGACAGCCCTTAACTAGTTGATGAAGAGCTTGCTTTGCTGGACTTGATGAGCTTTATGAATGATGCTTCAAGAGGTGCTTAGGAGCCCGGGTCTGAAGCTCCAATTCCTTGATATTATGAGATGTTTCAGGGATTCAGGATGCTGATTGATTGCTGATATCTTGATCAACCACATCCTATCGTTGAATAATATCTCACACACGTTGAGACCATTCACAGATGATCTTTGGACTTCACATTGAGCCTGTTGGTAGTCACATTTGCAGTTGATTGAAGCTGTTTATGATGGTTGATGAAATTTTGCATCCAATTCTTTCCAACAGTGGATGAAGCAGATGTTGATTTTGATTGTTCAGCTAATAATAGGTTTGCCATTTGTTGTACAGTGGCAGCCTGCAGTGGTAGGCCACATTGATCCATAGATAATATCCATTCTATGAGAGTAGATTCTTCAGTAGGAATGAGTTTTTGATTATTTGGTGTTGAATCTGCCTGAGCGGTACGTCCATGAAGGCGGTAGATTAGAGTTGAATAAGGCACATCATATGCTCGCGCAGCTGCTTGTATGCTTGATATTTGACCTTTTTGAATAGCTTCAATGGCTAGAAGAATTCTGCCTTCCTTATGGGCATTCAAATCTGCTTGTTTTGGTGGCATCTTGGTGATTGAAGCTGTTGAACGCGTCGCGTGTTGGGGTGGGTGATCCGCTCGCTTGTGGATTACGTTACTGTCAAGTATATTGCTAAAGTTGGAAAAGTGGGGCGCCAGACTAAAATCTCAAATAAGATGAAGGTGGGGTATTATTCTTCCGTAATTCGGACCTCATTCTATTTTGACTATAGTACATGGATGAGAGGGAAATATCTAGAGAAGAGATAGGTGGCCTTTCTTCAATGGGCAAAAAAATTTTTTTTTATTTATTTAGATAGTGGAATATGAGAGGTATGTTTTATATGTACCGGATTATCTCTGGGTTGATTTCCACTGTCTGTGTATGTACATACGTGTACAGTAGGTACATTGTCGAGATACGATTCACGGTGGGTAGAGATGTCACCAGTGGCAGCGGGGTTTATTCCGCTTCTGGTACAATCCCAACGGGGGGGTGTATGAATTAGAAACCAACCGCATGAGTCGTCGACACGTTACACGAGCATCGTCATCCCCCTAGACCGCGCTCGTATATGCACCGCCTTCCTGCTGGCTGATAGCAGCAGTGTCGATCTTCCTCCTGGCCGTGAAGATGCCCGAGACGCCCTTCTCCTGGTTCCGGCCCAGCCACGGCTTGCGCGCTTCGCCCAGAACCCTGCGGCCGAGGTAGTAGATGACCTGGCCGAAGATGATGAGGACGAACGCGATCGGGTACATCCAGTGGATGTGCAGGTGGAACACCTTCACGCCGATGCAGACGCCCCAGAAGTTCCCCGTGAGCAGCGAGATGTTGAAGAAGGCGGCTGACGACAGGCGGAACATCAGCGGCGCGAGCGAGTAGAACAGGGCCAGGCAGAGCGTGTACCCGACCAGGTAGCCGCCGACCTTGCCGTTCCAGACCGCGTCGCGGAACGACTGGCGGTCGAAGATGCCGGCCTGCGCGCCGTTGATGATCATGCCGAAGAAGGACAGCTGGCCCAGCACCTCGTACACGGGCCGCTTGCTGACGAAGTACTCCTCCGCCGTGTTGGTGAGGCCGTAGAAAGTCGCGCCCACCAGCGCGAACAGGTCACCCTTGACCTGGTCCCCGCTGGAGACGCTGCCGCCGTTTGCGCCTGTGATGTGGTCCGACGCGATCAGGATGCCCATACCGCCGATGCAGATCAGGATTCCGAGTATCTGCGCCCAGTGGTATCGGACGCGCAGCAGGATAAAGGAGAGCACGACCACCACGACGATGGCCCAAAAGTTGATGAGCTGCGCGCTGAGGATAGTCGTGTATCGGTAGGCCAAGACGACGAAGTAGTTGCCCTCGACATCGCAGAAAGCAAGTATTATATCTGCAATTGAGCTTGTTAGATGCACGTGGCCACGCAATCTAGTTTCTGGAGTTGCAAAATCCGACAATATGCTATCGTGCAATATAGGAAGGGAGAAGGGATCCTACATATCCAGCCGTCCTTGAGCACAAGTCGGAGCCAGCCCTTGATGCCGTAACGGTAGATTGTGTACGGTGTGAAGATGATGTTCAGCAACACGTAGTTGAAGAAGGTCTGGAAAGCCGGAATCGACGTCCCTTGCTCCTGGAGAAGAGAAGTGAAAGTATTGGTGGAGGTGATGCAGAGTGCCAGAACCTGCCTGTTAAGGTGGGACGGAACCGTTAGATCTCAGGACCCAGACAAAGTTCCTCCAAAGACTGAACAAAGTTATGATGCGCAGGACCACCAACCCAAGGACCAAGGTTATGTAAAATTCCTTGGTCTGGAGATATGCGAAGAATCCCTTCTTGCTCGTATCGATCGCGTCCGCGCGCGCCTCGGATACGTCACCGGTGTTGCCATCGCCAATGTTCGCCTGGGACGCATCTGGAGCAGGCAGATCTTGAGAGGACGACGCCTTGCTGGCGTCCGCAGGCGATGCCTGGACTGCGACTTGATCTTTGGTGTCGCGCATGGCGTATGACGTCGGTGGATGGAACAGCGGGGGGTGTTCCTGCAGTACCTGGAATGGGAGCTTTCTGTTGCTGACGAGCGCAAAACTCCCGAAGTCGCCCGCCGCGGGCTCTTGCGTGAGGGGCAAGAGGGAGCAACACGAAGCCTAGGAAAAGAAGAAGGAGAAGAAAAAAAGACCAGGGAGAGGCGCGCGGATGGTTTTTCTCGGGCATGCCCCGCGGCGGGCTTGGTCGTCGATGTCACTTTTCCCGATCGGGACGAGCCACCGCGGGCTAGCCTAATCGATAAGAGGCCCAGACTCGGCGGGGTTCGCGATCTCGTGGCTGCCGGCCAATGAGCGCGCCGCGGAAGGGCCGCTGCCAGCCAGATCCACCCGACACGGGCAGCAGGCCAGGACGGGGTAGCCCCAGTGGCCCCATTCCCAGTCGGCGTGGGATATGAGACGCAGCGACAGTATGTCGCGCAGCTCATGTGCAGGGTCCTGCTCGCGATTCGCCTGTCGTGGTCATGACTGGATAGGCTAATCTGTGGACAGACAAAGGAAACTCGGGAACCCAAGAGTCTCAGACGCTGGTTCTGAGGATCCGCTAACACGGTCATCAAATGATCAAACTGCAAGAGCCGCTTGGTATGTGATTGGGCATTGACAGCAGGATAAGGTATCCTTGGAACGTCACAGGGCCGCTACAGATCGTGGAAAGACATGTGACCTCGCTGTCCAGGATTGAGTTTGCTGGATATCCGGTAGAAACGCATCTCCAGTGAAGCATAAGATGACTTTGACATGTCTGGAATAGGTAGCTTTTAAAGCCTGCTGGTCTGGCAGCTTCCCAAGAGACGCTATGGCCAACTTGTGAGCACTTGCGCTCGGTTGGTGTCTTCAAAGACAAGAAGCTCTTTTCAAACCGATTTCAAACTTTACGGCCATGCGTTGAGTAGTATGGTACACAGTAGTGCCTTGGTCGATTTGCTTCCGAGGACCTATCCGGTCAGCAAGAAGCCTAAGTAGACAAGGACGAAAAGAGGATTTTCCACGACCGAGAGACACGGTTTGATGTTGATCTCTGACGTTTGTCCGCTGGATGCAATTCCATCGATGCTGTTGGCACTCTGTCACTGTGCGCGAGGAGGGCCTCGATGGAAAATTCCCACGAGGTTCCAGGCATCGCGACGCGTCTTTTGACGATCAACTCCACGCCTCTTGCATGCGGGAAACACAAGAGCAGGGGTGTCGATATGCGCCCTTGCTTCCGGAGGAGGTTGCTCGTCTCGGGATCGGCGATGTGACGTTCTTTACCTGATGCACGTCTGCGGGAGCTTGGACCTGCCTTGGTGGGTTTGGGAGACGCCACGCGCCTGGATGGCGCTGCTCCAGACGTTCATCTGCAGCCGGAGTGAGACTCGCACGCTCAGCGATGGATGTCATGAGCTACCTACCTCTAATGCCTAGAAGTATCTCTTCTGGTTGCAGCTCCAGAGCCCGACCAGCCCGGTTGCGGTCATTCGGGAATCATCTGCGGAGGGGAAGAGAAGAGCAGAGAACTGAAAAGAGGATTTTCGTGTCGTCGTCGGTGGTGATATCTAACCGTGGATGGTGGCACGGCGTCGTACAGGCAGCTCCGGCGTGCCACCGGGCGTTCCTGGGCACCCCGGGCCGTAGCGGTTGGCCCCCGTAAGGGCGCCGGGAGGGCCCGGGCCAGAGGCGCCGGAGCAGGGTCCCCGGGCTGTTCAAGCGTAGGAAAACTTACCTAAGGAACGGCCCCAGGCCCCTGAGCCACGGTGGATGCACGTCATGCCAGCCTCATCTCCCGCATCCACCGGGCAGACACACAAGTCGAGCGCTTCCTCGACGCTCCTCTCGCATCTCCGGCCTGCTCCTCCATCCCCGTCCCCGATTGCCCGCGTGTCGTCGCGCTGCTCCTCTCGTCCTCGCGTCGTGTGTGGCTGGTAGCCTGCCGCTGCGCCCGTCCCGGTCGCGTGTGCGTCAAATTTCTGCGCGCCTCATCAAGACTCAACCCAACGCCTGCCGAGGCGTCAGGTGGCCGGACCAACGCCTGGATCATCGTCTTTCCACTGTCCTAACCTTCCCCGTACCCCTCCCCTCCCCTGCGCCGTCGAGCCGGCGATCGAGATCTCCTGGAGCTCGCCCTGCGGCTCTCCTCGCGCCGGTGCACTCGTCCAGAGCTGTCCCGGAGTGACGAGACGCCTCGCCCATCCACCCATACAATGGCACTGGCCGTGCCGCCTCCCAACGATCGCAAGCGGGTCAAGGTCTACGAGCTGAGGGATAATGACTGGTTTGACAGAGGAACTGGCTTCTGCACGGGGCAGATCATCGATGTAAGAAGAAGCTCTCCCACCGACACCTCGTGCGGTTTCGCGACCCGTGAGTCCGATCGCGGGATCCGCTGTCAGTTGATTCGCGTCTATCCTCCTCCCCGATCTTCACCTTCCCAGGCCGCTGACCGCGACTGAAACGCAGGATGAGCCCCGGATCTTCGTCGAGTCGGAGGACCAGCCGGACCGCATCCTCCTGGAGACGAAGATCTCCAAGGACGATGCGTACCAGAAGCAGCAAGGTCTGCCGCCTGCGCCCACCGTTGCCGCCGTCGTGCGAACAGGATGCTGATGTCTCTGGGACCCCAACAGAAACGTTGATCGTGTGGACGGAGCCCAATGGAACAGACATGGCGCTGAGCTTCCAGGAAGCCGAAGGCTGTGCTGTCATCTGGTTTGATCCTTTCCTCCCCACATGTCCCATCTTGCGACGCGGGCTGACGGCGCACTGTTAATTGAAGGGACTTTGTGAATAGTGTCCAGCAGCATCTTCTAAGCCTGGCCGGAGGAGGTGGGTTCTTTTCGTTTTCATGCCTAAGTCGCACCCCAAGGCTCTCGACAGTGATATACTGATGCGGGTCTCCAGACGACGCGCTGTCAGATGATGCTCTTGACAGCTTCAATCCAATAATGCTCCCACCGCCGGAGCTGGGAAATCTCCCGGAAATCGAACAGATGGTGCGAGCCGCTAGCATGACACAAGCCGGCCGGGACGCGCTGTCCAAGTTCATCATCCGCGATGAATACATATCGAAGTTGATCCCGCTGGTCGAGGTCGCGGAAGACCTCGAGAGCCTCCCTGATCTGCATCGACTATGCAACATCATGAAGTCCCTTATCCTCCTGAACGACAATACCATCATAGAGACGGTCGTCACGGATGACATAATCCTGGGAGTGGTCGGGGCGCTGGAGTGTAAGTTCGGAAGTCTCTGAACGGGATACAGGGACAGTGCTGACGGGTACAGACGATCCCGATTTTCCCACCCACAAAGCGAATCACCGCCAATACCTTGCGGACGAGTCGCGGTACAAAGAAGTCGTTCCGATCAAAGATCCGGTAATCCGAAAAAAGATTCGACACACCTGGCGTCTGCAGTATTTAAAGGACGTGGTCTTGGCCCGGATACTTGACGACCCGACCTTTTCCGTCCTCAACTCTCTCATCTTCTTCAACCAGGTTGACATTGTGAACCACATCCAGTCAAACACACAGTTTTTGAAAGATCTCTTCGCGGTGTTCGACCCGAAGAACACGGACGCAAAAAAGAAAGATGACGCGGTGCAATTCCTTCACCAGTGCGCTGCGATTGCAAAGAATCTGCAGGCGCCGGCGCGTGCCAATCTCTTTGCCAACTTCATCAACCACGGCTTGTTCGCAGTGATTGCTTTCGCTGTCAAACACCCCAACCCTGCGATGCGCACGACTGGAATCGATATCCTGGTGGCGCTGTTGGACCATGATCCCATTATGATGCGTGGTTACATGTTGAAGGCAGTGAATGAAAAGAAGACACCACTCACCGACACTCTGATCGACCTGCTGCATACAGAAACGGACCTTGGTGTCAAAAACCAGCTCGCTGATGCCATCAAGGTCTTGCTGGACCCTCAAATTCCCCTTCCGGACCCAATGAGCAGAGCGGGCGCCGATTTTCTCTCGAAGCTCCGTCCGTCGAACTCACTTTCGGACGCTTTCGTGCAGAACCACTTTGATGAATCTGCCAAGAAGCTGTTTTCGCCCTTGAAGCAGCTCGAAACTCGGCCTAGTCGTGCGTTGCTTCCCTAGCCTTTCAACGATGGACTGGCAGCTGACCGATAATCCACAGTTAACGATCTTACGTTCCAGGAGGTTTCCCTGTATTCGCACCTTGTCGATATCCTTACGTTTTTCGTCCGCCAGCATCTATTCAGGAGCAGGAATATCATCCACGAAGAATCCCTGACTCCTCGCGTTGCACAGCTCCTGACGGTTCCGCAAAAGCATCTAAAGCTGAGTAAGTGCACTTGCCTCAAAAAAAAAATACGCGCAACACTGCTAACTGGAACAGCGGCCCTAAAATTCTTCAGGACCCTGGTCAGCCTGCAAGATACCTTCTACCAAGCTCAGATGACACATAACAACACCTTTGGATTGATCCTGAATATTGTCTATGAAACGATGCCACGTGATAACCTTCTGAACTCGGCCTGCCTGGAACTGTTCGAATACATCAAACGGGAGAATATCAAACCCATCATTCTGCATGTTGTCGAGAAATACCGGGACAAACTCAAAGACATCACGTATGTGGATACGTTTCGGAACTTGATACTCCGCTACGACCAAATGCAGGGATACGGCGCAGAAGGGGATGCAAGCCTATACGCTCAGGATGAAGGCATGCAGCAAAGGAATCAGGTCAACGGTCAACGATGGCAGGGGGTCAAGGAGATGGATGCTGCCGAGGAGGAGTACTTCAACACATCAGATGACGAGGAAGAGGTAGGATTTCCACACGACGCAAGGGACGACGTTCTGGAGCAGAAAAGTTCTGAACTCACGACTCAGTGGCAGCAGGACAACCGACCCGGTGGGATTGTTGCCGCGCAGACAGCGAATGGGTCCGCGTCGCCTGTGGTCAAACCGCTTGTTGACTATCCAGATGACGATGAGGACGTCATGGATACGAAACCAGAACCCGCAGAAGAAAAGCAGCAACAGACGGAATCGACCGGCCGCGAGATGGAACCGTCCACTGCTGAGGCTCCTACGACTCCTACGACTCCTGTCTCCGCAGCAGCTCAGACTCCGCCAGAGCGACTATCGGAGAAGCGTCGTCGTGAAGAGGAAGAAGACGATGAGCTGGTCAAACTGTCTTCTGGGCCCAAGCGCCGGAGCTCCAGTAGCTCCAGCGCTGGTACCAGTGGATTCTTCCGGAGGAAAAATAGCTTTTCGTCAGGGTCGACCGCTGCGGCCGATAAAGGAGCCGGTCAGAACGTCTCAGTTCCGGGCACTCCATCTGCTAGCCCGGGTCCGAAGAAGATAGCTATCAATCTTGGTCCCTCAGCGCTGAAGTCGGTCGGGCAGGACAAACCGAGCGCCGACGAGAGCATTCGACAAGGGAACAATGACAATCGCACCGGGGACAGAGGCGGCTGAAAGCGAGGCAGAAGAAACCAGATCTGCTGAGCGCTTTCGGTCCGAACTCGCATTCTCCGCTTGCTGTTTATCCCTTCTCCCCTTCAGACAACTTAAACTTTCAGCCTTTGGTTTCCTTGTGGTTGCCACCTAGATACCAGATGGGAACGTTTACGGGGTTTGGGCGTTTTGTGCTTTATTCACGCCTTGTTATTTTTCAGATTTTCTGTCCGTCATGCGCTTTTTCCCCCATTCCCGCTTTGTTGGCGCTGTTTTGAAAGCTCTCTTCTTTTCTTCATGCAAGCATTCCTACAAATAGCTACTTTGCTTCCGCATCCGGGGTTGATGTATTCCACCAGCCCCTTTGGCAGTACCCTTTTTCTTCTTTTTCTTCGATTCTTGTCTGATCTCTAGTGTTAGTTACACTTCTTAGCGTTCACCTTTTTTCTACTCTTCTGCGTGTGGCCTCAGGGACAGTTTCATGATGGCTCGTTATGGGGTCTGTTTGGTGAGAGTCGGATTCGGGATATCAATCAATTGCTGCGGATGAAAAAGAGAAAAAAAAGAGCCGAAAGGCCTTTTTTATATTCAGAGGAACCGGGCGTCTTGATTTGTATCTCTTAAAGTACGGTACGGTACGGTACGGTTCGCTACTGGCATCGGTGACTGGGCCTTGGAGTGATGCAGGTCTCTTCAATTTTCTGTTTTCGATCTCTTTTTTTATTTTGTTTGCTTGCTTGCAATTGGGGTGTGGTTCGTGGGACTCTGGTTGAGAAGAAGGGAGGAAGGGGAGGGAGGCGGCTGGGTGGACGGGATTGGGATGAGTTATAATTTTTTTTCTCCTGCATAGCATATTATTCATGAAATTGAATCCAGATTATTGCCATATTCCATTGGGCTGATCTTGTCTCGTCCATGGTGACGTAGTTGTCGACTATCATCTAAACTATATGCACTACCTAGTTTAGAAGGATGTTGTGATGCAGGTTGTAAAAAATAATGGCCGATGTTCCATCCTAGTATATGCGGGGAACATACATGCCGCGAAACAAAAAAAAGTTTCCTTTGTTGCTTTGCTCTCTGCTTTGCATGGATTCTCCCGAACTGTTTGGAGACCAGATCTCTCGCTCTCGCTCTAGGGATTCGTCCTACCTACCTAAGTCTCCTATTATTTACCTGGTATTTAGCCTCCTCGTGGACGGACCTCACCTCACCGCGCGTCAGCTAGGTATGTACTGTACTGTACAGTACTTAACCTCCGCATGCATGCAACATGTATGCGATACCGATCGATATGCGGTACGGAGTAGTAAGCCAATCGGAAACCTTGGACCTTGAATAACACCTAATGTACAGTACAGTACTGTACAGTGCAGTACAGTAGAAACCAGTATGAAATGCAGAGAGGGACTTGTGGACTCCGTCCCGCTACCTGAATGTTCCAAAAAAACCTAAATAAACTACCTATTATTATTATTTAGAGCTGGCAGCCATAGCCCCGGGTCTCGGTCTGGACGGGAGGAGGGACCGCGGACGGACGGACGGTGATAAAATAACGCCCAATTGCTCGGCTGGCACTTAATTTCTGAAATGGCACCCGGTATTTTCTTGGCAGTCCCGTTCTGTATTACAACTGTAACTGCAGTCCTGACAGCTTTAATAAATATGGTAAAATCTATGGCAATCTGTCTTTGCTTCCTGGGTCAAACTAATGGACACCTAGCTAGATAGGAAGGCATGCAGGCATTCCAAAGTTAGGAGGTGGGCATGGCATGAAGTAGGGCTTCGTGAGCTTCCTTCATTACGCGTCCAACTTCCATGACATGAAGGTAGATAGTATGAAGATGTCCAGGCATCCTGAAGGACACAGGCAAATTAGTATAGGAATCTCTGCAAAGATAGACATGCAGTTAGAATGGGATTCGTGGGATTTTGACATGCTGGCAGCTGCCGGGGTGTAGACTACCTACCTATTAAGGTTGGTGATAAGATCTATTACTCTGTATCTTTGTTTGCAAGAGCAGGGTCAGTGGATTGATCTGACAGCGATATTATTGGATGCAGGATTTACCATACAGAACTAGCTGTATGATCCTAAGAAGGAAAAAAGTGGGTGGGTGCCATCCGAGAAATTGGGCGATAAGATAATAAGCTTAGCCTGAAGGTTTGTCTGTTTGCTAGGTGCCGATTTCTGGGAGGCTTATGTAAGACTAACTAACGACTGACTACCCCGTAGACGCGATTCGGTACATGTACAACCCAACTCAAGCTTCGGTATGCACTGGAGTCTGCAGTATATAATAATCCCAGATGGTCGAGTGTCATGAGACAGATTGAGTGAGTGTGTGTGTGTGTGCGTATGTGTGTCTTCCTTGAGAGCTGCTGCGTTTGTTTGATTTTTCTTTCTAAGTGGTGCATTTTGCTGTTCTATTACCGATAATAATAGACTTCAACTTTTTCTTTGGCACTACTACAGCCTCTATCTGGTCTGAGTGAGGGTTTTCTGATTTCTTATTCTAATATATACCCCGCAACTTACATATCTATCCTGAAGTTGTTTCTCTCTTTCTGCTGTAAGGTTTTGCGTTCATCTCCTTTTCTTTTTTATATATTTTCCTCACCAAAAGGTACTTGAATACAGACAGTACACGCGAGACAAGACAAAAGAGACAAAGGAGACAAAAAGGAGAGATGCCCCCCCTCACACAACCCACCATCGACCCCAACACATTCCTCTCCTTGGTTCCGTCATCGCATCAATCTCCACTCGATGATGATCCTCATCCTCCTCAACCTCTTACTACTACAACAACTACTACCACCATCACCATCTTCTTCATCCCCGGCAACCCAGGCCTGATCGCATACTACCACGCCTTTCTCGCGCTGCTCTCGTCAGCGTTGTCGGGGCCGAGTGTCGTCGACGGGAGAAGGGCGTCACGGTTCCGGATCTACGGGGCGAGTCTGGGCGGGTTTGAGGTTGATGTCGACGTTGACGGCAGCAGAAGCAAAGGCAGCAGCAGCGATGGCCGTGATGGAAGAAAAGGAAACGGGGGAGCTGCTACGGACGATGATACACTGTACGGCCTGCAGGAAGAGATCGATTTCGTGGAGGGGAGGTTGCGTAGCGTCATGAGCAATGGGAGCTCGGATTATGATGGCTGGAAGCAGCCGCCTACGGCTACGACTACGGCTACGGCTGCGAAGCCGCAGGTGATCCTGGTAGGGCACTCTGTCGGTGCGTACATCGCGATGGAGATACTGCGGCGGCATAGAGAGGGGAGAAGGGCGGATGATGATGGTTATGATGCGGCGTTCGCGTTCGACATCGTCGGTGCGGTCTTGCTGTTTCCGGCGGTGGTGGATATCGCCAAGTCGACTGCGGGGAGGAGGTTAAGTGTATGTGCTTTTTTTTTACTACTCTACGCAGGTATAGAGAAGACTACTGACACAGAACTTGTTTGGGCAATACCACAGTGGCTTCTATACCTCATCCCCGAGCTCGCCCGCGTCACGGGCCTGCTGGCCAAAGCACTCACCTGGGCCCTTCCCGCCGCAGTCCTGCGGTCTCTGGTCCGGCTGGTGATGGGCTTCCCGCCCGAAAATGCCGTGGAGACTACCCTGGCCTTTTTGGGAAGCAGGCGTGGAGTGAGACAGGCTTTGTACGTTTGCAATTTCACCCCTTTCTCAATATTTTTTTTCCTAATTCCTATCCCTGCTATGTATATCCCCTGTGTGTGTTTGTGCTCTGAGCTCAGCCCCAAGCTCATAGCATGGCATAGCATGTTCATGCCATGAAATAGAAAAGACAGTAATAATAAGTAATAAACAGCGCTGACGGACGGGAGTCAACAGACACATGGCCGCCGACGAGATGCGCGAAATCACCGCCGACAGGTGGAGCGACGACATTTGGGGCACATCGTCGTCAACGTCGTCGACGTCGTCGAGCGCGAAAAAACCGCCGTCGAAGCTGGTCTTCTACTTCGGCCGCAACGACCACTGGGTCGCGGAGCGGACGAGGGACGAGATCATCGCCACGAGGGGGAGGAGGGCCAAGGGCGGCGGGCCGAAGATGGTCGTCTGCGAGGATGGGGTGCCGCATGCGTTTTGTATTCGTGAGTTTCTCTCTTATATTTCGTCTATTCCACCCGTCGACTTGCAATCGTTGCTGATCAGATGCGCTTGCTTTCCTGCAGGACATAGCGATGTCATGGCGCGGAAAGTGGCCCGGTTTATTATGGACATTGTAACGGGCGATTAATCCTGTATTGCAGTAGATTCTCTGGGGGAATTCATTCCCTGGCTCTTTCTGGCATTAAAAGACTCATGATCGATATCCAATAGTCTCTGTTTTCTAGATAGATAGGCTCAACCTTTCAAGCAGATCAATGTGGTATCTCAAGCACTCTCCAAACACCGGAGCCCGGCATGAAAAAGACAGAAAACCGAGATTGGATTGAGAATCAAGTAAGAGAGAGAACAATAGAGGAGAATGTCTATGATACCCTCTGCCCACTCAGATATGCGACCCCGGCCCTCCGGAATAGTTCACCAAGGACGTCCTGCTGCCCAGCGTCCGCCGGCGCTGCCTGCGTCTGCGGCTGCTGCGCTGCATCAGGGCCGGGGCTGTGCGCCTTGACGCTCCACCCGTCGTCCTGCGCTCTCTGCTGCCCGAAGAGCTCCTTGAGCGAGATCTGCCGGCTCATGGGGACGCTCGCGTACGCCTCGTTGGGCGCGGCAGCAGCGTGCAGCCCGTTCTGGCGCTCCGCCTCGCGCCGCTCGCGCGCCAGCTTGAGGCTCTGCCCGGCGTGGACGGCGCACTCCTTGATCATCTGCGCGTTGATGGTGCGCGTCTCCGCAGTCGAGTTGGGCGGCGGTTCGGAGTAGATCCAGAGGCCGTAGATGCGGGAATTCTTCCTCCCGTTCCCGCCACCACCGCCACTGTCCTCATCATCGTCATCGTCTTCCGCTTTCAGAATGACGTACTCGTCCGTGAGCTCGACGTTCTCGCCGTCCGTCAGCCGCACGTCGAAGTTGTCCAGCCCGCGCCGGTTCAGCACGAAGACGCTGTACCGCTCCTCGCCCAGGCGGCCCTGGGTCAGCTGGCAGACGAACATGGTCCCCTCGACCCCGCTCTTCTCCCACTGTCGCGTGCTCGGACTGAAGAAGTAGACGACGGCGTACGGGGCCAGCGACAGGATCGAGGTGATGGCGGGGTTGTGCCGCCGCAGCACGGAGATGTTGAGCTCCTCGTTGGAGCGGGTCGGCGGAGGGGGCATGGCCGGGTCCGGCGGCTGCTGCTGGGTATCCGAAAGGTAGAATGCGTTGTCGGACTCGTAGTCAGAGGGCTGAGGGGCTGCCGTGGAGGACTGCTGCCGCGGATGTTGTTGGTGGCTATTATGGTTGCTGTGATTGTGGCTATGGTTACTATTGTGGTTGTTCGGGCGACGCTCTCGAGCTTTTCGGGGCGTCATTGTGGATGGCGGACTGCAGGATAGGAGGTGTAAAAGGAAGAGAAAGTAGGATAGATCCGCAAGGAGGTCTGGAGCTCTGTCTGTCTCCAGCCTGGATAGTACCAAGTACCGTGTCGTAGTGTATAGCGAGGTCGCGAGGTGGCTGCAGGAGAAACGCTCGCCGCTCTTAACTCCGAGCAGCTCTGGCACTCGCCCGCGCTGCCCGTCTCGACCATGCAACTTCTCTGATCACTACTACCACTCCTTTCCTCCGCTCCCTCCGCATATCAGCGGTCTGGCCTCCAGATCACCGCGTTTCCTTTGTCCCTGTGCGCATCCTCATCCCCGCACTGTCCTTGCACCAGACCGGTCGCGTGCGCTACCACTAAGACCCTGCGGGCCCGTGATGGAGCTACACGCGCTCCGCACCTGAGCCCGTCCACAGCTGTCCAGAGAACAGACCCGCGATGGCATCGGCCTGCGTCGCTGCTCTCCGACGGATCTGTCATTCCGCAATCCCCGTGTCTCTCCGTTGCTGACCTGTCCGATCGCGCCAAGGGGAGAACGCGGAGTTTCTATATATATACACCCGCCCTTCAAGCCATGAGGAGAGTAGCCTCTTTCGACGACCACCCGCCAACAAGCTGTGAAAGATGTCCTCCAGGGAGGCGCATTCCGCCTCCCCGCCTCCGCCTTACGACCCGAGCGCCCCGGGCAGTTTCCCCGTGGACAGAGATGACGAACAGGAAGCCGCTATCGCCTCCGATCTCTCGTCGCTCTCCCGCGCCGTCAAGGCCAGGAAGGCAGAGTATATCCGCCAAAGGACGATCCGGATCAAGGTCGGGACATGGAACGTGGCCGCCATAGCGGGGACGGAGAAGGATATTGGAGAATGGTTCGTGGAGGGGAAGGGGATGTGCGAGCGCATCTCTGGACTGACGGTTGGAGAAGGTCAGAAGGGGGCCGGAAAAGAGAACCAGAAGCCCGGAGGGCCAGGGTCCTCCGAACGGTCGGATTCGGATCACAAGGGGAAAGATGACGCCGCTCCTCCAGGTTCCTTCTCCCATTCAGAGCAGGTGGGACTCTACGTGCTTGGACTGCAGGAGATCGTCGATGTCTCGTCCCCTGCGGAGACGTTACGGCCCTACGTGGACCCCGGCCCTGCGAACCGGTGGAAAGACGCAGTGCAGAAAGCGCTTCCAGAGGGTTACCAGCTGGTCGCGGAGCAGCAGCTGGTGGGGTTGCTGCTCCTCGTATACGCCGCCCCTTCCATCGCCGGATCGATATCTTCGGTCAGCTCGACAAGCGTGGGTACGGGACTGATGGGCTACATGGGAAACAAAGGCGCTGTTTCCACCCGCATCGTCCTGGGAGAGACCACGCGCCTTGTCTTCATAAATTGCCACCTCGCCGCTGGGGCTGATAAGGGCAGCCTGGAACGGCGGAATTGGGACGCTAGCCAGATCGTCAGTCGCACCAGGTTTGACTCTGTAGACCCCGAACACGATCTCGTGGGCGAGCCATGTGATACTATCGGCAAGGAAGATTTCGCTTTCTGGTTCGGAGACCTGAATTACCGTCTCGAGGGCATACCGGGCGACGATGTCCGGCGGCTCCTTTCGCTGCACACGCAGAATGAATATGACCGTGCACATCGGCCAAAAACGAAGTTCGGTGGACACGGTGAAGGCGGTCCCCCGTCGCCGCACGTCGTGGCTCAGGTAGAGCACAAGCTTATGCATGAGAGGGAGGGTTCTGTGTCGTCTGAGGGCACCGTAGCTCTCATCGACAACGATATAGATCCTCATTCCGATCCGGCTTCCCTGCAGACCACCCTTGCGTCTCTGCTTCCTCATGACCAACTTCGTACACAGCAGAAGAAGGGAAAGGCGTTCCACGAAGGATGGCGGGAAGGTGACATCAGTTTCCTCCCGACTTATAAGTACGATATTGGAAGCGTGGCCATGTTTGATTCCAGTGAGAAGCAGAGGGCACCCAGTTGGTGTGATCGGATTTTATATCGGAGTCGCCACGACCTGTTAAATTATGAGCGGAAAGTTAGAGAAGCCGAGGAAGCCAGGAAAAGAGACGAGGAAATGAAGGCGCGTGGCTTGGACAAGGCCGTCGAGGACGATAATGTTCTATTTGACTACGACCCTGACGTTGATGGTACGAATTCCGTGGATGATTACGACGAAAATGAGGACGCAGCTGGTGATCCAGCTCCGGATGAGTCCCTGATGGCCTTTGAAGACCCGATTAGACTCGAGCATTATACTTCCCATCAGGGCATCATCTCCTCCGATCACAAGCCGCTGGATGCCATCTTCACGTTAAACTACGATGCTGTCATACCAGAACTCAAGGCCAAAGTACACCAGGAGGTCGTACGAGAATTGGATAAAGCAGAAAACGAGGCTCGGCCCGGTATTACGATCGTGGTGGACCATCACGGCGATGACCCCAGTGCTACAAGTAATGGCAAGGTCGCTGGGGATCCGAATGCTGTGTGTTTCGGTGACGTCCGGTTCGACGTCCCTGTCAGTCGCGATCTGACCATTGCCAACACCAGCGGCGTTCCTGCTACGTTTTTATTCACCGAGAGGCCATGCGCCGAAGGAGAAGTCCGTGGCGTAACGCCTCCCTGGCTAGAGCTTCGGGTTGATTGGCCGTCTGACGGCAAAAAACGAAGTGGGCAGGATGAGTACACTTTGGCTCCTGGAGAGACGGCCAATGTTGAGCTCACAGTGCACATCAAGGACCTTGATCATGTTCGCTCACTGAATGCTGGCGAAGCAAAGATAGAAGACATTTTGGTTTTGAGGGTAGTCAATGGCCGCGACCACTTCATTTCGGTCTATGGCAAATGGCTGCCGTCTTGCTTTGGTCGTTCCTTGGAGGATCTCACTCGCATGCCTGAAGGTGGCGCTCGCAGCCTCGGGATTGCTCCATCCGCGGAAGCCCAAAGCAAGACCCAGAATGTCCGTCTGTCAGCCCCTCGGGAGCTCTTTAGGTTAACGGACGCTATATCAGACCTAACTGAGCGTGCGGTGGCCGAGTGGAGTATGACAAGAGAGGGTCCTGAACGAGAATCTCCGCCTTGGTCGTACGAACCTTACGGAACCAGCTGGCCTTTCAGGCCAGAAACATGGACGCTTAAGGATCCCGACCAGCGCTCGCCCCTTCTGGCGTCTGTCCGTGAAGCTCTTGACACAGGCGGCTCCGTCGCCGATATATTCCCACCCGAAGTTCCCTCAATTCACCGTTTGGAGATCTTGTCTGAGACGCTTATGGCTTTCCTCCGCTCCCTGCAGGACGGAATCATTACTTCCAGTGTCTGGCATGATATGGAGCAACAGCTGGCGGCGCGAGAGAAGGCCAAACTGCCCCCACGATCCACCGAAGAGTCCCAGGCTTGGGTATTGGAGACCCTCTCCCCGTCACCCGCCCACAGCGTCTCGTTCACCTTCCTCACCTTCATGCTTGCCCGCATCGTCAACGAGGTTGCTCCCGCCTCGGCCCTGCCTGCACGGCCTTCCCCGGCAGTAGCAAGGTCGCCGACAACACCGACGACACCGGACTCCTTCATCCTTTTTTCTGCAGATTCTCTGCCCTCCCCAGCGTCAACGTCCTCTTTCATGTCTGCCGCAGGCGGCTTTCGACGCCGAGCACGCACGCTCACCACCTCGAGCACGTCAGCCTCAGAACATACTACCGCTGCCAGCGTCAGTCCCGCGCTCGTGAGACGGCAAGCCGTCGAAACGGAGCTCGCGTCGCTGTTTGCCGATGTCATCATCTCGTGCGCCGGGTTGCCGATTCCGACCAAGGAGAAGGAGAGACGGGCCTGGGAGGAGAGAAAGCGGAGCATCATAGAGCCGTTCTTGAAGACGGCGGGCGTTGACGACGATGGTCCTTCTGGGGGGGGCGAAGTGAGGTCATACATAGATCGGGTAGATGGATAATAAAATAGATAAGATTGATGTTGGTCGGTTGACCAACTGGCCGATCGACAGTCATACCGTTGCGGCTGTGCCTGCGCCTGTGCCTCAGGTAATAGTGATAATAATTATCATCATCCTTTTTTTTTTTTTACCACTACCGGACCGGAGAACCTCATTTGCTTTACTGCTAGGGCTACGGGCTACACTCAAGAGTACAGGCTTTATATTTATTTGCTATGATATAGATAGATTGGATTGCTTGAATCATGTCTCATAAAGGGGCCCTAACATCATCATCATCATCATCGAAAAGAAGCTGTGTCTAGAACAGTCCGAGTGAAGTGCATTAAATGATAGAATATTTAGATAATAATCAGAATAATAATATTTTTTAGAAAAAGAAAATAAACACGAATCCTACGTTTGAATGGTTAGTTGTAGTCAGATAGATGGATGGATGGATGGATGACCTCACTCCACGTTCCATTCCATTCCATTCATTCGATTCAAGTCTTAAACTACCAAGCAAGTAAGTATTATTATAACCCAAGCGAAAATCCTCTCCGAGTTTTCCATCCAAGTCCCAAGTTCAAGGTCCAAGTCCCAGTGATTGCCCACGCCACGGTGTGTCCAAGGTCCAAGGTCCAAGGTATCGCCATGTCCACAGATAGAAAATGGTAGATAGATAAAATGAAATAAATACCACGAAAAAAAAAGAAAAAAGAAAAAAAGAAAAAAAGAAAAAGGGGGTGTCGGGTCACGAGGGAAGTAAAATAAATCAATAATAAGTTTGCATGAATAAATAACGTATCAGGTATTCCATCCATATCCGTGTCCGTGTCTGTGTGTCCATATCATCATTATCGTATCGTATCATAATTCCAATTCCAATTACGTTCGAGGTGGGAATAAAACAAAAAAGAAGGAAGAAAGAAAGAAAGAAAATCTCTTACGAAGGTTTCTTCGCCCCTCCTCCTCCTCTCATGCTTTCCGCCTGAGATATCTTCTGCTGCGATCTCGGAGATGGAGACGCCTGGGCCTGGGCTTGCTTCCCCTTCCCAGGCTTACTCCGCCACCGACTCAGCCCCAGAATCGACCTGGCGTATTGCAGTCCCCGCGTCGCGGCGCGGCTCGGTAGACACGCCAGCGCCCATACCCCCCGAAACGGCAGCACCAAGGCGGCACAGATCCAGTCCATCAGGATCGACGCGAGGCTCTGCTGCCGATGCGCCGCGGTGGCGGATGCGAGGGTGATGGCGTCGCGGACGCGCGCCTCGAGCTCCTGGAGTCGCGATTCCGTCTGGAAGGCGGCGACGGTGGTGCGCTTCTCGTAGCGCCGGACGGCGCGGTTGAGGGCGTCGAGGTCCGGCTGGATGGCCCTTTTCACGTCGAAGATTATTTGCGCGACGAAGGTTTCTTGCTCCTTCGACGATGATGCTGATGCTTGGGTGTTGTTCCTACCGGACGATGAGCCGGTTGCGGGAGTAGTGGTGGGAAGTCTTTCGGCGGCTGTGGCCGCGACATGGGCTTCCAGTTCCTCCAGCCGCTTGGCGAGGTCGAGGAGCCTTGCTGTGTCGACCTTATCGTCTTCGTAGGAGGATGATGCTGCTGCGACGACCCGCTGGAGGTAGAGCGTCCGCGCCTGGACCATCTTCAGCAGGTGGGAGAGCGGGCGGATCTCGGACGCGAGCAGGAAGATGGTCAGGTTGTAGTTCGACACGAGGCCCTCGGAGGGCCGGGACAGCTTCGATCGGATCGCGTGCAGGAGCCATGTCCCGATTATGGGGAAAATGAAGCAGGACGCCAGGGCGACGAGCTCGTGAACGTGTAGTTCCTTGCTGGCCGCGCCGACCGCAGGCGATTGGTGCGGCTTTTGTTGGGAATCCGAACGGGGAGGAGCAGCAGGAGGGGGAGAACTGCCTTGTCCGGACCCAGACTTGGGAGATAGTTCTTGCTCTTCGAGACCGTTGTCGCGCTCTGATTCCTCCGTGATGTCATGTATACTGCCAAAGACTCCGACGTCCTGCTGTCGGACGGCTTGCGCGGATCGATACCAGTCCCTGTAAAGCATGTCAGATTTCGTTTCGACCGGATGGGAAATTCTGTAGCGCGATCCCTGAAGTTGTTTACCTACCATGGCAGCCTGACAGACCAGTTAAGGAATATAGCCGCCAGAATCAGCAATGTGATGTCGGTGATGACGGCGCTCCCGTTCTTGAAGAATATCCCCCCAATAGCAGGCAACAGGGCCAGCACGAGAGGCGCAGACTGCCAATGCGACTCTTCGCCATGGAGATCGACTCCTGTGCCCTTGGTGACGCGCGGGAGGAACAGGTCGTCGGTGGAGGACCGGATGGAATTGCGCGCCTCGGACACCGAGTCGGACAGGGTGGAGTTGCGCCGCAGGTTCTGGGGGCTTGACGCGCCTTCTGCAAAGGTCGCTGCCCGCGTCACGGCACGATGGCGAAGGTAGGGAGCGCCGGGAGAGCTGGCATGGGAGCTGCTGTGGAAAGAGGCCTTGTGGGAGGTCGACGACGGCTGGGCAGTATGTTCAGCCATGGCGTAACGCGGCCTGGATGCGCAGTCGGTTAGTTAGACATATGCGGGATCTGGGATCAAGCGATCCAGGACTGACCATGTGCAGGCGCATCGCCCACTCTGCAAGGGGACGCAGGAACGGCGAGTCTGCTATGCTGTGGACATGGGAGTTGTGCAAGTCTGGATGATGCGGAGGATCAGCGCACAGGGTATGACGGCATCCCCAGGGCACGGCGCATCCGCCATCCAGCGCGCTCCACATGGCGGGGGAACCCCTGCGCCGTCCTTCATGATGTGCATATGGTCAAGGTCTACTCCTGTATATCATCCTCTTCTGCATACTTGTCATTTACCATGGACCTCAGATGCAAGTTCCCCATCCTCCGCGTCGTCTCTGGAACAACCGCGGCCCGCGCGTCCCCTCCGCCCCATCTGGGGTTTCGGATGCCAGACTCAATCGGAAATAGCGCTGGGGATGGACGACAAGACATCAAGTTCTTTGAAACCGTCCTTTAAGGCTGACCCTCCAGGACTTCTAGTGATCACATTTCTGTGGATTGCATATCTGTTCCTTTCCGGGCGGCAAGGTGCCTTGGGGGAGCTTGTCCCACTTCCGCGCTGACAAGGTCCAATGGACCAGTTTTCGAATGGAATTTTTGGAAACGAATAATACCTCTGCTCATCTGTTTCAGAGCCGCTGCTGGAGACTCGGCCAGTCGTCGGTCTACAGAGTTGACGCTGGATTGCCACGTGTCTGTAATGGAGAGCTCTCGAGACTTCGTGAGCGCCTAGATCTGGCAAAAAAGTGATATAATCGAAGCAAGAGCTTCACCGTGAAGCTCTTTTTCATCCTTCATATATCCTAGTGTTCTGTTGATATTCGCCGTGTGAACATCACTGAATAGACTGTTCGGACTCGTTGCCGGATGGACGCTGTCATATCGACACCAATGTCTGCCCACTCCTTCGAGCAAGAAGTCTCGTAGGTCTCAGCTTAGCAAGCTCAGCCTTTATCTGCTCCCTGTGTCGGATGGTGATCCACTTCCAAGCGATACTTCCCGTCTGAGCCTTATTGAAGCCCTAAAGCGGCCTGGTCCGTCACCACCACCATGCCAACATCGAGCTGAATAACGATATCATCACGAGTCGATAACCCTTCACTCTCTTTTATTTGGTCTCCTGCTGTCCTCCAATAGGTAGGGTTTCTCATCTATTTTGTCTTAGACAGTTGTGCACCTGACGCCATGAGGCATGGGGAGAACACCACACGGCGTTGGCTGGGGGGCCTCCCCTCCAAAGGACGTCCATCCCCATGATGAGGTTTCAAGAGTAGTCTCTACTCTCTACCCTCTCTACTTTTGTGTTGCTTCTACACTTAAACCATTCTCCCTTTGCACACACTGGCTCCTTTCTCTCCTTCTCACTGAAAGCCAACCTTCCGTCATAGGAAAGCCGTACCTCTCTTCCAGAGCGTCTCTTATCTGTTGTCTCCTGAATAACCCTTTTCCCTTCTTTACATTGGACGAGAAGTCCCTATCAGCTTCAACGAACTGAGTGTATGCCTTTTGCTTGCCCAAGAGGCATTACCGCTGGTCAGCTCCGATAGGCCTTGAGACGCAGAACCAACCACGACGACTACGAGATCCGACAAACCTCACGATGGCTGCCGGAACTTATGCCCTTTCTGCTCAAGCTGTGGTCGTACCGGCCCTGTCTGTCTTTTCGATCATTCTGAGCATCCCTCCCTTGGTCTGGCACTCGAAGAATCACAACTTTCCTGCTTCATGCCTTGTCATCTGGTTCCTTATCAACAACATTTTCAACATCGTGAACGCCGCTATCTGGCCGACAGATGATGTCGATTCGTGGTGGAGCGGCGTTGGCCTCTGCGATATCGAAGTTAAGCTGATGATAGCCGGCTATGTGGGCGTACCAGGAGCCCTGATGTGTATCTTCCGTACCCTCGCCCATCTCCTGGACACGGACCGTGTCGTTCTGGTCCCTAGTCGCGAGCAGTCCCGGCGGCGCCTTGCCTTCGAAATATTCTTCTGCTTGGTTGTGCCAGCCATCTCCATGATCACGCACTACGTCGTCCAGAAGAATCGATTCATGCTCTACACGATTTCCGGTTGCGTCAACTCCTTCGACGAAAGCTGGGTGACGCTCGTGCTTTCTTTCATCTGGCCCACAGTTATCTGCCTGATTGCCGGGTACTACTGCTGTATGGCCTTCTTTTTCCCCTTTGATCTGAGTATCCAATTCTGACGAGCCGTTTACAGGTCTGGTGCTATTCCGCCTCTGGAGGTACAAGAATCAATTCGGGACGATCTTCAGGTCTTGTGACAGCAGCCTGAGCAAATCACGCTTCCTACGACTCTTTTTCCTCGCATTCATGACGCTTCTCGTTATCCTGCCTGCGCAGGCTTACGTTCTCTACACCAACGTGGAATTCTCGCTTCCATGGCACTCGTACTCGTGGAGCAAGATACACGGACCGAGCTGGAACATGATAACCAAGATCGCGACGCACGGCCAGATCTTCTTCGACCGTTGGATTCCCATTGCCGGCGGCATCCTGCTATTCTTCTTCTTCGGATTCGGAACGGACGCAACCATGATGTACCGCTCGTTCCTCCTGAGGCTGGGACTGGGCCGCTGCTTTCCCGCTCTGTCACACCCTCACATCTGCAGTAGCCGTAGGACGAGTACAAGTTCTGTGAGCCCAATAGTATCATTCAGCAGCCGCGCGAAGCTGCTATTCAGTCGGACTCAATCTATCGTGTCGAGGTGAGACTCCCTCTCTTATCATCCTTCTCGGATCCAATTAGGTATTTACGTAGGAGTGGCAGGACAAACTCCGTATCCACTGAACCCTTCGAGCCCTCTTCTTCTTCTTTTCCTTCTAAGGATCTCGAGAAAGGATTCCCTTCCATTTCCAATACCACTACTACATTTCCACGCCGTCACCAACTCTGGGGCCTCTTCACCCCCAACCGCGAGCGTCGCCGTAGCCGTCACCGTCACCGTGACACTCCCATCCCTCGCCTCCCAGGCTCAGAGAATACGGTTTCCACCACGGCTTGGGCAGGCAAGGGCGAGCGGCGCTCGAGCGAGGCCGATACCGACACCATCCCGTCTCCTTCCAAGAATGGCATCATCAAGGTGAAGCAGATGATTCGGCAGACAAGCGAGAAGAGGTGAATTTTTTTTAGCAATGATCTTAACAGGGTGAAGGTTGCGGATTATCTTTTCCAAGGCTTCTCTCGAGCGACGCGGATATACGTCGTCGTAGGAAGGGTACGAGAGTGAGAGAGGCTGACTTGACTCTCCTTTGTAATTCTATCTTATGGATACAACACACTCACGGATGGGCAGGAAGCAAGTTTCACCTTTGTTTTTATTTTTTTCCTCCTTCTACAATGTGTTTTAATTTGCATGTTTTGAATTGTCCCTCTTATTTCCTCAAGCCAAGCCGGGATTATCAGATAATTTCCTTCATGTGTTGTTGAATCCATAGCTAGCTACCATCATGTTTCATATTCCGCAGAAGTTGCCCTAGGTAGCCTATTTAATAACATTCCGTCTAAGAACTAAGGACACCAGGTTTGAATTGAATTGAATTGCACCGTACAGACAGAGATCATTTCTGATGTGCCCGGGAGGCTTTTTTTGCTTCCTTTCCTACTAATCCAATCAATCAATCAATTGATCAGATGCGGTGGTCATTATGATTCATGATTACTCATCTCCATCATCCGGCTGAGCCACCCATGTAAAGTACAAGCTAATTGATGTTTCAGTCTTCCTGTGCGTAACGTTATTTGTACCTTGTATGGCCATCTGTTTAGTTATGTGTTCGTTATCTTGTAAAGTGGAGGAGGGGGAGATGGGAATGAGAGAGTGCTGAGTTAGTGATTAAATAAAGTATGGTACGGTATAGGCCTGCCACTGCCCC
>ENA-UOXB01000163-UOXB01000163.1-bioreactor-metagenome-genome-assembly--contig:-NODE-163-length-72729-cov-1025.432975_pt1 | contig 72729 bp, 55 predicted proteins | sample MGYA00238158_ERZ761615 | MGnify/ENA primary metagenome ERZ761615 (study PRJEB28904, sample SAMN06267902) | bioreactor metagenome | isolation source: Joint BioEnergy Institute, California, USA...
CATTAGCCCGTAATTTTTTTTTTAATTAAGGGGACAATGTGGCCACCCGGCCCGGAGGGCCGGGGGCTACATTATCAAAAATATTTTTTGACAATGTGTCCCCCATAATTTTTTTTAAAAATTATGGGGGCTACATTAGCCCGTAATTTTTTTTTTAATTAAGGGGACAATGTGGCCACCCGGCCCGGAGGGCCGGGGGCTACATTATCAAAAATATTTTTTGACAATGTGTCCCCCATAATTTTTTTTAAAAATTATGGGGGCTACATTAGCCCGTAATTTTTTTTTTAATTAAGGGGACAATGTGGCCACCCGGCCCGGAGGGCCGGGGGCTACATTAGCCCCGAAAAAAAATAAATATTTTTTTTTGGGAAATTATGTTTTATTAAATTAATATAAAGATAATCTTTGTAAATCGCTATTTAGTACTGTACTGCTACTATTAAAAAAAAAATGAATTATAAATTTTTAAGTTTAATTATTAATTGATTTTAACTTTACAGCATATGTAAGGTGTAACTTAGATAAAATATTCTGTTATTAAAAAAAAAATAAATTTATATTTAATGTTTAAACAATAATAGATGTTTTATTAGTAGTAAATAATAATTATTAATATCTTAATGTCTTTAATATTATTATTATTGGTACCTTTAATTGGTATAAGTCTAGTAACAATAGAGGCAAATTATGGTTTATCTTTTATGAATAGTTTAAGGATAAAATCTATTGCTTTGGTTACTTCAATAATTAATTTAATTATTTCTTTAGTTATATTTATATTATTTGATTTTAGTAGTAAGCAGTTTCAGTTTATAGAAGAACACTATCAAATAAGTTATTTTGATATATATTTAGGAATAGATGGTCTATCAATATACTTTGTATTGTTAACAACAATAATAATACCTATTTCTATATTATCTAATTGAGATTCAATTCAATCTCAAAATGTATTATCATTTGTAGTGATAATACTATTATTAGAAACATTATTATTGGCTGTTTTCTTAGTTTTAGATGTGTTATTATTTTATATTTTCTTTGAAAGTATATTACCTCCTTTATTCTTGTTAATAGGATTGTTTGGTTCTAGTAATAAAGTAAGGGCTAGTTTTTATTTATTCTTATATACTTTATTAGGATCTTTATTTATGTTATTATCTATAATATCTATGTCATCTATAATGGGTACTACAGATTTTGATGCCTTGTATAAAGCAAATTTTAAATATATAACTCAATTATTTTTATTTTATGGTATATTTATAGCTTTTGCTGTAAAGACACCTACTATTTTTTTAAATACATGATTATTAAAGGCTCATGTGGAGTCACCTTTATCAGGTAGTATTATATTAGCAGGTATAGTATTAAAATTAAGTTTATATGGTATATTTAGATTAATTTTACCTTTATTACCTAAAGCTTCTTTAAATTATACATATATAGTATATGTTATAGGTGTAATAACTATTATATATGCTAGTTTTAGTACATTAAGAACAATAGATATTAAAGAACTAATTGCTTATTCATCTGTATCACATGCAGCTGTTTATCTTTTAGGTGCATTTAGTAATACTATACAAGGTATAGAAGGTGCTATAGTTTTAGGATTAGCTCATGGTTTCGTATCTTCTGGTTTATTTATTTGTGCTGGAGGTATTTTATACGATAGATCTTCTACTAGATTAATTACATATTATAGAGGTATGGCTCAAATGATGCCTATGTTTTGTATTTTATTTTTTATACTATCATTAGGTAATTGTGGAGTTCCTCTTACTCTTAATTTCCTAGGTGAATTTATGTCATTATATGGAGTATTTGAAAGAATGCCTTTATTAGGTGTTTTAGCTAGTTCTTCTATTGTATTATCTGCTGCTTATACAATCTTTATGTATAATAGAATAGCTTTTGGAGGTTCTTATTCTGTATACTTTATCGAAAATATAGGAGATGTAAATAAAAGAGAATTCATTATGTTGCTAATATTTGTAGTATTTACAGTATTATTTGGTGTTTATCCTGCTCCAATATTAGATGGATTACATTATTCAGTTTCTTCTTTAATTTATAATACAAATTAATTACATATAATATATTAGATTTATTTCTAATATGGTAAAATTCTTATTAGCTCAATGGTAGAGCAGAATACTTCTAATATTTTGATCCAAGTTCGAGTCTTGGATAAGAATTAATTAATTACTTATATGATTATATATATATATATATATTGTTATATATATATATATATTTGCTCTTATAGCTCAACGGTAGAGCAGAATACTGTTAATATTCGTATAGATGTTCAATTCATCTTAAGGGCTTATATTTTAAATATAATATATTTATAATATTCATATGGTATATATAATGTGTCCCTCTGTCCTATAATCTTTTAAAGTAAGGATACGGATAAGAATGTATCTATATATTTGTTGTATATAATTATGCCACAATTAATGCCATTTTTTTTTGTTAACCAAGTAGTTTTTACTTTTATATTATTAACAATATTAATATATGCATTTACTAAATATTTATTACCTAAATTTATACGTATATTTATTTCACGTATTTACATAAATAAATTATAAATTAGATTTAGATAATAATTATTCTTTAGGTAATAGTAATATGAAAAAATATGGGTAATTAGTTATAATTTAAGACCCAATACCCCTCCGCGGGGCGGGAGCCGCTTTTAAAAAATTTTTAAGAAAAAATTTTTTTTTCCGCGTCAGGGCTTCGTATTTCCTTTTTTCCCTCCCCGCAAGCTTGCGGGGTCCCCAGCCGGGATAAAGAATATTTTTTATAAGGTTTATGAACCCTGACGGTGGGTTCCTTCTCTCACCCGCCTTCCTCCTGGCGGGCGGGTTTTTAAAAATTTTAAGAAAAAATTTTTTTTTCCCGCCAGACCGGAAGGCGGGGGGGGGGGGGGGGGGGGGGCCCCCCCCGAAAAAAAAATTTTGGGGGGGAATAGTATAATTAATTAATGTAAATAGTAAATTAAATTTAAATTTTTAAGATAAAATAAAACAATTATGCGTAACTTAGATACAATATTAAGTCCCCTAGATCAGTTTGAAATTAGAGATTTATTTTCTATAAATGGTAGCTTATTAGGAAATATTAATATTTCATTAACTAATATAGGTTTATATCTATTAATAGGTACATTTGTGATCATAATGTATAGTTTATTGGCAACTAATAACGATAAAATAATCTCTAATAGTTGATCAATAAGTCAAGAAACTTTATATTCTACTGTACATAGTATAGTTATAAATCAAATTAATGCAAATAGAGGACAAATATACTTTCCTTTTATATATGCATTATTTTTATTTATATTAATAAATAATTTAATTGGGATGGTAAAAAGGTGCCTATGCGTTATTATTAATGGTATATATATATTAATGTTTAGTAGTGTTTCTAAAAATCAAAAAGTTAGATCCTATTCTTCTTCTACTTTTAACTCTTCTTCTAATAATAATAATAATAAGAAGAAAGGTAAAGATACTAATACTCTTAATCCTTACTATATTACTGGTTTTGTAGATGGTGAGGGATGTTTTACTATTTCTATCTTTAAGGATAGTAGAATGTTAACCGGATGACAGGTTAAACCTATTTTTAAAATTTCTTTACATAAAAAAGATAGAGCATTGTTGGAATCAATTCAAAGATCATTAGGTGTTGGTAAAATATATAAACATGGAAAAGATTCATTGGATTTCCGTGTCAGCTCTTTAAAGAATATAAGAGTAGTTCTAAACCATTTTGATAAATATCCTTTAATTACTAAAAAATTTGCTGATTATCTTTTATTTAAACAAGCTGTAAAATTGGTAGAACAAAAAGAACATTTAACTAAAGAGGGACTATTAAAATTAGTGAGTATAAAAGCTGCACTAAATTTAGGTCTATCTGAAAAATTAAAAGAGTCTTTTCCAGGTGTTATCCCTGCTGCTAAACCTTTGATTGAAGCTACAAAAGTAAAAGATTTCAATTGATTAAGAGGATTTGTTGAAGCTGAAGGAAGCTTCCAAGTTATTTCACAAAATAAAGACACAAACATAAGTTTAAGATTTACAATAACTCAACACTCTCGTGATAAAGTATTATTTGAGAGTATTGTAAATTATTTAGGTTGTGGAAGATGTTATCTAGTATCAGGGCGTAATGAAGTACATTTTATTCTATCTACTTTTTCTGACATATATGAAAAGATTATTCCTTTATTCAATCAATACCCTTTACTAGGTTCTAAACAACAAGATTTCTTAGATTTTGTAAAAGTAGCCGAATTAATAAAATCTAAGGATCATTTAACAAAAGATGGATTAGCTAAGATTCTAATGATTAAAAATAATATGAATAGTAAAAGAGATTATTCAGCATCAAATCCTACAGAGTAGAAGTAGATTTAGATATTTATTCTAATTTAGTTTATTGTGTGTATAATTAAATATAATATAGATCATAAATATATATATATATATATATACATTAATAATAACGTATAAAATTTCACTATATGCTGGGAAGTTTTAATGCTTTAGATACGATCCTTAATATTTCTTAGATTTATAATAAAGGACGTGAAAATTCTAAAGATGTAACAATAAATCATCAGCAGGAAACCAACGGATATATATCTTTATATATGTATCTTAGTAGGATCCACAGAGACTACACGTGAAACATCTAGTTTAAAACTGGATGAAGATATAGTCCAACTTGAGAAATCTATTATTAATCTTATTATAATAAGATATAATATGATAGTATCAATTAGACCATATAGTTTTGCTTCTACTTCACATTTTATATTAACTTTCTCTATTAGTTTTACTGTTGTTTTAGGAGCAACTATTTTAGGATTCCAAGTACACGGCTGAAAATTCTTTTCTTTATTTGTGCCTTCAGGTTGTCCTTTAGGTTTATTACCTTTATTAGTTTTAATAGAATTTATTTCATATTTAGCTAGAAATATTTCATTAGGATTAAGAATGGCGGCAAACGTAACTGCTGGTCATCTACTATTAAGTATATTAAGTGGATTTACATATAATATAATGAGTTCTGGTTTCATATTCTTCTTTGTAGGATTACTACCATTAGCGTTTATTATTGCCTTTTCAGGTCTAGAATTAGCAATTGCATTTATACAAGCACAAGTATTTGTAATTTTGACTTGTTCATATATAAAGGATGGTCTTGATTTACATTAAACTTTTAAGTATGGTTTTGATTTATATTAAACTTTAATAAAAAAATTGAGCTATTCAATCAAATATCCCCGACGTTCTATTGGTTTACTAGGTAATTCACCTCTATCTACTACTTGTGTACTTGTAAGACCTAACTCATTCATACAACATAGATACTATTCTTCTAATAATAAAGGTAGTCCTATGTGCGCGGTGTGAGTCTAGATTGGTTGTTCTAGAATATTTCCACTGGTTGATTCTAGATGGGAAATAGTGTGTTATTAGTACCAAGTCAAACTATTGGGGGGGGGGCTTAGGTAAGTTTAATAAACTCTAGGTCTTATAGCAGATAGTAAAGGAGCTGCTCGGAATTACTCGCCGAATTCTAGGCTGCAGCCTGAGGAGACTACCCTCATATGGTTACGATAAGAAATGTGATCCATAGCGAAACATGCACGGCGGCCATAAACCGGACTCTTCTTCCTAATGGTGAGATATCGCGGAGAAGGTCTCCTAGATCTTTGTATACGGGTATAGGAACGTATACAAAAACACACGAAGGGAGACGCGACCACAGTGAGTGGGGAGGTGCGTGCACAGACCTAAGTGAGGGATAACCAGTATAAAATAAAATCTACCAATCTAGGAACCATCGGATCTAAGCGGTAAGAGTGAAGACTCCGCAGACGGAAGTTCCATAGTATGGTTAAACCCAGAAGGGAACTAGCCGGGACCTTAATTGAGAGAAGTTAAGAAAGAAAGGATGGACTCAGGGCTGAAATAAACCCCTGTTCGGACCTGAAACTACTTAACTAAGTATTACTAGGCGTGAGCGTAAAAGTAGAACTCCCCGGTGGAGAGCCGTATGATGGGAAACTATCACGTACGGTTCGGAGGGCACAAAATGGTAAATGAGTGACCCTACACATTTCCAAAATGCAGATACCTTTCCGCTCTCGCGGGCTTTTTGTTTTAAAAAAATTTTAATAAAAAATTTTTTTTCCCGCGAGACCGTCAGGGCCCCTCCGTTTTAAAAATTTAAAAAAAAAATTTTTCCTGGCGGGCTCCGCCTGCCAGCCGTCAGGGTTCCCACCCAAAAATTTTTTTTTGTCCCTGACGGTCTAGAGAGAGAGCAAAGCTCTCTCTAGGCGGAAGGGTAATTAAAAAATTTTTAAAAAAAAATTTTTTTTGGGCTAAAGCCTCAAAATTTATATGAAAAAAAATTTTAAAAAAAAATTTTTTTTTAATAAATCCCCTCCGTGGGAAAAAAATATTTTTTCCACGTCAGGGTTCCCACCCAAAAATTTTAAAAATTTTTAAAAGGCCCTGACGGCTGGCGGCACCGCCGCCAGGCGGAGGGGGGGGGGGTGCGGTACCGCACCACGTCAGGGACAATTTTTGGTCCCTGACGCGGTTTTTTAAATTTTTTAAAATTTTTTTAAAAAATTTTGAAAAATTTTTTTCGAAGCAATTTTCTCCCCCCCCTCCCCCTGGGAGAGGGGAGCTAGGAGGGGTTTGCGAAGCTACCGCGGAGGGGTGAGGGGTAAGATTTAAGGATACAAAAATTCTCATCCTGAAAAGTCCGAAACTTTTTAAGTATATATGATTATATATCTATATCTATATCTATATATATATATAAGTATTATATAAATATAAAGGATTATTACAGAAACTAGAGATTGTATATAAACTTAAATTAGACATACTTAAATGTCTACCCTTCGGGGCGAGGCACCGGGGGGGTTAACCCCGGAGGTCGAGGCCCGGGGGGGGGGTCTAGGCCTTTTATTTTTTTAAAGTTTAATGTATAATTTGCGAACATTAAGTCTATACTTAGTTTTATTTTTAGAATCATATAAACATAAACCGGCTTAATTGTATCCTAGATCAATAGATCTGTAAGTAATTATTTATTAGTAAGATAGCTAATATATTAAACGCGTAACGTGCAATATAGGTATGTATAATACTAATCTTAAACATACCGTATCCCCGCCGCGGGTCCCCCGCGGCAGGGTCCAATGAATGAACCCGTCCGCCCCCGGAGGGGGCGGAGGGATTTTTTAAAAAAACTTAAACGGGTAACCTGCAATATAGGTATGTATGTATAAACATATTTTTGAGTTTGATGATGGCTCTGATTGAACGCTGTCCAAGTACTTGACACATGCTAATCGTACGACTAATTAGTTTTTAATAAACTGAGTAGTAGTGGTGTACAGGTGAGTAAAAGATAATTTGGCTACCTTAAAGTAAGGGAAAAGATCCCTTATATACAGAAAGGAAACTAAAAGGTCCGCTTTAAGATGTTATTCTTTATCTCGGTGAGTAGTAGAAAAGGTAATGTCTTTTCTAGCTAATATCCGTAGTCGTGACTGAGAGGTCGATCGACCACATTGGGTCTGAAAAAACCCCAATGCGTATTAGTACAGCAGTGAGGAATATTGGTCAATGGCCTAAAGGCTGAACCAGTAACTTGGAAGAATGGAAATGTATTAGTAAATAATACAATAACGATTAATTCGTATAAAATTCTAAATAGGAGAATGATAATGACAATTTCCTATTTATAAGTCTTGACCAAATTACGTGCCAGCAGTCGCGGTAATACGTAGAAGACTAGTGTTAGTCATCTTTATTAGGTTTAAAGGGTACCTAGACGGTAAATTAAACTCTAAATGAGTACTTTTTTACTAGAGTTTTATAAGAGAAGGAAGAATTTCTGGAGTAGAGATAAAATGCTTTGATACCAGAAGGACTGGTAACGGCGAAGGCATCCTTCTATGTAAAAACTGACGTTGAGGGACGAAGGCTTGGGTAGCAATAAGGATTAGATACCCTAGTAGTCCAAGCAGAAAATGATGAATGTCATAGGCTAGATAATATATTTAGTCTATAAATGAAAGTGTAAGCATTCCACCTCAAGAGTAATATGGCAACATATAAACTGAAATCATTAGACCGTTTCTGAAACCAGTAGTGAAGTATGTGTGCGACAAGAAGCAGATATTAGTAATGTGGTGCGATTCCACTAGGTTTTCTCTGCCTAACACTACCTACACATGCTAGTCAGTAATGAATAGTATGAAGCTGTAGGGACAATGTAGCCTGTCTTAAATGACAATGTAAATATATCTAAAAAGTATAGATATATTTCCAGGAGCTAGTGTAAGTAAGACATGGTGAGCGAAAGTCAAGATAGCGATGACGCTTCGTTACACTACTTTTTTCAAAAAAGATTTTTTTGAAAATTTTTTGTGGAAGGGAATAGATTCTACATACTAATCTATTAGAGAAACCATATTTCCACCGGAGTAAAGCTATCCACCTAAATCTTACGCAAATTGTGCTAATATCTGAACTTGGTAACCCCTTTATCTTCAGCTATAAATGAATTGTTCTACTATCCCAGGGTACAGTAGAGCTATATTTATAGAAGAGGCAACATATAAGTGTATACGAAATTGTTGTATCGGGTAAAGGGGAGAGGAGAAGTTAAAAAGCAAATGCCTAATATCATATTTCGATTGAAGTAAATATGATATTATGGATAGAGTTAAATGTTAATATTTTGTATCTATATTCTTAGTTATTATTTTATATTTTATATACTAACATTTGAGATATCCAACTGTTTTACTTGGACTCCTTAGTTATTATATTTTTCTTTCTTTACTTTTTTTCGCAAAAGTAAAGTATGTAATCGGTATAGCTAACTAAAACAAAAGGTAAGAATAAATGTAATGCAAAGAATCTAAAGTTGCATACCACGGTTATTAAAGGGAAATAAGGAGTTTAATAGCATTATGAGATGGTATATACAATATAAAGAATATAATATAAATAAAGAATATAGCAAATAGAAATATTATGGTATATACATACTATATGGAAAATACAAACATGAAAAATAATCTTGTTCATCCTTGAACAATAACAGGTATAACTGACGCAGAAGGAAGTTTTAATGTATCTATTATAAAAGATAATAAACGTCCTTCTGGTTATGTTGTAACAGTTTCCTTTGAAATTGGTCTTAATATCAAAGATAAAGTTCTTTTAGAGCATATTAGAGCTAATTTTGGTGTGGGTAAGATTTATTACAACCCACAAGATAATACATATAGATTTAAAGTTACTAACGTTAATGATTTATCTAATGTAATTATTCCACATTTTATTAAGTACCCTCTAGTCACACAAAAACGTGCTGACTTCGAGTTATTTGCTAAAATAGTGGAAATCCTTAAAAAAAAGGTCACCTTAACTCTAAGGGTTTACAACAAATAGTAAACCTAAAGGGTTCAATGAATTTAGGGTTAAGTGATAACCTAAAAAATTATTTTCCGGATACTGTATTAGTATCTAAACCTAATGTCAGTTTCACAGGGATACCAGATCCTAACTGATTATCTGGTTTTGCGGAAGGTGAGGCTTGTTTTTATGTTAGTATATATAAATCTTTAAAATCTAAGCTAGGAATGGCTGTTCAATTAGTGTTTAAGATAACTCAACATTCTCGTGATATAGAATTACTTAAGGGTATAGCAGATTATTTTTCTTGCGGTAGAGTAGAAAATCGTAAGACTAATGCTTGTGATTTTACAGTTAATTCCTTCAAGAGTTTTGAAGAAAAAATTATTCCTTTCTTTCTAAAGTACCCATTACAAGGTTCAAAACTTTTAAATTTCCAAGATTTTAAAAAAGTAATGGATATTATGAAAGTTAAAGGACATTTAACTCAAGAAGGTCTGGATGAAATAATCCAGATAAAAGCTAATATGAACCAAGGTAGAGACAAAAATTAACGTTTAACTTCTTTTTTTCTTTACATAGATACTAGATAATGTAAAGAAAAAAATGGCTGACTTAACTTTCGGCAGAATCTGACAAATATGCCTCTAATAGTGTGTTGTCGGAAGGTATATTTGTTTGCGGCGATGGCTGCTAGGTGCAAACCGAAGATTTCTGTTCGAGCCGTATGCGATGAAAGTCGCACGTACGGTTCTTGGAGGGGGAAAGCCCGAGAGGGCCTACCTATCTCGACTATTTAATTCGATAATCCGCGAAAAACCTTACCACAATTTGAATAATATTAAGTTATTACAAGCGCTGCACGGCTGTCTTTAGTTAATGTCGTGAGATCTGGTTAACTCCTCTAATTAACGAAAACCCTCACTTTATTTGTTTACATAAAGTGGTTCGCCACTACATTGGTACTGATAAAAGGGACTAAGACAAGTCATCATGGCCTAAATATTGTGGGCTATAGACGTGCCACATACGCCTTAACAAAGGGATGCGATATTGTGAAATGGAGCTAATCCCCAAAATTGGATATAATATGGATTGTAGTCTGTAACTCGACTACATGAATAAGGAATTACTAGTAATCGTGAATCACCATCGTCACGGTGAATCTAATCTCAGCTAGGTACTAACCACTCGTCAGGCGCTGAAAGGAGTATGTGCAATAAGTTTGATTTATTTACATATTAATATATACAATTGGGTATATAAATATGTAAGTATAATTTTCGTATGCATGACTTTGATTGGTGTTAAGTCGAAATATGGTTCGTGTAATGGAAATAAACAAAATTGGGTATTTTGTTTTGTTTCAGTTAGAGTGAACCTCTAGCTATCTCTTGGATACTATCTAACCTGAGTCGTCAACTCATGTAAGATAGATATTGAGTATCCCATCAATAATCCAAGAAAGAAGAATGCCAAATTGCGGGAAACTCCTAAAGATTGTTTAACCAAGTTTAAGAGGTAACTCTTAAATGGCGCAGGTAATGACTCGCGGTATGGTAACATCAAACAATATTTCCGAAAGGAAATGGATAATCGCGCAGCTAAGTACCTATTATTGTAACTTCGCTTATGATAAAGCTTTCTATTTAGATCTTATGATATTGGTAATAGATCTCTAAATTAATAGAAGAAACTACAAACAATAATAGGTTAAAAGTACATCGATCGCATGGTATTCGGCGCAAGCTTAAGGTACGATCAGCCTCTTTTTGAAAAAAAAGAGATAAGACATCATTGTATCTGCTATTGCAGATGCATTCCCTAGCTAACCATCGCCCTCCCGGCGATGTATGCTAAAAAGGATGTTGAAGCGTGCACGGGATGAATAATTTTTAACAAAAAAAATTAAGAGTATCTCATACTCTTTAGTCTATACTAGGTAGTAAAGAAATATAAGATATATAAGATATTTCTTATTTGGTTCGAATCCAAAGATAGGCTCATGAGAAGAACAGTTATTTTAATTATGAATTTAGAGGATAAAAAGAATTTATAGGTTAAATAAAAATAAATCAGGTATTTATCGTTGAACTAATAAGATTACTAAGGCCTCGTACATAGGAAGTGCTACTGATCTTACTAGAAGGTTTAGAGATTATTTTTCTATTAAATTTTTACAAAAAGAAGTCCTTAGAAATAAAAGTGTTATATATATATAAAGCTTTATTAAAATACGGTCACTCTAACTTTACATTATATATTTTTATATTTTATATTATCTTTATCTAGGTAAATTGGAATATCTTCCAACTGGTTCAAATCCAGAAAAAGAAAGTTTCTTTTTACCCTCCCCGCAAGCTTGCGGGAAAAAAATTTTAAGAAAAAATTTTTTTTTTCCCCTCCGCCTGGCGGCGGTGGCCGCCAGCCGTCAGGGGCTTTTTAAAAATTTTTAAAAAAAATTTTTTAAAGGAAGGGTAGTAACCTGACCCTCCGCGGGGCGGGTACCTTTCCCCGCTCCGCGTCTGGGGCTCCTTTGGTTCCCCGCCCCTCCGGGCCGGGGGATCGCCTCCCGGCGATGCCCCTGACGCCAAGAGAGCTTTGCTCTCTTGGCGGAGGGGGTTGCGAAGCCCTGACGGGGGGGGGGGAGGGGAGGGGCCCCTCCCCCCGGAGGGGTCCCTGACGCCGGAGCGAAGCTCCGGCGGAAGGGTTTTTGAAGGGAAATATTTTTAAAAGTTTCTTTTTTATATATTTTTTTTAAAGTTTTTAAGGAAGGGTCCGTTTGTTGGTTTACGGGTTGAGCTGTAAACTCAATGGCTATAGGCTATCGAAGGTTCGATTCCTTTTCTTCCTATTTAGGTTTTCAATTATAAAACCTTTCTTGATAATATAATTTGTTTATTATATTATGAAAGATAAATTGAAAATTTAATGATGTATAATATGTATTTAATAAAAGATTTTATTAGTAATGGTTTTAATGTGAACATTCTAGATATTGTTTATTTATTCTCTTTAGTATTTGGTGTTTTTACAATTATAAGTAAAAATCCTGTCGTATCAGTCCTATTTCTAATTGGTCTCTTTACTAATATTTCAGGTTTATTAATATTAGTTGGACTTAATTTTATAGGATTATCTTATATATTAGTATATGTAGGAGCTGTGTCTATTTTATTCCTTTTTATATTAATGTTAATTAATATAAGAATATCTGAACTTTTAAGTGAAACTAATAACGATATACCTTTAGCGATATTAACTGTTATACTTTTTTATTATATTATTGGACAAATTTTACCTACTAATTTAGCAGATCATAGTATTATAACTTCTCTATCTAATTCCTTATTTGAATATAAAAATATTAATTTTGGTAACGAAAATTTAAACGTTGTCGATTTTGAACAACAAATAGCTTATGCTAGTAGCAAAACTTGAGATGGATCATTGGTAGATGTTACTCATATTACTAGTATAGGTAATATAATGTACACTAGTTATTCAATATGACTTCTAATTGCTTCAGTAATATTACTACTCGCGATGATTGGAGCTATAGTAATAACTATAAAACAAAGATAGTAATAATAAGAGATAAGGAGAGAATGAAATTCTTTTTTTTGAAAACTTCTTTATTCTTTGTAATATATGATATATAAAACAAAAGCAAATTTTCAAAATCATCCATTCCATTTAGTATCTCCTTCTCCTTGACCTTTATATACAAGTGTTTCATTATTTATTCTTACAACTTCTGCTGTTCTGTTTATGCATGGTTTTCATTTATACGAATACTTAGTATTTATAAGTATAATTAATACTATATATAGTATGTCTTTATGATTTAGAGATATAATTTCAGAGGGTAAAAAAAAAATTTTTAATTCAATTTTGTCTAATATGTATTTAAAAATGGTGAGAGCCATTAGTAAAGAAGAGATCGAACAAATTAAAAATAATATTGTTGATGGTAAATATAATTTAAAAAGATCAATTTGGATACTATCTAGCAGGTTTATTAGAAGGTGATGGACATATTTCTTTACCTTTTTTAGGAACTACTTTAAATAGAATCCTTAATCCTAGAATTGTTTTTACTGCACATGAAAACAACCTAGGTGCGCCAATGCGCGATTAATGCGATTGACTTCTTGAAAGTAGAAGTCCGGCAAAACCCCTAAGCCGATCAGGGACATTCCATCCAGGGAGACCGAATCTCTTGGGGGAAACCCAATGGACATAGCGGAATGTTAAATGTGTAGCAGGTGAGGCTTACATCACTAGTTTCTACACAGACCCGAGTCCTATATGGTTAGGAAATATAACGAACTTGAATAACATCTAGCGGGGTTTAGTTTTGACTTTTTGCCATGACCGTTCCCCAGCTAATGGGCTAGAAGGTCGAGAAGTAAGCCAAGGGCAAATGTTCCTCTGTCAACAGAGAATTTTTCTAGGTGTTTTCTCTGAGAGGGTCAAGAAGAGAGGAAATGCACCGGGCAGATCCGGAGAAATCACTATAGTGTATTTCATAGATGCAAGGACCTAAGTAGGACAAATCAAATTAATCTAACTTTGGGATCGCCTTTTACGGGATCCAATAAATGGATCCTAAGAACCTCAAATATACTGCAACTGAAGTCCCGAGGTTGCAGGTCCCCCTCCGCCTCGAGAGAGAGCTTGCTCTCTCTCGAGACCGTCAGGGTTAACCAAAAAAATTTTCTTCAGCCCCTGACGGCTGGAGGGGTTTTTAAAAAAAAATTTAAAAAATTTAAAAAATTTTTTAAATTTTTTTGGGCCCCCTCCAGGCGGAGGGGGGGGGGGTTTAAATTTTTTTTTAAAAAGAGTTTGAGGGATACGAATTAGACGTATGGCGACGGAGTCATCATAGTACTCAATACAAGCGAGGGAACGGGTGACAGTAAGAGTTGATGTAAGATTAAACTATTCAAAAGCCGGTGATATAATTCCTCCTAATCACGACACGTGGCAGCGAATAGAATTAACTTACAACTTAGCCCCGGCCCCCTCCGGGGGCCGGGGAATCCCCCCCTCCGGGGGGGGGAAGCATTAAGAAAAAAGATGATGAGGCATAAACTCTTCTGGAGAGCCGTATGATGGGAAACTATCACGTACGGTTCGGAGGGGGGGGGGCAGTAATCGTAAGATGACAAGGGCTACCCTACAATTGTATGTATATATACAATCAATGTTAGGAGGAATAGGACGTTTTCAACGTGTTAATAATACAATTAGATATATAATTGGGGATATAGAAGGAATAAAATTATTTATAAATACAGTACATGGTAAACTTAGAACACCAAAAAATGAATCATTTAATAAATTAATAGAATTTATTAATAAAAAATATAATTTAACAATACCATTAAGTAATTTAGATAAATCAAATATGTCAACAAACAGTTGATTCACTGGGAAAAAAATTTTTTAAAAAAATTTTTTTTTAATAAAGAGGCAGATGGACATTTTGGTGTAAAAATTGTTGAAGCTAAACCTAAATCAGATACACGTAAAAGATAAGTGAGAGTGTAACTCTTAAATTTAGATTAGATCAACGTGAATTTGATAAAGTAACTTCATTATCTATGTTAAGCATAATGGAGGAATTAGCTCAGTTTTTATCTTGTAAATTATCAGTTTTTAAAGTTAATAATAATAAAAATATATTGTCTTGTCTTTAAAATGTTGCAGCTATAGCCCGTCCCCGGAGGGGACGGGGAAAACAGCCCAAAAAAATTTTTAAAATTTTTTTTAAAAAATTTTTTTTTTGAGAAGGAACCCACCGTCAGGGTTCATAACGAAGCCCTGACGTGGGGCGGGGGAAGGGTCTTTAAAAATTTTAATAAAAATTTTTAAAAACCGCCTGGCGGCGGTGGCCGCCAGCCGTCAGGGGCTGAAAGGGAGGGGGGTGGTAACCCTCCTCCGCCTGGCGAGCTCCGCTCGCCAGAGCGTCAGAGTTCCTTCAAATATTTTTTTTGGTCTCCGACGGTCTAGAGAGCTTTGCTCAAAGCAAAGCTCTCTAGGCGGAGTCCCCTCCGTTTAAAAAAATTTTTAAAAAAATTTTTCCAGGCGGCGGTGGCCGCCAGCCGTCAGGGGGCTGTCGGAGAGGGCATTATGCCCCGAAAAAAAATAAATTTTTTTTTTTGAGGGGATTTATTATTGATTATTTTAATAAATATCCTTTATTAGGTATTACCCCTTCCGCGCGGCGGGAGCGCCCCGCGTCAGGGTACAATAGAACCCCCGACGTGTGGAGCGAAGCTCCCCACCCCCTCCGTCCTGGCGGCGGTGGCCGCCAGCCGTCAGGGGCTGAAGGGAGGGGGTAACCCTGACGTGGTTTAAAACCACGGAGGGGAGATTTTAAAGACTGAGAAGTTGTTTATAATATGATTATTTATAAACAACATTTAACTGAACCTGGTAGATTAAAAATTAAGTTAATACAATCCAATATGAATAGTAGACGTAAATAAAATAAAAATTTACTGTAAGGTTCGAATCGAAGTAAAAAGACAAAATTGAAACAATTTAAGTGCCCTCTTTAAACTTGACTATATGCTGGAAACTCCTTTATTTAGGATTACCAGCAGGAAACCAATAGACTTATAATTATCTTAGTAGGTTCCTCAGAGACTATACGTCAAGGATTAATACATTAATTTATATAAAATTAATCTATTAATTAAGATATAGTCCATCTTCTTTAGTAATAAAGAAGTCCTAAGGTTGACTTACTTAGGAGATCATACATATGCAGTACAAAGAGGAATAAATATAGGAGTAGGTTTATTTATACTATCTGAAGCTTTATTTTTCTTAGCTATTTTTTGAGCTTTCTTCCATAGTTCTATCTCACCTAGTATAGAATTAGGAGCACAATGACCACCTATGGGTATACAAGCTATTAATCCTTTTGAATTACCATTGTTTAATACAATAATATTACTATCATCAGGTGTAACTATAACTTATGCTCATCATTCTTTAATACAAGGTAATAGAAGAGGAGCATTATATGGTAGTGTATTTACAATTTTATTAGCTGTAGTATTTACTATATTACAAGGTGTAGAATATACAGTATCTTCTTTTACTATCTCAGATGGTGTTTATGGATCTTGTTTCTACTTTGGTACAGGTTTTCATGGGTTACATGTTATAATTGGTACTGCTTTCTTAGCAGTAGGTTTATGACGTTTATTAGCCTACCATTTTACAGATCATCATCATGTAGGATTAGAGTCAGGTATTTTATACTGACATTTTGTAGACGTTGTATGACTTTTCCTATATATTTGTATTTACTATTGAGGATATTAAATTACAAACAATATAGGTTATTTTTATAAATATGTTTAAATTACATTTTAATTTTATGATGAGGAATAATAGTTTTATTAAATATTATTATAGTCCCCTTCAGGGCCTTACTCTTGAAGGCGGTAAAGCTCCCCTAGTACTAATATTTATAAACTTTGTCCTTATTGAATATATTAAAAAAAAATAAAAGTTAACATTGGAAGATCTATAACTAATAGATATTCCTTATATTTAACTTTATGATTAATGTTCTTTATAGTTCTTTAGTATATACTAAAGTAATAGAGACTTTAGTTTAAAGGTAAAACATGTGACTTTTAATCATTATAATATGGGTTCAATTCCCATAAGTCTTAAAGTAGGTTTTCAATAATAAGCCTTGAGAATATAATTTGTTTATTATATTATGAAAGATTAATTGATAGATAAAAAATGAATTTACCTTTTATAGTTTTATACACATTTAGCTTATATATTCAGAGATATATTATCTCTGTAAATACTTTTATTTCGTCATGCCTTGCGTTTGATTCCGTTTATGATAGAGTAAATTATCAGTTTAGATATGTAAATATTCGTCCTGTATATCATGTTATAAGTCCACGTCCAGGTAGGGAATTATTATATGTATCTGTTAAAGATAATATAAAAAATACTCTAACTGAGAGAAAGGGCGATAGATATTGATTATCAATGATCGATTATTGAATGATTACATGACCATATATTAGCAGAATATCAACGTTTGTTTGAATCTGGTAATATAATACCAGATTGATTAACTAATCATCTTAGACCACGTCTAGCTATGTGCGAGCTAGGCTATGATAATATGATAGAGGTCATAGCACATTTAGATAATTTAAATTTATGTTTCGCAGTATCCCCCCGCGGGGGGGGGCGGGGTCCCGCCCCCGCGGAGGGGCATTACTTTTTTTATGAACCCTGACAGGGGAGCTACGCTCCCCTGGAGGGGGGGGGGTATAGTATCTTATTGGTCCTATAATTAAGTGAATATTAAAGCAAAATAAGTAGGTAAAACTTTTCCAATAATAATACTCAAGCAACATATCATTTATGATATATAAGAATGGCTATAAGTTAACGGTAGACTGTTCGTCTTCCAAACGAAGTGTGTCGATTCGAATTCGACTAGCCATATAGGGTTAGTAACTTAATTGGTAAAGGGTTTTCTTGTCGAGAAAATAGATGCCGGATCGAGGCCGGTCTAACCCGATAATATTTTTGTATAAAAAAGGAAAAGTTGCTATTGGTAAGGTAAGATATTTGCTAAATATTGTGTTTAATACACTTAGATGTTCGAATCATCTCTTTTCCGATAAGAGTATAGTTTAATGGTAAAACCATAAGCTTCAACCTTATATTTCTTAGTTCGAGTCTAAGTGCTCTTGATTAAAAAAAAAATAAAAAAAAATTTTTTAAAAATTGATTAAAGATTCCTTAGCTTAAAAGGTAAAGCGTGTTCTTGATAAGGATATGTTCAGTGTTCAATTCACTGAGGAATTATAATATATATATATATATTTTATTTGTTATAAAATACTTAATTTATAACTTATGATAGTCTAGCCTTATATAGATCTTTATATGTAGTATAAGTTTAAAAAAAAAATATTTTATAAAAAGAGAGTTGGCTGAGTGGTTTAAAGCGACTAGCTTGAGTCTAGTTAAAGGTAAAACTTTCATATGTTCGAATCATATACTCTCTGATAAAGAGGATTGTATCTCCCCGCCGCGGGTTTTTTAAAAGAAAAAATTTTTTTTTTCCGCCCCGCGTCAGGCTTCGTTTTCCTTTTTTTTTTAAAAAGGTTTTCTGAACCCTGACGGTGGGGGGGGTGAGCAATGCTCACCCGCCCAAAAAAATTTTTTTAAAAAATTTTTTAAAAAATTTTTTTTTTGGGCAAAAAATTTTAATAAAAAAAAATTTTTTAAAAAGCCCCAGAGCGTCAGGGGGGGGGCCGAAAAAAAATAAATATATTTTTTTTTGGGATATAGTAATCAGATATTCTCTTAATACAGGTTAGAGCCAGGTTGGTAAGGCGTCTCATTTGGGTTGAGAAATTGTTATGTTCGAATCATAATAACCTGAATGTTTTCTAATGTATTTTAGGTGTATTTTGCAATATAACAGTTATATATAGTATATGAAAGATATATTTCTTGATAAATCAAGGCAAGTATATAAAGAAACTATTATGGATAATTAGCTATATATTAAAGAATATCTAGTAAATCTAAATTCTAAGATAAATCTAATAATAAACAAAGTGAATTGAAATATCTTAGTAACTTTAGGAAAAGAAATCAAACGAGATTATTATTTAGTGTATGCTAAATAATAGTAGCCTGTATACCCGTGAGCGGCCTTTGTCGCTTTCAGGGTGAGGCTCTTTTGGAGCCTCCTAAGTAAAACGGATTAAATCTGTTTGAATAAAGGGGAACCTTCCTCTAAGGCTAAATATGATATATAAGCGATAGTGAAAAGTACCGTGAGGTAAAATTTGAAATAGTAGTTTTATAAGCAGCTCGAGTAGAATTTAAATAAAGAATAAGAGCGTACCTTTTGCATAATGGGTCAGCAAGTTAATTTTAGATGCAAGCATTGATAATTAAAAATCAAGCTTAGATAAACCAATTATGAGAAAATGAATTAGTATCTAAAATTAGACCCGAAGGCTAGTGATCTTACCATGGTCAGGATTATAAAAGTCCGAACGGGTTATCGTTGTATAGATATCCGAAGAACTGTGGTAAGTTAGTGAAAGACAAAACTGACTAGTATAGCTGGTTTTCCGCGAAACCTATATGAGTAGGTAATTTAACTAACATCTTAGCAGGTACAGAACTGTGATCTCGGACAATATCATCAAGTTTTCAACTTGATGATTTTTGTATACATCGGGGGATTGTAGTGATTTTACCGGAGAGTATTTGCACTCGGAATGGCAAAGATGAATGTTGAATAATCGGACATAGTACGATAAGGTTGTATGTCTAAAGGGAAACAGCCCAGAACAAGAGTTTAAGGTTCCAAAATTATTGTTGAGTGAAATTAAGGATGTTTTTTTCTAATACAATCAGGAAATAGGCTTAGAAGCGGCCATTTTTTGAAGACCTCGTAACAGAGCACTGATTAATATTTTAGAAAAAAACACCGAAAATTTAACGGATCTAAACAATATACCGAAACCTTGTACACATGTGTATAATAATTCTATATGATTGCGTATGTGGGGTAGCGGAACATTGGATATATATTTATTATTAATTCTTTTTAAGAATTAATAAGTATGAATAATGAGTAAGTAATATTTAAAACAATTATGTTTTAAGGATATTTATATAATATTCTTCTATATTGTAAGTATATAAGATTTTATATAAATATATAGACGTATTAATTTATAATATGTCTTTATTATGAAAATTATTCATCGATATAATCCAAGAGAGAATGCTGACATGAGTAACGAAAAAGGAAAATCCTCGCCTTAAGCTTATGGTATTTTATTTAATTTTCGGTATCTAAATTTTTAATCAAAAGGTAATTTTGATGATATTTGTATACAATTATAATAAGTAAAAAACAAAACCTTTATTAAGTAATAAAGGTTCTGGAAAATTTTTTACTTAGCCCCGCCAAAAAAAAAATTTTTTTTTGGCGGGGAATCCCCCCCCTCCGGGGGGGGAAGCCCCCCCCTCCGGGGGGCGGGGATGCAAAATATAATTGATATATACCGTACCTAAATACTATCACAAGTAAGCAAGTAGAGTATACAAAGGCGTTTGAGTGAACAATCATTAAGGAACTCGGCAAATTGACTACCGTAACTTCGGGATAAGGAGGGCCATTTTCATTAGTTTAACTACTTAACTTCTTTGGTTAATAACCAAAGAAGTAGTACACATTTTTATGTGTATTAGTAGATTCTATTAAACTAATGGGAAGAGGAAGCATGGAATAATGTTGTACGACTGTTTAATAAAAACACAGCACTCTGCGAAGATAAAATATCAAAGTATTGAGTGTGATGTCTGCCCAATGTCGGCTGGGTAACGGATTTATCTTGGTTTATAACTAAGGTTTTGAAGGATACCCCGATTAATGGCGGCCTTACCTATGAGGGTCCTAAGGTAGCGAAATACCTTGGCCGTTAAATGCGGTCCTGCATGAATGACTTAACGATACAACAGCTGTCTCGATGATTGTCTCAGTGAAATTGGAATAGCAGTGCAGATACTGTTTACCTCTAGATAGACGAGAAGACCCTATGCAGCTTTACTGTTATTAATTGCAAGAGTGGAAATTTAGGATAATTGCGAGTGTATAAGGTAATTGTCTGATAACAATGAAACACCTTTATTTGTTCCTATTATATACTCTTGAGGATTGAGAGGCAGTTTATGCGGGGCACAGATCCCACAAAAAGTACCTGGGTATATCCAAAGTTCATATTGTAAATTTGTAAACTATGGTTTACAAGAATTTTAGTTTGTTATTAATTATAATATTAATAATTATACAGTTATTGTTAGATTAAATTCAATATATTTTTTATTTTAAGTAAGATTTTAACTATATGGTGAATAGATGTATTTAAAACTTTCCCCTCCGCGGGGTCGCGCGCTCCGCGCGGAGCGCGCGATAAAAGAAAAAAAGAAAAAAAATTTTTTAAAATTTTTTTAAAACAAAAATTTTGAAAAAATTTTTTTTGCCCCGCCCCGGAGGGGCGGGGAACCGAAAAATGAGGAGCGGGGGGGGGGAAAGTTTTTTTTCATATTAATATTGTATTGTCTTTATTAATATGATATTTATTTATACTTTAAAAGTTTAATGGCTTAATCTTGCTTTACTGTCTGACCTACAAGTCTATCAGTCGCGTAAGCGGGGCATATGATCACAAGATGCATTAAGGAAAGGTCTTGGATTATAGAAAAAGTTACGCTAGGGATTTATAACTGTAAGTCCCCCAATATTATAAAATATTGGTAATATATTGGGTAAATTTCAAGGACAACTTAATTATTAAGTGAACTTGAAGCGAAACTTATTTTAGCTTAATTTTTATACTGTGTATAAAAATGAAATAAGGACGTTCAACGACTAAAAGGTGAGTAATGCTAACAATAATCCTTTTGTTTGTGCCCAACATCTTTATTAACTATAATATATTTAATTCTTATTTGTATAATAATTATTATTACATTGTAATAATAATGTATTAGACTTAGACTTAACGTCTATGCTTTATTATTATATAATTAATTCTAATTAATTATATTAATAATTTATATTAATAAATAATATGTTAAATATTATAAAATCAAAGTTAAAAAATAGATATAAAAAAAAATCAGTAAATGCAGAAAATGTTATTTTATATCCTAAAGATTTTGTTCCTGCTGTAAGGGATTGAAAAAATAGTATTTATGTTTATAATAAAAATGCTTTAAGTTTAATCCCTGTTGCAAGCAAATTTGTAATTAAATTAATTAAAGGTTATTTTAATTCATATAATTTAAAATTAGAATCTAAATTAAGAAAAGATAAATTACGTCGTAGATTAAGAAAATTATCTACAAACAAAATATTTGTTAGTGATGGTGAATTTAAGCATACAAATGATAAAGTAATAATTACTTTATATCTATTTAATAGACAAAAATATAATTATTTATTAAAAATAAGAAAAAGATATACAAGATTGTTTAGTAAAGCTAGATTTTTAAGAAAATTATTTTTAATAAGAAATATAGGATTGAATATATTAAGACAACAAGAAGAAAGAAATAAAATATTAGTAAAATTATTACCTAATTATAAGTCAAAATTATATTCAATTCAATATTTATACTATAAAAATTTTATAAAAAAATCTCTAAAAAGATTAAAATACTATATGTTTTACAAACAATTGCTTTATATTAATGAATCGAAATTTAATAATTCTTATTTACAAGGATTAATAAGTTTAATAAAAAAAATATATAAAAAGAATGTAGAATTTAATTTAATAAATTTAAAATATTTTTATTTTAATAGTGATATCTTTACACAACCATTAGTACTAAAATTAAGAAAAAAAAGAAAAGTATTAAGATATTTAAAAGCTTGTGTTAGAAAGGCGAAAATAAAAAATATTAAATTAAATGAAAGATCTAGATATTTCTTTGATTTAGATAATTTATTTACTGTAAATAATGTTGATATTACTAATAACTTATTATATAAGTTAATGTTACAAAATAAAACAAGTTCAAATTATTTGAAAAAAATTGTGTTAGATAATATTAAATATAAAAGAGTATCTGGTGTTAGAATAGAAGCTGCAGGAAGATTAACTAAACGTTATACTGCTTCAAGATCTCAATTTAAAGTTAGATATAAAGGTAATTTAGAAAATGCTTATTCTTCTATTAAAGGATATCCTTCTGTTGTATTAAGAGGGAATTTTAAACCTAATTTACAGTATACTAAATTAAATTCTAAATCTCGTATTGGATCTTTTGGTATAAAAGGTTGAGTTAGTGGTACTTAATTTTATATTATTTTCTTATATCCCTCCCTTTATATAGTTAATAAAGATGATGAAATAGTCTGAACCATTTTGAAAGAAATGGAAATAAAAGGTAAACTTTTATGATAACATATATTGAACAGGCTAATTTGCGCAAGAGAGTACAAATTGAGTGCGCGGTTTGGCACCTTGAAGAAGAAGAAGAAGAAGAAGAAGAAGAAGAAGAAGAAGAAAAAAAACAATATGAATAGATTAGATAAATGATATTAAGGATATGTTAATAGGTTGCATACTAGGTGATGCACATATAGGTAAGTCTGGTGACGATAAAGGATTTATTACTTTTGAACAAACAATAAAACATAAGGACTATGTTCTTGATATTTATGATAAATTAAGTAAATCCGGTATAGGATTATACGATATTAAGTATTATTCAAGAAAAGACTCTAGATATAATAGTTTAAATAGTTCAATCTATTTTAAAACTCATAATTCTGAGTTACTTTACCCTTTTGTTGATATGTTTTTATCTGATAGCCCCGCCAAAAAAAAATTTTTTTTTGGCGGGGAATCCCCCCCCCTCCGGGGGGGAAGCCCCGCCCTACGTGATCCCGTAGGGCGGGGAAAACTGCCCAAAAAAAAATTTTTTATTTTATTTTAAATAAAAAATTTTTTTTTTTAAAAAAAAAATTTTTTCTTGGGGAAAACAGTAATAGAAAAATATTACCTTTAGATATAGAAAAGCATTTAAATCCAATAACTTTGGCTTACTGAATATGTGATGATGGTCAGTTAGTAAATAAAGGAGGAATAACATTATGTACAGATAATTATACTTTATCATAAGTTGAGTTATTAATTAAAGGTTTATCCAATAGATATAATGCTAAATGTTCTATTCATTATAAAAAAGGTAAAGCTGATAAGATTTACCATAGAATATACATTAGCAAGAAGTCTTTTGAAGATATTAAACCTTTAATTACTCAATATGTACATAAATCCTTTCTTTACAAACTCCACATCTAGAATAGGTAGGTTCCCTTTGCCTACCCCCTCCGTGGGTCGCGCGCTCCGCGCGCGATAAAAAAAAGAAGAAGAAAAAAAATTTTTAATTTTTTTTAAAACGGGGTCTTTTAAAATTTTTAATAAAAAAATTTTTTTCCCGCCCCGCCCCACGTCTGAGGCTGAAGCAACGCCGGGAGGCGTGGCCCCCGCCAAGAGAGCATTGCTCTCTTGGCGGAGGGGGTTTTAAAATTTTGGGACGAAGATCTCTAATCTATTCATAAGATACGACATCGGGGATTTTTTATAGTAATATAAAATTAGAAGTAGGCTAAATGCTGGGACGTTTCTATTTTTAGAGCCAATCAGCAGGGAAGTTATTTCTTATAACTCCTTCAACGACCACACGCCTACATCCAGAGTAATATTAATGTACTCCTTAATACTGGATGAATATATGGTCTAAACACTCATGAGAGTGAGTGATAAATTTATGCGATGTCGGCTTAGCTCATCCACATGAATGCAAAAATCATGAAGGGTTCGACTGTTCGTCGATTAAAGAGCTACATGAGCTGGGTTTAATACTAAGCCCCATTATTATCTTAATGATAATATCGTTAACCAGGTAAATTGCAAGAAGTTATTATTAAGAATATATTCTTATATAATATAATTTGCAGCGAAGCTTAAATATAACTATTTGCCATGAGGCTTAAATATTTATTTAAGATCGTTCAACGACTAAAAGGGTAAATCCTTTCACGAATACCTGGATTACATCTAATTGAAGTATTTGAGATATTTATCTCTCTGTATAATAATTGTAGATAATATCTATAATGAACTTTAATTTAATTTAAAGCAATATAAATACATGAGAATAACGATAAAAAGATTTTTAAACGCTCTTTATAGAAACTTTTCTAATGACCATTTAAAAAAAACTAAAGTTTTTTAGTTTTTTTTCTCACGGCTTTAGCCCCTTCCCGCGTCAGCCCTTCCGGTCTGGTGGGAAAAAAATTTTTAAAAATTTTTTTTTAAAAATCCGCCCACCAGGCGGAAGGGGGCCTCCGGCCCGGGAGGGGGGGGGTTAATATTGGCTCCCTGACGCGGGGCTAACGCCCCCGCGGAGGGGTTATAGAGTTTAACTATGCCTCCTTATTTACATCAAGTACTTATAGGTTTATTACTAAGTGATGGAAGTTTAGAAAAATCTAGCCCTACAAGTTTAGCTAGATTAAGTGTAATGTCCCCTCCGGGGGGAGGGGCCCCCGTTTTAAAAATTTTTTTTCCCTCCCCCCCCGTCAGGGCTTCGTTGGAATGAACCCTGAGGGTCGTGTGAGCAAAGCTCACACGCCAGAGGGGACACATTTCTTATATACTACATTTATATGGTTTGTTTGAGCCATATACTGATAGTCCGGTAAGAACAATAGATACTTATAATAAAAAAACTAACACTCATCACACGCAAGTAGGATTTAAAACAGCCAGTTTACCACTCTTTCTAGTTTATCATAAGATGTTTTATACTGATGAAAAGTCAAAGAGATACATTAAAATTGTACCTTCTAACATAGAAGATCTTATGTCGCCTATTGTTTTAGCACACTTAATTATGGGGGATGGTAATCTAAAACCCAAAGATAAAATTATTCGTATTTACACTAATAGTTTTTCAAAACAAGATGTTGAAAGACTAGGACAAGCAATTACGAATAAATTAGGTATAGTGGCTAAAGCAGTACATGATCGTAATGGTCAGTATATGTTAACAATTAGTAGAGATCAGTTAGAAGCTGTAAGATCTTTAATTTTACCTTATATGCAGTAGCATGTTGTATAAGTTAGATTTAAATCTAACGGATGAAAAAGGATCTTGCTTTAAATTGGAAGATCATTTAAATGAAATTTAAAAAATTAAAATCACATCTCCCACCCTTACCTTCAATTAGAATGTAATAAGAAATAGTCTGAACAACAGAGAAATCTGTTGAAATAGAGTAAATAGCTCTATGATAACATTAATTGTTAATACGTCGTGAGACAGTATGGTTTCTATCTTCTAGAGGGAATTAAAGTAGAATAAAGATAGCCCCTTCGTACGAAAGGAGTTGGGTATGTTGACCTATGGTTTACCTGTTGTTTATGTTATATATTTATATATAATTAATTATATATAGATATATGATTTACTTTTACTTAAGTAAATTATTCCATATGCATGGCAGGAAGGCTACGTCAATTAAAGATAAGTGCTGAAAGCATTTAAGCGCGAAGCTTACTTTAGGATACTTTTAAACGTAGTAGAACACTACGAGATGTAATTATCATTATTACTAATGATGATTAATAGGCTTTAGTTGTATTAATCTTAACATTTTTAGACATAAAGTACTAATTATTAATATACTAAATATTTCACATATCGTTAAATAAAAAAAATTTCTTTTTAATTAATATTATTTCTATGAAATACATGAAAACACAATTAAATAACAATTAGCTACAATTTAGCCTTTTATAACCCATAATTATTTTATCAATGATTATCCCCCCGCCCTCCGGCCCGGGGGACTCTAGCAGGATTTGTTGATGGAAGTTTCCAAATAAATCCTCTTAAAGATTCAAAGGGTAATATTAAATTTTCATTTAGATTTAATATCAATTTACATATAGATGATAAAGATGTATTATTTGCAATAGTTGAACATCTAGGAATGGGGAAAGTAGATGCTACAACTCTTCAGTCTACCCTTCCGCCTCGAGAGAGAGCTTGCTCTCTCTCGAGACCGTCAGGGTTAACACCCTAAAAAAAAATTTTTTTTTCTTCAGCCCCTGACGGCTGGAGGTTTTGTTAAAAACCCTCCAGCCGGAGGGGGTTCTTTAAAAATTTTTTTTTAATAAAAAAAATTTTTTTTTCCTCCGGGGTTTAACCCCGGTGGTCGAGGGGGGGTCTATTTTTTTTAAAATAAAAAAACAAGAAAAAAGATCTGATAATTATAAATGTACTTTACGTATTACACGTGAACAAGATTTATATAAATTATTCAGTATCCCAAAAAAATTTTTTTAAAAAAAATTTAAAATTTTTTTTTTGGGGGGGGGGGCGGAACGCTTTTAAAATTTTTAAGAAAAAATTTTTTTTTCCCGCGTCAGGGTTCCTATATGATCCCCTCCCGGGCCGGAGGCCCCCTCCGCCTGGCGAGCGGATTTTTAAAAAAAAATTTTTAAAAATTTTTTTTCCGCCAGAGCGTCAGGGGGGGGGCTGAAGCCGTGAAAAAATATATATTTTTTTGAATGGATACCTTATTTATCTAAATTACCATTTTTAACTAAAAAGTTTAAGGATTTTAATGATTTTAAAATTATATGTCGTACACTTTATTATAGAATTCATAAATATTCATAAATGAAATCTCCCCGCCGCGGGTCTTTTAAAAAATTTTTTTTTCCGCGTCAGGGCTTCGTATTTAAAAATTTTTTTTTAAGAAAATTTTTTAAATACTTCGTATTTAGGAACCCTGACGGTGGGGGAGGAAGCTCCCCCCGGAGGGGGGGGGGTCATAGTATGAATAATTTTAGACTTTATAGTTATAGTGGTAATATACCTAAAATTACTGAGGAGGAAAGATCTAGACTAAATCCCCTCCGCGGGGGGGGGGACCCTTCCCCCGCTTTAAAAATACAGATGCTACACCTATTTCTTTTTTTGTAAAAAATATATATTTTTTTTAAAGTTTGTGAACCATTACCAGACGGTCGAATATTAAATCTTAAAACGAATAAGTTGGATGTGGCTATAAAAGGTGGTTCAATTTAAAAAAATATATAAAAAAAAATTTTTGAAATAACAACTCCACAAGGTGAGGTTTTATTGGTAGATAGTCTTATGGAGTGTGTTAATATAGTGGGTGTAACACGTGGTACTTTACATTCTGCATTGGGGGGGGGGAAGTTGATAAAGCTAAATCTAGTGTAATAGTTAAAGGTTATAAAATTAGACGGGTTGGTATTTTATTAGGTTAGTTTCCTATATTAGTTTATGTGTTTAAACTATTGCCTGGTTAGTATAATAGTATTACACCCGTTTTGTAATCGGAAGAAGAAAGTGCGAATCTTTCACTGGGCTGAGATAAATAGAAATATAAAAAGTAATGCAACCGTTTTGTAATCGGAAGAAGTAAGTGCGATACTTGCACTGGCCCCTCCGGCGGGGGGGGGGCGGGAGCCGCTTTTAAAAAATTTTTAAAATTTTTTTCCCGCGTCAGGTTACATAAAACTTTTTTTTTTTTTTCGAAGCCCTGACGGTGGGGAGCTCTCCCCCTCCGCCCTGGCGGGCGGATTTTTAAAATTTTTAAGAAAAATTTTTTTTCCCGCCCGAGCGTCTTTTTAAAAAATTTTGGGGGGGGGGGGGCGGAGCCCCGACCCCCTCCGTTTTAAAAAATTTTTCCAGGCGGCGGTGGCCGCCAGACCGTCAGGGGCTGTCGGAGAGGGCTACATTATCAAAAATATTTTTTGACAATGTGTCCCCCATAATTTTTTTTAAAAATTATGGGGGCTACATTAGCCCGTAATTTTTTTTTTAATTAAGGGGACAATGTGGCCACCCGGCCCGGAGGGCCGGGGGCTACATTATCAAAAATATTTTTTGACAATGTGTCCCCCATAATTTTTTTTAAAAATTATGGGGGCTACATTAGCCCGTAATTTTTTTTTTAATTAAGGGGACAATGTGGCCACCCGGCCCGGAGGGCCGGGGGCTACATTAGCCCCGAAAAAAAAATAAATATTTTTTTTTGAGGGGAAATATTTTAAAACCCAGACCCAATGGTCAAGTTTGGTTAAGACATAACATTTTCACTGTTAGTGCGGGAGTTCAAATCTCCCTTGGGTTAAAAGAGATTAGCTCAGTGGTAGAGCTGTCGCTTTACACGCGAAAGGCCAGGTGTTCGAATCACCTATTTCTTATATATTGGTTATGCGGATTGATGTAATAGTAACATAGGTGGCTCATGACCAAAATATTTAGGTGCAAGTCCTAAGTCCGCAAATTAAGGCTATAGCTTAATCGGTAAAGCGAACTGCTCATGATAGTTTGAATGAATGTTCGAGTCATTTTAGCCTTAATTTTTTTTAAAAAAAATATTAAAAAATTTTTTATTCTAAAAATCCGAGTGCTGGAATTGGTAGACAGTGCAAATTTAAGTTTTGTTGATGTAATATCGTGAACGTTCGAGTCGTTTCTCGGATATTGAAAAACAATAAAATTTATCTTCCCCTTAGGCCCGGTGGCCTCCGGGGTTAAACCCCGGTGGTCGAGGGGGGGTCTAATTAATATATAGAATAATAAGGTCTTATTTTCCTATTATGAAAAATTTTGATACTTGATACATGGAAGTATTAAAAGCTAATAAAGGAAAAAACTTATAGAGTCTGGTAAATGTTGGTTCTGTTGATTTATCAAGTTGAATATTATATTATATATCTTGTATATAAACTAAGATAAATAATAGTATAAAGCATTAAAAAAAAAATTCAAACTTTAAACCAGACATAATTCTTCTGTTGTAAGGGAATAGTACCATTTTGATAATTTGAATCCTATATACAACATGTATAAAACTGCTAATATAGTGAATCGACTATTAAACTTCTATGTACGTCTAAATTAGATCATTAGTCGGAATTAGTTAATATTTTTTTTTTCGTAATAGCATGGGAAGAGTGCTCAAACGTATTATGTTATTAGTAAAATTCTTGAGTTTATATGTACGAAAAGCTTCTTTATTATTCTTATAATTGTAATATACCTAATAAAGGGGAAGAGCTTATTAAAAATGGTATTTATATACATTGATTTTATATCAATATTGTAAACGTCCTAGTCGTTATCGACTATAAGGGGGGTTATAGTTTAATTGGTAAAACTGCGATTTTGCATATCGTTATTTCAGGATCGAGTCCTGATAACTCCAATATTGTATATATATATATACTATGCATATATTATCTTAATATTAGTTCGAGAAGCTCAATTGGTAGAGCGGAACACTGAAGATGTTTAGGTTGTAAGTTCAAATCTTATCTCGGGCATTATATAATTTATGGGTGTGCTGAAATATGGTAACCAGGTTCCGCTTAGGACGGAATAGTTTTAACTTTACAAGTTCAAGTCTTGTTACCCATATATATTTATATAATTCTATATATATATATATATATATATTTTTTTTCCTTTTTTTAAGTCTTACTACCCATACTCTATAACCCCTCCGCGGGGCTTCCGTTTTAAAAAATTTTTTTTTCCGCGTCAGGGTACATTATAAAAAAAATCGAAGCCCCTCCGGGGAAAAAATATTTTTTTCCGGAGGGGACATACTTATTTAGCTCAATGATCCACCTTTTAAAGGGTTATATGAAAACATTACGAAAAATTAGTAAAGTATCACTAACCCCTCCGGGGTACCTTCCCCGTCCCACGTCAGGAAAAAAATTTTTTTTTAAAAAATTTTTTTTAAAAGCTTTTGAACCCTGACGGTGGGGAGCTCTCCCCCCTCCGCTGTTTTCCCCACCCCCCGGAGGGGGGGGGTGGGGCTCTCGCGGGCAAAAAATTTTTAAAGCCCGCGAGACCGTCAGGGTTGGTAACCCATTTTTTGGGTCCCCTCCGTTTTAAAAAATTTTAAAAAAATTTTTCCTGGTGGCCGGCCGGCCGCCAGACCGTCAGGGGTGAGGGGAGGGGTAGTAACCCAAAAATTTTTTTAAAAAATTTTTAAAAAATTTTTTTGGGGAAATATCACTTTCTAATTGATAAATTTTCCTTACATACAAGTATCACTTTATTGTCCCTGTTATAGATATTATTTTTATATATTTTTCTTTAATGTTTTCCCACTATCTTGTTGTGTAGTAATCTCTTTTGGTTTTCCTTTTATATTATTTTTATTTAATATTTCTTATCTATTTACATCACTTTAGGTGTAATAGAAAACCTTGTACGATGAATTACATATAAACATATAAAAAACATTATCCGGAGTAGACGAATAGGTAAAGTCCTGAATTTTTGGTATTCATATTTGGGTGTTCGACTCGCCCCTCCGGAAGTTGACTAATCGGTAAGTCATAAATTTTTGGTATTTATTATTGAGTGTTCGAATCGCTCCAACATAAAAAATGGTTTATAAAATGTGTATATATATATTAAATATAGCCAGGATAGTTCAATAGGTAGAACAATAATTTCATGAATTAAGAATGAGAATTCGAGTTTCTCTCCCGGCTTGTTTTAATATAATGTTTTTATTAAATCCCCTCCGCGGGGGGGTTTTTTTAAAAAAAATTTTTAATAAAAATTTTTTTTCCGCCCCGCGTCAGGGCTTCGCCTCTCAAAAAAAATATTTTTTTTTATTATTTTTTGAAGGCTTTGCATTTCTGAACCCTGACGGTGGTGGGGGTGAGCCTTTATAAAAAGTTAAAAAATATTTTTTAAAGGTTCCTTCTCTCACCCGCCCTTCCGCCCGGCGGGCTTTTTTAAAAAATTTTTTTTTTGCCCGAGCGTCTTTTTAAAAAATTTTTTTAAAAAAAATTTTTTTTTTGGGGGGGGGGGGCGGCCCGAAAAAAATAAATATATTTTTTGGTATATATTAGTTTTTAATATGTAGGATATTTTTATCTTACTTATAATAGAACTTTTTAGGTGGGTATAGTTCAATGGCAGAACAGCTGTATGTGGCATAGTATATCCTTGTTCGATTCAAGGTACCCTCCCTTGATTGATATACATTCAGTATATCCTTGTTCAATCCAAGGTACCCTCCGTAGATAACATTATATGTTATTCATATAAATGTCATTTACACAATGGTGTAGTTTAATACAATGCCTATCCGCTTTGTCGGATATAACAGAACTTAAAGTTCTATCTAGAGAATTTTCTACATCTACAAAGAAAGAGAACATAAGTACAGTATCCGAAAAAAAAGGTTTCTCAATATTGAGTTTAAAAGAACCTACAGAATGGCAAGAAAGATGATTTTTATCATCTAATGCAAAAGATATAGGTACTTTATACTTAATGTTTGCATTATTTTCTGGATTAATAGGTACAGCTTTTTCTGTTCTTATAAGACTAGAGTTATCTGGACCTGGTGTTCAATATATTGCTGATAACCAATTATATAATAGTATAATTACTGCCCATGCAATAATGATGATATTCTTTATGGTTATGCCTGCATTAATTGGTGGGTTCGGTAAAATCAATATAAATACAATAAAAAGATATTTTAGTCTTGAAAAAGAGTCAAAATTTAAAACAGAATCAGAATTAAGATCAAAAATAGGACCTTATCTTGCAGGATTAATTGAAGCAGATGGATCCATTGCAGTACATAGTAAAGATTCTAATGGTCAAAGATATCGTCCTAAAATACTTGTGGTATTTAGTTCAGCGGATGAGCCTTTAGCTAAAAAATTGGCTTTTATTACTGAAGCTGGAACTGTTTATAACAAGAAAAATGCAGGATATATTCTTTGACAAATACAAAAAACAGAAGATGTAATAAAAATAATTAATATTATTAATGGTTATATGCGTACACCTAAAATAGAAGCTTTACACCGTGCTATAAATTGGTTTAATGAATATTACAATTGTAGTATTGATTGCTTAGGTTTAGATCTATCTCCTATAGATAGTAATGCTTGATTAGCTGGTTTTACAGATGGTGACGGTAATTTTTCTATTACTTTAACTGATATAAAGAAAAAAGGAAAAATTACAAGTAAAAGAGTGCAAACTTTTTTCCGTCTTGAAATAAGACAAACTTATCATCGTGATGTACCAGTGGAACAAGGAGGAACTAGTTATTTTGCAATCTTGAGCAAGATAGCTACATATTTAGGTGTAAATTTGTTATCTAGAATTAGAGAACAAAAAGATAAAGTATTTTATTCCTTTATGGTTATATCTCACAGTGCAGCTAGTCATGCAAAAGTTATAAGTTATTTTGATCGTTTTCCTCTGTATTCTTCTAAATATTTGGCTTATAAAGATTGATCTTATGTGGTGGAACAAACTAAGTTACGTGCTGGTAAAGTTTTAACTCATAAAGAAATATCAGAGGTTGAAAGAATAAAAGCACAATTTAACAGTAAACGTAAATCATTTGATTTTTCACACTTGGATAATTTAGTTTAACAGTCTGGGTTATCTTTATCTTGCATGAAACCATTTTTAATCCCGACCTTTTTATTGTATTTATATAAGAAATTGCCGTGGGTAATAGTAATATTACTCTTATTACATAACTATATGCGGGGAACTCCTAAAGTCTTTTTATAAGAGTTGTGAAAACTTTAGAAAAAAATCTTATTATTAAAGCGTACACAACCTTAAAAAGTAAAAAGAATGTTTTTATAGGATTATAATCTTATAAAAAAATGGATTATCCGCAGGAAACGAAAAAAATCTAGTTATTTTTCTAGGATCCTCAGAGACTATACGTTATGCTCCTTAATTAAGGATGAAGAGATAGTCCAAATATAACCTAACGGTTATAGTAAATTGAATTTCTTATTACCATTATTAGTAGGAGGTCCTGATATGGCTTTCCCTAGATTGAATAATATTAGTTTCTGATTATTAGTACCTAGTTTATTATTATTTGTATTCTCTGCAATAATTGAAAATGGTGCGGGTACAGGATGAACTCTTAAAATGGATAGGGAGTTGCTCAGAGGTGACTCTGAGGCAATAAAACTCTTTTCGATGCGTAGACCTCTTCAAGTGTTTAAAACACACGTTATAGACTACACATGCTTAATTTTTTCCTTAGCCCGGCCCCTCCGGGGCCGGGAAACCCGCATTTGTAAAAATGTCTATAGCATGGAGACAATACGCCTGAGTAGATAATAAATATTATTCTACTCATCAGAGACTAAACAAAGAGTATCTTGGAAACAATAAAAACAATAGAGCTTGATTTCAACAATGATTAGTCGGTATAACTGATGGAGATGGTTCATTCCACTTATCAAATTCAAATGGTAAATGAAGTTTAGTATATAAAATAGCTTTATCTAGATATAACTTAAGAGCTCTTTACTATATTAAAAGTCAACTTAAAGTAGGTTCTGTAACTAAAGATGGTAGTAAGGGGCAGTTTTTTATTAGAGATAGGAAGAAACTTGCAGAAGTTATATTTCCTATTTTTGATAAATATCCTTTATTAACTAGTAAACAGTTTGACTATCAAAAGATAAAAAAAGCATATTCTATACTAGAAGATAGTAATCTATCTAGATTCCAGAAAGATAAATTATTATTAGAAATAAAACAAGAGTCTAAACCTGACGGTTATATATCTAATGCTTGAGATAAAACAAAATTACCTTTTGAAACTGCCCTTGATGTATCATGTGTAATAACTAAACCATGGTTAGTTGGGTTTGTAGAAGCTGAAGGTAGTTTTTATTTAGTTTCAAAAGATAAAACCAGGGTTGTACATGGTTTTGGTATAAGTCAGAAATTAGATAGTATAGTTTTAGAAGGTATAAGGCGTATATTACATATACCAACTGCTGTCAAATACAAGCAAACACATAATTATTATATTCTAGATACTACTAATTCAAGAGCTATTGAAAATATTATAGATTATTTTCATAATACCTTAAAAGGTATGAAATCAGTAGAGTATAGAATATGAGCTAGATCTTATACTAAGCATAAGGGGGATTATAATAAATTATCCCATATAAGGGATATAATAAGAAGAAGAAGATTAAAAACTAAGCTGTTTTCCCCGCCCCCGGGGGCGGGGCTTCAGGAAATTGAAGAATTTGAAAAATTGTTTCCAAGATAAAGGTATAGTCCGAACAATTCTGAGAAGAATTGAGTGTAGCGATAGTTTCATTAAAATGAAATGAGGCTACCAACACAATGTTATCCACCATTAGCAGGAATACAAAGTCATAGTGGTCCTAGTGTAGATTTAGCTATATTTGGATTACACTTAAGTGGTATAAGTAGTATGTTAGGATCTATTAATTTCATAACTACTATATTAAATATGAGAAGTCCAGGTATACGTCTTCATAAATTAGCTTTATTTGGTTGAGCTGTTGTAATAACAGCAGTATTGTTATTATTATCATTACCTGTATTAGCTGGTAACCTTTTTAAACTGCCAGTAAAAAATTTGGCTATTTACTGAAAACTGTTATATGTATATAAACATATATCACAATCAGTAGGAAACCATCTTGGGCTTGGGCCAAGATGGGTTCTTCAGAGACTATACGCCAAAATATTTTTATTGTAGATTATGTCCTTTTATTATTTCAAAACGTAATATTTCTAGAGGACCTAATAATAGTAAGGATAACTTGAGTACTTTACCTTTTTCTGCTTATTTAGCAGGTCTTATTGAAGGTGATGGTACTATTATAGTGCCCAAAACTTTAAGATCACCTAAAGGTAAATTGAATTATCCTTCAATTCAAATTGTTTTCCATTTGAAAGATCTACCTTTAGCTCTAATAATTCAGAAAGAATTAGGATTTGGTTCTATTTCAAGAAAAAAAGGTGTCAATGCTTATATCTTAACTATAAATAGTTATGAAGGTTTACTATTTGTTATTTCTTTAATAAATGGTAATATGAGAACACCTAAAATATATAGTTTATATGAATTAATTGATTTTTATAATAATTCAAAGAAAACTAATATTGAAAAAAAACCATTAGATAACAGTCCATTACAATCTAATGCTTGATTGTCTGGATTTTTAGAAGCAGATGGTTCTTTCCATGTTAGAACTACTTTGAGTGGTAAATATCCTAAATTAGAGTGTAAATTAGAAGTATCACAAAGACAGGTGGATCATAAAGGTTTTAGTAATTTAGAGTTTTTAAAGAAAATTGCTGAATTCTTTAATACTCAAGTTAAAGAAACAAGGTTAAATAGATCTACTCCAGAATATAGAGTAAGAACTACTAGTTTGCAAGGTAATATTCAAGTAAAAAATTATTTGATTAAATATCCATTGTTTGGAACTAAGTATTTAGATTCTATAGACTGAATGAAAGTAGTAGATTTATTTAATAATAATGAACATAAAACTATTTTAGGTAAAGAAGAAATAATTAAAATTAAATCTAATATGAATGATAAAAGGACTGTTTTTACTTGAGATCATTTACAGAATTTCTACAATTTAAAAATATAAGATATAGTCCAAACAATTCTGAGAAGAATTGAGTGCCTACCTTAAATGACTAATTATTAGTCATTTTTGAAACCAAGTTTAAAAGCTTGTAGTTATGGGATTTTATCCAGTAGGCCAATAAAATGGGTATTACAATGATCTTAACTGATAGAAATTTTAATACATCTTTCTTTGAAGTAGCTGGAGGTGGTGATCCTATTTTATTCCAACATCTTTTCTCAAAATACATATTTAAAGAATATGTCTTATTATTTACAATAGCAGTTATGTTATTTAGTATTAACTGAGTAAATACTAATAGATTAGAATCTAAAACAAAGTTTTCCTCTTTAACTAATGATTTTGATTTTTCACTATCCCTCCGCCCCCTCCGGGGCCGGAAGGGGTTCATACGTAAGGACCCTGACGCGGGGGACCCGCGGAGGGGAAAGTATAAGATTTTTTTACCTAATAATCCTTTACCTTCAAAAAATTTCTTGACATGGTTTATTGGATTTACTGAAGGTGAAGGATCTTTTATTGTAAATAACAGAGGAGATTTGGCTTTTGTGATTACACAAAGTACAAGCGATATTCGTGTCTTAAATTTTATAAAAGAAACTTTAGGTTTTGGTAAAGTAATATCTCAATCTGCTAAAACTAGTAGATATGTAACACAAAGTAAAAAAGAAATAGACATTATTATTAGTATATTTAATGGTAACATTGTTTTACCTAGTAAACAAGAAAAATTTTATAATTTTGTTAAAGGATTTAATATTTGAGTTACTAAAGGTAACATTAGATTAGATCCTGTTGAAATTAAAAAGAGTACAATTCTACCTAGTTTAGACAATAGTTGATTAGCAGGTTTTACAGATGGAGAAGGTTGTTTTACTTGTTCAATTGGTGAAAATAAAAAATATAGTTTCAATTTTAACATTTCACAAAAAGGAAAAGAGAATTTTAAAGTATTAAATCATCTTTGTTTATTATTTAAAGGAGGTATACTTTCTAAACATTCGGTGGAAAATGTATATGAATTCCGTATAGGTGGAGTTAAAAATTGTAAAAACGTTTTTCCTTATTTTGATAAATATAATCTATATACTAAAAAGTCTATTTCTTATACTCTGTGAAAAGAAATATATGAAGATCTTATAAATAAACATCATTTAGATGAAAATAAAAGATTAGAAATGATTGAAAAGGTAAGGATGATAAATAATTCAAATATTCTTTAAATATGTAAGGGAAAAAAAGTCATGGTTTAACGGGCAAGTTATGAAGCTCTGAGGACAGATGTAAAAAGATATAAGATCTGAAAGAGCAAATATTTATATATATATATATATATATATATATGAATATACCATAGACTTAGTTAATGTTTAGTTATTACTACTTGCAACTCTTAAGTATAAAACTTGTAAAGTAGTTTATAAGTTTTATACATATCTATAAATATGCCTTAAAATAGTGTGCAATATAGATATAAGAAAAAGTTAGTATAAACATTAGCGACACTAGTATTAACGGTCAATAAATCTCTCTTTTAAAGACCGTCGGTTATTTAAGTGACCTCTACAGACTGGTTTACTGGTGGGTAGCTGAAATGCTGCTTAATGTACAGTCGGTTTCTTCCATATATTGATATGTATATACAAATCAATATATGCACAAGCCCGGAGTTTATACTCCGGTACCTGAATTTAACATGAGAGCATCAGTATTTCTGGTGAAAGTTAAATTTGAAGAAATGGATTCTTCGGTCTTATTTGGCCCTTAAAAAAAGTAATTTTTTTAATGCAACGAACTATAAGCTGGGAACTTGTGTATACATTTTTAGGTACTATTATCATAAGTGATCCATTAATTTTGGGTCCCGTAATAGTAAAAATCTTAAAAATGGCAAGTAATCAGCAGGAAACCAAAGGCATAAGCCGAGTAGGATCCTCAGAGACTTTACGTTCGTTATCCTCAAAGGTTCAATCTGAATTAAAATGAAATCAATGGTTAGCTGGATTAATAGATGGTGATGGTTGCTTTTTAGTTAGTAAATCTGGATATACTAGTTGTGAAATTACTATGGGAATAGAAGATGAGCGTGCTTTAATGGAAATAAAACAAAAGTTAGGAGGTTCTGTAAAATTAAGAGCAGGTATTAATGCTGTTAGATATAGACTTCATAATAAAAAAGGTATGCTTGACTTAATAGCTCGAGTTAATGGACACATAAGAAATCCTGTTAGATTAAAACAACTAAAATTAGTATGTGATACATTAAATATTGAGTTATTAGAACCTTCTATGTTAGATAAAGATAACAATTGATTTTCAGGTTTTTTTGATGCTGACGGTTCAGTTACATATTCTATGAAAAATGGTTCCCCTCAATTAACAATATCTGTAACTAATAAACATGAAGAAAATGTAAAACATTTTGAAAATGTTTTTTCAGGAAAAGTATATTACGATAAAGGGGGTTACGGGTCTTTCAAATGAACCATCCAAGGTAAAGAGGATGTTCTTTGTTTCTTAGATTATGTAATAAAGAATCCTTGCAGAAGTCATAAAAAACAAAGACTTTTTTTAATACCTAAATACTATAAATTAAAAGATTTAAAAGCTTATAGACAAGAAGAAGGTAGTGCTTTACATAAAGCATGATTAAGTTTTAATGAAGATTGAAAAAACACTCTTCCATAATTCTATGGAAGGTAGTCCAATGGGATAAAAAGAAAGTCCAAAAGATCGCGCGCGGAGCGCGCGAGATTAGCATCCAGAAGTTGGTTGGTTGGATATATAGGCTTCTTAACGTTGCTATTTGCTGGGACAACTTCGCTAGTTAGTTTTAACTACTCCATCTTAAATGATAAAGTAAAAAAGTTAAAACAATGAAGTTTATCAGCAGGTAACCCTCTACAAAGTAGAGGCGGAACCTCAGAGACTTTACGCAACGGAATTGTATCTAATACAGAAAATGTAAAAGCTATCTCTGTACATAACTCTAAACATTTAAAGCCTATGAGTGATAATCAGTTTGGACATTATTTAGCTGGTTTAATAGATGGTGATGGTCATTTTAGCTCTCAACAACAACTAGTTATTGTATTTAGTTCATCTGATGTTTCTTTGGCTTATTACATAAAAGAAAGATTAGGATATGGTCACGTTAAAAAAGTTAAGGATAAAAATGCTTATCTTTTAATAATAGCTAATAAAGAAGGATTGAAAAAGGTAATTAATTTAATTAATGGTAAATTAAGAACTGCTAATAAATATAACCAAGTAATTAATAATATATTAAATCATTCTAGCTATGCTGACTTAAAAGAAAGCATAGTATTCAAAGTTAATTCAACTAATGATTTTAATAATCATTGAATAGCAGGGTTTTCTGATGCGGATGCTAGTTTTCAAATTAAAGTTGTACATAGAGTTAATAGATCTAAACCAGAAATTAGATTAAATTACCAAATTGATCAGAAGAATAATGACATCTTAATCTTAATTAAAGAATTTTTCGGTGGTAATATAGGCTACAGGAAAAGTCAAGATACTTATTACTATGGATCTACTAGTTTTGGATCAGCTAGAAAAGTAATAAAATACTTTGACGAGTTTCATTTACAATCTAGTAAATATATTAATTACTTAAAATGAAGAAAAGCCTACATATTAATACAGAATAAAGACCACTTAACGGATCAAGGTATAAAACAAATCATAAAATTAAAAAATTCAATGAGTAGCTTAAATAATGATACAATTTAAGATAAAGTCCTAACAAAGACGTAAAAGTTTTTGAGCATTAATTTGAATAGATTATGATAAATAACTATTCGATTAATCAAAGTTATTGTTATATCTTAATTATACCGGGATTTGGTATAATTAGTACTGTTGTTTCTGCTGGATCAGGAAAGAGTGTATTTGGATATCTTGGTATGGTCTACGCCATGATGTCTATTGGAATATTAGGATTTGTTGTTTGAAGTTGATTGGCTTCGCCCTGTAGTGATATTAGGGTTTATATTATTTATCTCGCTGTATGCTGGAACGGTTTAGTGCTAATTGGTACCTTGAACGGTGAAAATTCAATTAGCTATACCAAATCAGCAGGCAATCTGTCCCTGTGCTCATCAGAGAGTAAGACACAGAGTGCCTCAGAGACTATACGCGAGACATCTTTCAATTTTTCAGCATTTCGTCAGTATTATAATACACTATTTGGAAATGATGCGCAACATATATCCAATAACTGATTAACTTGATTTATTGGTTTTGTAGAAGGGGATGGTGCCATTCAAACTTTTGCGAATGGTACAAGAGTACGTTTTGTTCTTACTCAAAAGGAATGTGGTATCCTTTATCATATCCAGAAAATGTTTGGGTTTGGTACTGTTAAGCATTTTCCACAAGGGACAAGTGGGAACAAAAATGACTTCTACAGATGAATTGTAGATGATCCCTCACATATTCTGTTATTAGCCTTTTTATTCAATGGTAATCTGGCTCTTACTCACAGAATCCAACAATTAGCTTTGTGAGTTCAAGCTTTAAACAATCGTTTTGGGGCAAATACAATTATATTGATTAATACTGCTGTTTCAGTTACATTACAAGATGCTTGATTATCTGGGTTTACCGATGCAGAGGGATGTTTTAATGTATCCATTACAGCCAATGCAAGATATGCATTAGGCCATGTTATAAAAATACGTTATATACTTGATCAGAAGGATAGTTCTATCCTTAATAACATACGAGACCTTTTTGGTTCTGGTAAAGTAACTCTTAGATCCAAAACCGACGGTGTTTATCGTTACACAGCTACAGGATTTAAATCAATGAATAATGTTATATCTTACTTTAAAGTATTTCCATTATTCACTAAAAAGGCACTTTCTTTCGAGAAGTGATTAACCATCCATGATCTCGTTTCTAATAAATTACATCTCTCTGAAGAAGGATTAGCCCAAATAAGAGCATTACAAAAACAGATTAATATTAACAATAGTATGACAAACAAAACAGGATCTGCGCATCCTTAGAATTATTGAAAGATGAAGATATAGTCCGATTCTCCTTATGAAAGGAGCGCATAGCGATACAGCTAAGCGGGCAGATATGAGGAATATCTGTTAACATTTTGCATCACATGTATACAGTTGGTTTAGATGGAATTGGAGGTTTAATTCTTTACTCTCAACTTAGTATAAAAATAGGAACAAAAGATACCAAAGGTAAAACTGAGAATAAAACCTCGCTTGATGAAACTAAGGAGATTATATTTGGCTGTCTTTTAGGGGATGGTAAATTAGAGATGCCCCCTAGAGGTGTGAACGCTAGATTTGGGTTCACACAAGCTGAATCTCAAAAGGATTATTTTATGAGTGTATTAAATAGTTTATCTAGTATATGCTCTGGAAAATATAGAGAATATTCTTATTTAGATAAAAGAACAGGTAAAACTTATAAATCTCTAAACTTTTGAAGTAAATCTTTACCTATGTTAAACGAGTTTTATCATAATTTTTATGATGGTAAAGTTAAAAGAATCCCTTTAGACTTATCATTATTAACTCCTCTTGCTTTTGCTCATTGAGTGATGCAGGATGGATCGCGTGGTACATGTAAAGGGTTATATCTATGTACAGATAGTTTCACATATGCAGATATTCAACGGCTTACTCAGTATTTAAAGGATAGATATAATATTAAGTGCTCAATACATAAAGCTGGAGGAAACTATCGTATTTATATTTTAGTTAAGTCTGTAGAGACAGTTAAAAATCTTATTTTACCTTTTATGCATGAATCTATGTTATACAAGTTGGGAGTCTAGCTAAACTCATCCACGTCGTCCATATTTGAAAGGATATGGAGTATAATTTCCCTATATGCGAGAAAGTATTTAAAAATTAGTGTACGATGCTCCTTTAACTATGTTTTTTCTCAATTTCCCTATCCCCTCCGTTTTAAAAAATTTAAAAATTTTTCCTGGTGGCCGGCCGGCCGCCAGACCGTCAGGGTGAGGGGAGGGTAGTAACCCCAAAAAAAAATTTTTTATTTTAAATAAAAAATTTTTTTTTTAATAAAAAAAAATTTTTTCTTCCCAAAAAAATTTAAAAAATTTTTTAAATTTTTTAAATTTTTTTTAAAAAACCCCGCCAGCCGTCAGGGGGGGGGGCTAAGCCCCGAAAAAAAAATAAATATTTTTTGAGGGGAAATTTTAACTAATATCTTCAATTACGAAAAAGGATTTAAAAGAGAGAGCACGTAACAATCACTAATCTTATACAACTTGCAGGAAACCAAAGGTATAATAATATTTATACTGAGTAGGTTCCTCAGAGACTATACGGGAAAACCCCTATTATTTGGGGGGGGGGTAAGACATAGTCCATATTAAGATTTAATTTAAATATATCCCCGCCGCGGGGGGTGGTTTTTAAAAAAAATTTTATTAAAAATTTTTTTTTGCCCGCCATACCGGAAGGCGGGGTGGTAACCACCCCCCGAAAAAAAAATAAATATTTTTTTTTTGGAGGGGATAGATTAATTTAAATTAACATATTCTTAATAGGTGGATAAACTTGTGTTCACGGTAAAAATCTTGCTATATGCTGGGAACTCTTGTTTAAGTAGTCCACTCGTATTAATTACGATCGGAATAATCTACTTATTACAGCCGAAGGTAGCAGGGCTGTCAAGACAATCAGCAGGAAACTTTAGTTTTAGTGCAAAAGCTACGGCAGTCACTAAAAATACTTATAATAAATATACTGATCTCCCTTCAATATCTGAGCATGTTCCTAAACATAAAAGTATCCTTACAAAGGATGAATTAGGTTATTTCCTAGCAGGATTAATTGAAGGAGATGGTTGGTTCGGTAAGAAACAATTACATATTATTTTTGCCGAAAAGGATATTTCTTTGGCCTACTGAATTAAAAAACAAATAGGATATGGTAATATTTCTAAAATAAAAGATAAAAAGGCAGTAAGATATATATGTAAAAATACAAAAGGCTTATCTATTATTTTAAATTTAATAAATGGTAAATTAGTAAGTAATTACAAATATGAACAACTAATTAAACATAATTATAGTGAAGATTTTAATATTACCATATTACCACCATCAAAAGTTTTAAGTCTAGATAATTATTGATTAGCTGGTTTTACACAAGCTAATGGTTGTTTTCATGTTAGTGTTGTTAAAAGTAAAACACATAAAACAGGCTACAGTGTAAGACTAGAATATTCTTTAAAACAAAATGATAAATTACCTTTAAAGCTTTTATATGATTTATTGAAAAAAGGTAATATTTCTCAATATAATTCGGGAATTTGATGTTATAAAAGTACAGGATTTAAAACTGCATTCGAATTAATTAATTATTTTGATAAATTTAATGTTTTTGCTGGAAAATACGTAGATTATCTAAAATTTAGAAAAGTCTATATTATGATAACAAAAGGAAAACATCTAGAAGAGAAAGGTTTAAAGAAAATTATAAGTATTGCAACTAAAGGATCCTCAGAGACAAGCACGCAAGAAATTTAATATTAGATCCCCCGCCCCTCGACCACCGGGTTGTTTTTAAAATTTTTTATTAAAAAAAATTTTTTTTTTGCCCGGAGGCCATCGGGCCGGAGGGAAGAATAAATATTAAATTAAGATACTGTCCATGATAAGCTCATTTCAGACAAGAGCATATTTCACAGCTGCTACGTGCGCCATTTCATTAAGTATAACCTTGAGTGTAATTACTCCATCTTCGTTCTTTACTAATGTAAAATTATATAAGAATTCTTTCAAACAGGTAAGAAATTATACTAAACCTAAAGGGGAATCTTGTTTAGAATTAACTCTATGAAATAAACCTTTAGGATTATCATCTCTAAATCCAATTAGTAAACTTACAAACCTTGAAAGAAATATGCTAAAGTTAACTCCTCGTGCTAGAAGTATAATTATAGGGTTAATTCTTTCAGATGCTTGAATGAATAAAAGAGGACATTGAAATCCACGTATTGGGTTTAAACAATCTGTTACTAATTTTCCTTATATATGACGTGTGTATAATGAATTAGCTTATTTATGTTCAGGTCCTTTATATGGAGGTAAAACTATTAAGAGAGGTAAAATTTTTTATAGTTTAAGTTTTCAAACAAGACAATTAGAATGTCTTCTAGAAATTTTTAATTTATTCTATAATGTTATAAAAGGAAAACCTATAAAAACAATAAAACCTGATCTAATTCATTATATAGATTATATAGCTTTGGCTCATTGAATTCAAGGAGACGGATCTAAATTAAATCAAGGTATTACTCTTTGTACTAATAGTTTTTCTTTAGAAGAAGTAGTTTTATTAATTAATATTTTAATTATTAAATTTAATATTAATCCTACTATTCATAAAGATAATAAAAATTATCGTATTTATATAAAAAAATCCGATTTGGATAAAATAAGACCCCACATATTACCTTATTTTGAAAAGCATTTCTTATATAAAATTACATAGCAGATGTAAAGCATTAAATTTAGGTAGTAGGGGCCAACTCTACACTGACAATAGCATATTTAAAAAAGGGATTTGGTTTTTTTAATGCAATGCAATATAAAATCTTGTGTTAAAAACATTCATCCCTGAGCTACGGTACCTATGGCTAGGAGGACGAACAAGGAAAAATATGTCTAACGTAAAATGATTTACAGAAGTAGCAGACTGTAAATATAAAGAACCATTTGTTAGACTATCTTGGGCCTAAGGGTACATTAATGGGTTATACTTAAGAACTTGGGATCACCTGAGACTTGAAAAGTTGGAGGTGACGGAGTTTTCATAGTAGATACCTAATTATCTTGATTTATACATATGCACAATTTTTTTTGTGTGGGTGGGCGGGACCATAAGTATTTATCTGCAGTTTGATACTTTTGGATGGGATATGTATAAAAAAAGATAATTAATAAATAACAAAATAGGTATTGAAGGAAAACAGAAGAATTTATTTCTTCGGAGAGCCGTATGATGGGAAACTATCACGTACGGTTCGGGAAAGGTTTTTTGGCTAATGACAATCAAAGTTTTAAGACTAAAGAGGTAAGGTTTTACTTTAAAGGTCGAAACTATTGATTAGTTGGGGCCAATCTACTATTTCACTTTAATTATTGCGGTACCTACAGGTATTAAAATATTTAGTTGATTAGCTACATGTTATGGTGGATCTATACATTTAACACCTCCTATGTTATTTGCTCTAGGTTTCGTTGTTCTATTTACTATTGGAGGGTTATTAAACCACTTGGCTCTCCCTTTCTTTTTAAAAAAGTATTTTTTAAAAGTCCCTTTAAAGACTACTATATGCTGAGAAGTTCTGATAATTATGCTACTAGGAATTTATTCTATATTTCCAGTGACAATGCATGATTTTGAACAATCAGCAGGAAACCAACAGATATGTAAAAATATCTTAGTAGGATCCTCAGAGACTATACGTAGTCCTCATATTTTAATATGAGAAGATATAGTCCATGAAATAAAGTGTTTATTAATATATCTGTGCATTAATATTTTATGTTTTACTAGTACTCACCCTTATTCTACCTCAACTAACAACTCTGGAAGACAGGATAATATTAAAAATTTAAAACCTGTAAAAGTTTATAATAGCTTAAAAGAAGATAGAGTTCAAATACTAAAAGATCAAAAAGGTAAGTCTGGAGTTTATTGTTTAATAAACAACATAAATGGTCATACTTATGTAGGAAGTTCTATTAATTTGGCTTCTATAATGAGAAATTATCTTAATAATGCTTTTTTAAAAAGCAGACAAAATAGAAATATGCCTATTGTAAAAGCTTTACTTAAATATGACCAATCTAATTTTTCTGTTTGAATTTTAGAGTATGTTGAACCTGAAGATTTAGCAACTAGAGAAACTTTTTATATAACACTTATAATACCTTATTATAATGTATTAAAACAAGGTTATTCTTCTTTAGGTTATAAACATACAGAAGAAACTAAACAATTACTTTCTGAATTAGCTAAAAATAGAACACATTCTGACAAAACTAAAGCTCTAATAGCAAGAGCCTTAGTAGGTGATAATAATCCTTTTTATAATAAAAGTCATTCGACTGAGTCTAAAATAAGAATTATTGAGGCCAAATCAGCTTATCCTGTTTATGTATATAATTCCTTTAAGGAGTTGTTAGTTATTTTCCCTTCAGTTTCAACTTTAGCTAAATTAATTAAGTCAAATCATTCAACACTAGTTGGTGTTATCAAAGAAAAAACATTATTTAGAGGTGAATGATATCTTAGTAATTTACCTTTTAATTTAACTGATACACCTTTAATATCAGATTGATGCTCAAAAGAGTGTAGCAAACTAGTATTAGAGATGAACAGTCAAAGTCATGTTAGAAAAGCAGTGTTTGTATATGATGCAAATAAAAATTTTATAGGTAAATATATGGGTGTAAAAGATGCTGAGAGAGCATTTAATATAAACCATAGTATTATAAAAAAATATGCTTCTGTAGGTGGTGCCTACAATGGATATATTTTTAGTTATGAAAGAATAAAATATTAAATGCACAATCCCCTCCGCGGGGGGGGGGCGGGTTTTTTAAAATTTTAAGAAAAAATTTTTTTTTTTCCCGCCCCGCGTCAGGGGGGTTCGAAATTATGTAACCCTGACGGTGGGTTCCTTCTCTCACCCCTCCGCCTCGAGAGAGCTTGCTCTCTCTCGAGACCGTCAGGGTTAACACCAAAAAAAATTTTCTTCAGCCCCTGACGGCTGGAGGGGTTTTTTAAAAAAAATTTAAAAAATTTAAAAAATTTTTTAAATTTTTTTGGGCCCCCTCCAGGCGGAGGGGGTTTAAAAAAAATTTTTTAAAATTTTTTTTGGGACACTTTATTTCGTAAGTGGTGTTGTATTAGCTAATGCATCTCTTGATATTGCTTTCCACGATACTTACTCTATTAAATACTTGTTTTGAAATGTTCTAGATAAATATCCTTTGGAGTATTCCTTTGGTTTATTAACTTATCCTATATGGTTTATGTTTTATTTGTTTTCACTATCTGAAAATACAAAAGAAAATAACTTATTAGGTTCTCGTAATAACATTAATAAGGTTTTAGATGGAAAAAGTGAAACAGATATAAAAAACTATATTGAACAATTCTTTGTTGGATTGCTAGAAGGTGATGGTACAATAACAGTTGATTTTATTAATAATCGTAAGAAACGTGTTAGAATATTTATTGCCCTAAATAATTTAGAAGATAATAGATTTATGCTTAATTTAATTGTAAAATATGTTGGTGGAAGAGTTGCTATTGAACGTAATAATAGATATGTAACATGGTATGCTACTAGTAGAACAGATATTGCTAAAGTCTTTGCTATTCTTGCTAAATATCCTTTACTGTCTACTAGAAAACAGTGTCAATTAGATTTTGCTAAAGATTTCATTAATTCTAGCTCAGATATATCTGAAGAAGAGTTTATAAAATTAAGAAATGAAAAATATAAAAACCAAAAAACAATGTTAGATTATTACGATAAAAACTTTGTTATTCCTCGTTATTTCCCTGCTTGATTATCTGGGTTTATTGAAGCTGAAGGTCATTTTAAATTAGTTAAAAGAGCTAATAATTCTATTCACGTTTCTCAATTTATTATTGGACAAAATAATGAAAAACACCTTTTAAAAGCTATCCTTACTTATTTTAACAAAGAAAATAATAATATAAGCTTTACTACTTCTAAAGAAGGAGTTATTTATTATAAAATACATATAGGTGGTTTAGAAGTTCGTAATTTATTGGCTTCTCATTTTAATTCTTATCCTTTATTAGGGGATAAAAATACTAAATATCAAGAATGAGTTAATAACCATTAGGATTTATGTTTATCTATATACATACACCTTCCAGGTAAAACTTGTATTTAATTTAATAGTACATGTGTCGTGCGGTCACACTTCAAAGATATTTATATTTATTTATAAATATCGGTTCCATTTCTCTATCCCCCCCGGGGATAAGAATTGGGGCTAACGGTGAAGTTTTTTATACTGATCCTTGAATGGGATCGTAACCACGGGTATAAACAATAACACCGTGTACGTAGTTATATACATTAATAATGTATATTTCTATTATGTAGAGACTAGACGTTGTGCGTCACATTGATTTTTATCAATGTGATGAAGATATAGTCCAATATTAACATATGTTAATGTTAACATATTACGTGGTCGCTCATTTTCATTATGTTTTATCTATGGGTGCAGTATTTGCATTATTTAGTGGATGATACTTCTGAATACCTAAGATATTAGGTTTATCATATAATTTATTTGCAGGTAAAGTACACTTCTGAATTTTATTCATAGGGGTTAATGCAAAGGGAAGTAGTTTTGACAAGGGAATAGGAAAAAGATTTAATAGCCAATCATCTGGTGGTGGTTCACCGATTAGACCTGATAATTTTGTTCTCTACTTTGAAAATGTTAAGGAAAGTAAAAAAAAGATTTATAATGCATTAAGGGGAAAATCAGGAGTATATTTATTTATTAATAATATAACTAAGGATTTATATGTAGGTAGTAGTCTTACTTTATCTAAAAGAATGACTAGTCATTTTTATTATGCAAATTCTAATAAGCCTACAAAAATAGTAATAACTAGAGCAATGAGAAAATATAAATTAGAAAATTTCTCTCTAGGTATATTAGAATTTTGTCCTTCAGATATAAAAATTTGTTCAGATTTAGAACAAAAATGAATAGATTATTACAAACCTAGATATAATGTATTAAAGATTGCAGGTAGTTCATCTGGTTATCGTCATACTATTGATACTATAAATAAATTAAAAGAGCTTTTTAAGAAAGAGAAACACCCGAAATTTGGTAGTGTTACTTCTCCTGAAACAAGAAAAGCTATTAGTGATAGTGTTAAAAAATTTTATCTTACTCATAGCCATCCTTCTAAAGGATTAAAAGGAAAGCTTTCACCACAGTATGGTATTGGTGGTACTTTCGTTTTTTGTTATAATCAAAAAGGTGAAGAATTGATTTTCCCATCAATTAATGCAACTAGGCAACATTTTAAAGTTAGATGAACGTTTATAAAAAAAAATATAGATACTCAAAAATGGGTGACTTTACAAGGTGAACAATGAATTATTCAATCTGTTCCTCGTCAAAATAAATAGGATTAGCTTCTTCCAATCTTTCTATATGCTGGGAAGTCTCATAAGGCTTAAGTACTCGACCTTTATTAGGTAAGTAACAATCTTAAGTATATCTAGACAATCAGCAGGAAACCAAAAATAAAAGTGCTTATTAAATACTTTTATTGAGTAGGATCCTCAGAGACTATACGAAAGAGGCTGTCACGGTAAAAGACCGTGGTAGTTAAGAGATAGTCCATATAATGTAATCTTACATTCTTCCCTCAACACTTCTTGGGTCTACAAGGTATGCCTAGAAGAATAAGTGATTATCCTGATGCTTTCTATGGTTGAAATTTAATATCTAGTATTGGTTCAATCGTTAGTGTTGTAGCTACATGATACTTCTTAAATATTATATACAAACAATTAACAGAAGGTGAGGCTGTTTCAAGATATCCTTGATTAACTCCTCAACTATTCAGTGATACATTCCAAGTATTATTCACAAGAAATAATAGTTCTTTAGAATGATGTTTAACTAGTCCACCAAAACCTCATGCATTTGCAAGTCTTCCATTACAATCTTAGAGTAATTAATGTATTTAAGGATGAAAGATTCTTGTTTATCAGCTCCTTCGGTTCCCCGCCCCTCCGGGCCGGGGGCTTTTTCTTAAAAAAAATTTTTTAAAAAATTTTTTTGGTCCTGACGCGGGAGCGAAGCTCCCGCGGAGGGGTTCTTTTAAAAAAAATTTTTAAAAATTTTTGCCAAATTTTAAGAAAAATTTTTTTTCCCGCCACGCGTCAGGGCTTCGCCTCTCAAAAAAAAATCTTCCCCTCCGCGGGCTCCCCCCGCGTCCGGGCTTCGTTTTTAGATTTAACCTTGACACGGGACGTTCCGTCCCGTCCCCAAAAAATTTAAAAACCGCCTGGCGAGCTCCGCTCGCCAGACCGTCAGGGGGGGGGCTGAGGGGAAGGTAGTAACCCTGACACGGGAAAAATATATATTTTTTACCCGTCCCCCTCCGTTTTAAAAAATTTTTAAAAAAATTTTTCCTGGCGGGGGGGGGGGCGGAAGCCCCGCCAGACCGTCATAGGCTAGGGGAAGGGTAACCCTGACACGGGACGGAACGTCCCGTGGAAGGGAAATATTATTTTTTGAAGGCTACGCAATAATGAACCCTGACGGTGGGGAGCTCTCCCCCTCCGCCTGGCGGGCTTTTAAAAAATTTTATTAAAAATTTTTTTTTTGCCCGCCAGACCGTCAGGGTAGTAATCCCCCCGAAAAAATAAATATTTTTTTTTTTGAGGGGGAAATTAAACCATGGACACGTTTGAATTTCCCTAATCCTGTACCTACAATTGATTCGGGTAATTCGCTTTTTAGGAATACTGAATCAGTATCTGTATAGTGGGAATTTATTATGAAAGGATACATAATAATTCTAGCTCAATAAGTTATAGCTGCAGCTATGGCTGTTGATGAATTGTTGGTAATATCACTGTCTGTAGAAAGTAGTATTTGATCGAAGTCTAAACCACTTTGTTCACATAATTCCTCATTAGGAAGTTTATGATATCTAATATATTTTTTATCTTCGTCGAGATAGAGCATATCAATTTCTCAGTTAATAATTTTATACCACTTATGGGAAGGAGGATGAGATGACCTTCTCAGAGTCCAACTTTGGATTCCATCATTGTCTCGGGAGCCTTTATTTTGGATTTTCCTATAACCCGCCGCGGGGTTTTTAAAAAAAAATTTTAAGAAAAAAATTTTTTTTTTTTCCTGCCAGACCGTCAGGGTAGTAACCCAAAAAATTTTTTTTTAATTAAAAAATTTTTAAAAAATTTTTTTTTGGGGGGGGGTTACACCTCCCCTTCCGCCCTGGCGGCGGTGCCGCCAGAGCGTCAGGGCTTCACCCTTCTCACCCTTCCCTTTAGCCCCTGACGGGCTGGAGGGGGGGCCCTCCCCCTCCAGGCGGAGGGGGGGGGGCGGGGAAAAAATTTTTAATTTTTTTTAAAACGGGTCCTACCGCCCCGCGTCAGGGTTACCAATTGCGAAGCCCTGACGCCGGAGCTTCGCTCCGGCGGAAGGGTCCTTGACGCGTGGGGCGGAAAAAAATTTTTAAAAGCCCACGCGGAGGGGTGAGGGGATTTAGAAAAAATAACATCTTACTCTAAATTACAACATTACCAATTTGTGTTAACCATCTTAATTAGAATTTAATTAAAGTTTTAAAAGTTTTAATTAAAACTTTCTTATAATTAGTGGAGGTTGCCTTACTTAAGTGGCTGTACACGTATATATATATTGTTTTGATACAAGCAGCAAAAATAATTGGAACAGGAATGGCTACAACAGGTTTAATAGGAGCTGGTGTAGGAATAGGTGTTGTATTTGGTGCTTTAATATTAGGTGTTGCTAGAAATCCTTCATTAAGAGGACAATTATTCGCATACGCTATATTAGGTTTTGCTTTTGCAGAAGCTACAGGATTAAATTAAAGCAAATAGTTCTGTATAAATTGGGGAAATTGCAAGAAGTACTTAAGTTAACTTGCAGCGAAGCTTAACTCATTCCAGAAAAAAATATATTAACTTTTTTTTTCCGGGCTTCCGCCCCAAAAAAGACGCTCTGGGCAAAAAATTTTTAATAAAATTTAAAAGCCCACAGGGCGGAAGGGCGGGTTCCTTCTCTCACCCACCGTCAGGGTACATAAAATTTTTTATAAAAAAATATATATCTTTTTTTATCCCGGCTGGGGACCCCGCAAGCTTGCGGGGAGGGGGAAAAAATAAAGACGAAGCCTGACGCGTGGCGGGAAAAAATTTTTAAAAACCCGCCCGCCGGAGGGGATAGAGTTATGAACGTTCAACGACTAGGAAAGTTAACAATCCCATGAATCCCAACAATTAAATAGTTATTTAATTGAAGACATAGTCTGATCAACAGAGTGATCTGTTGAAATAAGGCTAAAGGCCTTATGATAACAATAAATTTTCCCATCATTCGTGTATTTGCTTTAATGATGGCATTCTTATTATTATACGTTGCTTAAGTAAATAATAATTACTGAAGGCAAAATCCCCTCCGCGGGTCCCCCGCGTCAGGGTACATTACTGAACCCTTCCGCCCCCGGAGGGGGCGGAGGGATTTAGATATATATTTCTTGTAATTGTATTATTTTTTTTTAGTTAAACAATATAAATTTCATGACATCTACAACTTTTTTTCTAGTGTTTATCCCGATTTTAGCCATATTATTACTTGTAATTAATTTACTTCTTTCTCCTCATAATCCTTATCAAGAAAAAGATAGTGCATTTGAATGTGGGTTCCATTCGTTTTTAGGACAGAATAGAACACAGTTTAGCATTTCTTTTTTCATATTTGCCTTATTATTTCTATTATTTGATTTAGAAATTTTATTAGTTTATCCTTATGTAGTTAGTGCATATTCAAATGGAATATATGGTCTAGTGTTTATGCTTGTATTTTTCCTTGTATTAACTTTAGGGTTTGCCTTTGAGTTAGGGAAAAACGCATTAAAAATTGAAAGTAGACAAGTTCATAATTTTAATTATGGATTTTGAAATGGTTATTCTTTAATTTATAATTAATGATTGTATTAGTACGTTTTAATATATAATAGGTTTTTTTGGAAAAATGTTGGGTTATTTGATTTATAATTTTTAATATTTTTATACGATTAGTATACTATTCATTTTTTTAAATATTTCCCCTCCGCCCTGGCGGCGGTGCCGCCAGAGCGTCAGGGCTTCACCCCTCCCTTTAGCCCCTGACGGGCTGGAGGGGTTTTTTAAAAAAAATTTAAAAAATTTAAAAAATTTTTTAAATTTTTTTGGGCCCCCTCCAGGCGGAGGGGGGGGGGGTTTTAAAAATTTTTAAAACCCCGTCAGGGTTACACCCCAAAAAAATTTTTAAAAATTTTTTTTAAAGAAAAAGCCCTGACCCCTCCGGCGGGGCGGTACCCTTCCCCGCCCCGCGTCAGGGTTCAAAAAAAATAAAATTTTTTTTGTCCCTGACGGTCTAGAGAGAGAGCTTTGCTCTCTAGGCGGAAGGGTCCCCTCCGTTTAAAAAAATTTTTAAAAAAATTTTTCCAGGCGGCGGTGGCCGCCAGCCGTCAGGGGGCTGTCGGAGAGGGCATTATGCCCCGAAAAAAAAATTTTTTTGAGGGGAAATTGTATCTACCCCTTAGGCCCGGTGGCCTCCGGGTTAACCCTCGGTGGTCGAGGGGGGGGTCTATTAAATCAAATAATAGTGGTAATATGAATAAATGAATGTGAGATAAATGAGATAATGCTCTTAGAAAAATTTAATACAGATTTAATAAAATTGGATGCTCCAACTCCTTGAGGTATATTTTTTCAAGATAGTGCTACACCTCAAATGGAAGGATTAGAAGAATTACATAATAATATAATGTTTTATTTAGCTATTATATTATTTACTGTTACATGAATGATGATCACTATAGTGAGAAATTTCGTAGCGTCTAGATCTCGTATATCACATAAGTATATGAATCACGGTACATTAATAGAGTTAATATGAACTATTACACCTGCATTAATATTAATATTAATAGCATTTCCTTCATTTAAATTATTATATTTAATGGATGAAGTGATGGACCCATCATTAGTTATATATGGAGAAGGTCACCAATGATACTGAAGTTATCAATATCCTGATTTTACTAATGATGAAGGTGAATTTATAGAATTTGATTCATATATAGTACCTGAAAGTGATTTAGAAGAAGGAACATTTAGAATGTTAGAAGTTGATAATAGAGTTATTATACCAGAATTAACTCACACAAGATTTGTTATCTCTGCTGCAGATGTTATACATTCTTTTGCTTGCCCTTCTTTAGGTATTAAATGTGATGCTTACCCTGGAAGATTAAACCAATCATCTGTTTATTTAAATCGTCAGGGAACATATTTTGGACAATGTTCAGAAATATGTGGAATACTTCATAGTTCTATGCCTATAGCTATACAATCTGTTTCTATTAAAGATTTCTTACTTTGATTAAGAGATCAAATGGAAAGTTAGTTTCTTTTATCTAAACTATAAACATGTTAATTATGGAAACGTGTTAATTTAATGGTAGAATAACATGCTACGGACATGTTAGTACAAGTTCGAATCTCGTACACGTTTTGGCAGTATAGTAATATGCTGTTAATGTTTGTATATATATATATATTATATATATATATAAATTACTTTTCATAAAAATACGAAGTATATGATTTATATTAATAGGTAATATTTAGGAAATTCCCCTCCGGCGGATTCCTTCTCACGACCGTCAGGGTTACATAATAACGAAGCCCTGACGCGTGGCGGGAAAAAAATTTTTAAAAACCCGCCCCGCCGGAGGGGAATGTAATATAGTATAGATAAATCAAAAGAAAACTTTTTTTATAATGAATTTTTCAATATTTTTATTCCTTATAGGAATATTAGGTTTTGTCTTAAATAGAAAAAATATTATACTAATGCTAATTTCAATAGAAATAATGTTATTATCTGTAACATTTTTAATATTGATTAGTTCACTTAGTTTTGATGATATTTTAGGCCAAACTTTTGCTATATATATTATAACAATAGCAGGTGCAGAATCTGCAATAGGTTTAGGAATTTTAGTTGCATTTTATAGATTAAGAGGAAGTATATCAATACAATATAAATAATGTATTTAACATTAATAATTTTACCTTTATTAGGATCAATAGTTTCAGGTTTTTTTGGAAGAAAAGTTGGAATAAATGGATCTCATTTAATAACATGTAGTTCTGTTATAATAACAACAGGGTTGGCGATAATGGCTTTTTTTGAGGTAGGTTTTAATAACATACCTGTGACAGTGAATATTGCAAGATGAATTGATGTAGAATCACTTTCTGTATTATGAAATTTTAAATTTGATTCTTTAACAGTTTCTATGTTAATACCTGTGTTAATAGTATCTAGTTTAGTACACATATATTCTATAGGATATATGAGTCATGACCCACATAACCAGAGATTCTTTAGTTACTTAAGTTTATTCACTTTTATGATGATAATTCTTGTTACTGCAAATAATTATTTACTAATGTTTGTTGGTTGAGAAGGTGTAGGAGTTTGTTCTTATCTTTTAGTAAATTTCTGGTTTACTAGAATAGCAGCTAACCAAAGTTCTCTTTCAGCTTTCTTGACTAATAGAGTGGGTGATTGCTTTTTAACTATAGGTATGTTTGCAATATTATGATCTTTTGGTAATATAAATTATAATACAGTATTTGCATTGGCTCCTTATTATAATGAAACTCTGATCACGATCATTGGTATTTGTTTATTAATAGGAGCTACAGCTAAAAGTTCACAAGTAGGTTTACATATTTGATTACCTCAGGCTATGGAAGGTCCTACACCTGTATCTGCATTAATACATGCCGCTACTATGGTTACAGCAGGAGTTTATTTATTAATGAGATCTTCACCTTTAATAGAGTATAGTTCAACTGTTTTAGTTATTTGTTTATGATTAGGTGCTATAACTACAGTATTTAGTTCTCTAATAGGTTTATTCCAACAAGATATTAAGAAAGTTATAGCTTATTCAACTATGAGCCAATTAGGTATGATGGTAATAGGAATAGGTTTATCTTGTTATAATATTGCCTTGTTTCACTTAGTTAATCATGCTTTTTATAAAGCATTGTTATTTTTAGGTGCAGGTGCAGTAATACATTCAGTAGCAGATAATCAAGACTTTAGAAAATATGGAGGATTGAGACCATTTTTACCTTTAACTTATTCAGTTATGTTAATAGCTTCTTTAAGTTTAGTAGCTATCCCCTTCATGACTGGATTCTATTCTAAAGATTTTATACTTGAATCTGCATATGGTCAGTTCTTTTTATCTAGTACTATTGTTTATTTTGTAGCAACTATAGGTGCTATGTTTACTACTCTTTATTCAGCAAAAGTTTTATACTTAACTTTCTTAACTAATCCTAATGGACCTTTAATTAATTATAAACAGGCTCATGAAGGTGACATGTTTATTACTATACCTTTAATTATATTAGCTATTTTTTCTATATTTTTTGGTTATTTAACTAAAGATATATTTATAGGATTAGGAACTGGTTTCTTCTCAGATAATAGTCTATTTATACATCCTAGTCATGAAATAATGTTAGATACTGAATTTGCTGTTCCAACTTTATTTAAATTATTACCTTTTATATTTACTGTTTCACTAAGTTTAATTTCAGTAGTATTATCTGAATTCTTACCTAAATTGCTTATTAATTTTAAATTTTCTAAATTTGGTTATAATATTTTTAGTTTCTTTAACCAAAGATTTTATATTGAATTATTTTATAATAAATATATTACTGAATTTGTTCTAAAATTAGGAGGACAAACAACTAAAAATATTGATAAAGGTTCTGTAGAATTATTAGGACCATATGGATTAGAAAAAGGATTAGTAAGTTTAAGTAATAGTATTGGTAATTTAAGTACAGGTGTTATTACTACTTATGCTTTATATATATTAATAGGTTTAATATTTTATATGTCTTTATTATACTTTTCTTATAATGATAATAATTTATTAATATTAGTAATTTTTACTTTATTTTCATTATTAAATAGAAATATGTATTTATCTCATAAATAAATAAAAAAAATTTTTTTAGTTTGTATGAATTTATTTAAGAGGAATTTAGGTAGTAAATTATTAATTTAAATTTATCTTTTGTTTAATATGCTTTTATCATCTATATTTTTTCTATTATTATCTAATTCTTTGTCTTATAGACGTGATATTACTATTCTTTATTCTAGAATTGGAATATTAGTATTATTTTATTGTATTTATTTATCTTATAATAATTTATTCATAACATATTTAGATAATGGTATTGGATTATTTGGAGGTTTATTTTTTACATCCTCTATAACACAATCATTTCATATATTAATATTTGTTATTAGTTTATTAATATTGAATATGACAGGATTTTATCCTAGAAAACTTATATCTAATGAATATATGAGTTTATATAAATTATTATTTACAAAATTACATTTTATTAAAAAACTTACTGTTTCAAATATAATTTTAAAAAAAGGAGAACAATATACTATATTAGAATATACTTTAATATTATTATTTATAATAACAGGAAGTGTATTACTAATATCTAGTAGTGATTTAGTTTCTATTTTTTTAGCTATTGAGTTACAAAGTTATGGATTATATTTATTATGTACTATATATAGAAATTCTGAATCTTCTACTTCATCTGGTTTAACTTATTTCTTATTAGGTGGGTTATCTTCTTGTTTTATATTATTAGGTATAGGATTAATATATGCAAATCTAGGAGTTACTTATTTAGATAGTTTTTATGTAGTAAATAATTTATCTGATATAATAAATGAACAACAATATAATAATATAAATTGACATGTGAGTTCATATATACCATATTGTTTATTATTAATATCTGTAGGATTTTTATTTAAAATATCAGCTGCACCATTTCATTTTTGATCTCCAGATGTATATGATGGTATACCTACAATAGTTACTACTTTTGTTGCTATAATAACAAAAATATCTATATTAATATTAATGCTACAATTAGTTCATTATACTAATAATATTTATATTTCAACTCAATATTCTTGAACAACAAGTTTATTATTAAGTTCTTTATTATCATTAGTTATAGGAACTGTTTTAGGTTTAACTCAATTTAGAATTAAAAGATTATATGCTTATAGTACAATATCTCATTTAGGTTTTATACTTTTAGCTTTAAGTATAAATAGTGTAGAATCAATACAATCATTTATTTTTTATCTTATACAATATAGTATTTCTAATTTAAATGCTTTTATTTTATTAGTAGCTATTGGTTATAGTTTATACTCTTATAATGATAATAATACAAATCATAATAATTTAGTGGATAAAAATAATTCACCTATACAACTTATAAGTCAGCTTAAAGGTTATTTTCACATAAATAGTGTATTGGCCTTAAGTTTAGCTATAACATTATTTTCTTTTGCAGGTATTCCACCATTAATGGGGTTCTTTGCAAAACAGATGGTTTTCTCTGCTGCTTTACAAGAAGGATTTGTTTTCTTAACATTTATAGGAGTATTAGCTAGTGTTGTTAGTGCAGTTTATTATTTATTTGTTGTTAAGACAATGTTTTTTGACTGACATTCTTATACATATTTTAGTAAATTGCAAGATCTTAAAATACCTGCTCTTGTGTTAAAACAAAATAATGTTATAGATAAGATATACTTTGATTCAAAATTTGTTTTATCTAGTTCTCTTACTATAACTATTTCTATATTAACTCTTCTTATTCTTTTATTCATACTTATACCTAATGAGTGATTACATATGTCAAATATATTAGCTATTGTTTTATTTGTACCTCTTAATTAACTAGATATTAAGTTATCTAAATCCCTCCGCCCCCTCCGGGGGCGGACGGGTTCAATTATGGACCCTGACGCGGGGGACCCGCGGAGGGGATATTTTACTTTAATTTTACTATTAAATTTGTTAATTTTCTAACTCTTTTAATAAATATAAAATTTTATTAAATTTATAAATAAAGAATATTGCAAATATAAATTATATATCTAAATATATATATATGAGAATTTTAAAAAGTCATCCTTTATTAAAAATGGTGAATTCATATATAGTAGATTCACCTCAACCTTCTAATATAAGTTATTTATGAAATTTTGGATCTTTATTAGCTCTTTGTTTAGCAATACAAATAGTTACAGGTGTTACATTAGCTATGCACTATACTCCTAGTGTATACGAAGCGTTTAATTCTGTAGAACATAGGCATAATGTGTTCTTTAAATCGAGCTATATGCTGGAAACTCTTATTATAAGACAATCAGCAGGAAACCAAAGGTTACTTATATGTAACTTATTAGGATCCGGCTTTCGCTGGATACCTAGAGGGATCCTCAGAGACTACACGCTTGACATCTGGTCTCGTTAGAGATTATAGATGATGATATAGTCCAATATTTACCGAGAGGTAAAAAAAAAAATTTAAGATTAATTGTCTATACCTATTTTTGGTTATAAGTTTATTATATTCTATTTATGTATCGGGTTATAAAAATAAAATGGGATTTTTCCACTTTTCTACTCAGAGCTCTTGCTTGGATAAAAAGGATGAACTAAGCACTAAGGTGTTTCCAACGACGATTTCTTACATTGATTTGCGGGATTTACGGATGCAGAGGGAAACTTCTTAATTATTAAAGATCGTGAACATGTTAAGTTTAGATTTAAAATATCTTTACATATTGACGATGTGAAGGTTCTTCATTTAATAAAATCTAAATTAAATGTAGGTAGAGTTACCGTAGAAAATAGTAAAAATCGTTGTTCTTTTATAGTAGAAAAATATTCAGATATAAAAAATGTAATATGTCCTATTTTTAAAAGTTTTCCTTTACATACTAAAAAAAGACTAGATTTTGAAAATTTTTATGAGGCTGTTCTTATAAAAGATAAAAAAAATCTATCTAATGCTGATATGGAAAGAATAATATTTCTTAAAAATAGTATGAATTCTAAAAGAGTATTAGTTACATATAATACTACAAAATCTAAAATTATAATAAACCCTAATTGATTCATAGGATTTTTAGAAGGTGAAGGTACTTTTGGTATTAAAACTGGATCTGCTTTGTATCTACAAGTAGCTCAAAAAAAATACAAGTCAAGAAAGTTTAAATGCTATAATAACCTTCTTAACTGGATTGTCCAACAATGCTTTACAAAATAGTAAAATATTGCCTATGAATGTAGTAAGTACGATTAATGTAAGAACAAATGTAGTATCTTTAGTTGTTAGTAGTGTAGATGCTCTATCCCCTCCGGGGTTTTAAAAAAAAATTTTTAAAACCCCGTCAGGGTTACACCCTCCCTTCAGCCCCTGACGGGCTGGAGGGGGGGGGGGACGCCCCCCTCCAGGCGGAGGGGGGGGGAGCTTCGCTCCCCCGTCAGGGTTCATTATACGAAGCCCCTCCGCGGGACGGGGGAAGGGTCCCCGCCCCGCGGAGGGGTTTTACCTTTATTAAATACGTCTAAGATGTATACCCGTAAGGCTATAGATTTTAAATTATGAAGAATAGCCCCCGGGCCAAAAAAAAATTTTTAAAAAAAATTTTAAAAAAATTTTTTTTGGGACAATAGCTTTATTATTGAAAATACATGGTTATTACTATTTACCGGAAGGTAAAAAATTATTTTTGGATATTTCAAACATTATTAACAAAAGATACAGTACAAGTTCAATTGGAAATACAGATGAAAGAATTGCTGACATAGAGAATAGATATAGATCTATTTTAGAGAAAGATCCTCCCTTTGATGTTCAAGCTAATATACCTCATGTAGATAATGTACGGGAATTTATGAAAAATAGATCTAAAAACCCTCCTTCGGCTCCCCGCCCCTCCGGGGGGGGGGCTAAAACTGTATATATATATATACAAATGAAGGTATGGTTAAAGGTTCTCCTTTTGTTTCATTTAGTGCTGCACATAAAGCACTAGGTTTAAATCCAAGCAGTAATACATGTAATCGTTATATAGATACAGGAAGATTATATAAAAATAAATATATTTTCTCTTCTAAGCCCATAGATAGAGCGTCTAGGGATTAGATTATAGACAATTAATCTATTTTGATTATGCGTGATGTAAATAATGGTTGATTAATACGTTATTTACACTCAAATACAGCTTCTGCCTTCTTCTTCTTAGTTTATTTACACATAGGTAGAGGTTTATACTATGGATCTTATAAAGCACCAAGAACTTTAACATGAGCTATTGGTACTATAATCCTAGTAGCTATGATGGCTACAGCTTTCATGGGTTACGTACTGCCTTATGGTCAAATGAGTTTATGAGGTTTCTTTTTTAAGCCTCAAATGTTTAGTTTTTATTTAATTTCTTTCTTTTTAGTATTAATAACTCCAATTCATTTTGGAGTTGAACCAAAAGTAAGTAGACTTAAAGGTATATATAGAATTGGTCCACATAATATAGATGTTATATCTATTATATTTGGATCTCTTCTTGGAGATGCTCATGCTGAAAAAAGATTAAGCGGATTAGGTACTAGAATTAGTTTTTACCAAGAAGGTGTTCATGTTGAATATCTTTTATATTTACACAAAATGTTATCAGAATTAGGATATTGTAACCCTAAAGTACCTGTTGTAACAAATAGATTAGGTACTAAGGGTAAAGTAAGAAAAATAATAAGGTTTTCAACTTGAACTTATACTAGTTTTAATTGAATACACGATTTATGATATAAAGATAAAATAAAATGTGTACCAGAATGTATAGGTCAATATTTAACTCCTTTAGCTTTAGCTATCTGAATCATGGATGATGGAGCAAAAGTAGGTAAAGGTTTAAAATTTTCTACTAATTCTTTTACTTATAATGAGTGTTTAATCCTTGTAAAAGCTTTAAATGATAATTTTAATATTAAAGCTTCTATTCAATCAGCAGGAAGTAATAATCAATATATAATTTATATTTGGAAAGAATCAATGGATGATCTTAGAAATATAGTATCTCCATATATAATACCTGAAATGAAATATAAAATAAATTAAATAAAAACTAAATATAGTTATATGGTTTATATAAAGTAATCTTTACTGAAAATTTATAGTTAGCCATATAGCAATGCTGATGAAAACGGGTCAAAGAATGTTTGTTTAGCATTCAGACCGTCGGTAGAGTAAACTATCGCTACAGACTGGATCATCGGTGGGTAGCTGAAATGCTGCTTAATGTACAGTCGGAATCTTTTTTCAATATAATATTGAAACACAAGGCATTATACTGTATTAAATTACAATTATCTTTATTAAGGTAAGTATAATGTACAGGGTTTACTTGTTATAAACACTGAGAGATTATTGTATAATCTATAATAAGTAAATTAAAGATTTGGCAACAGTTATTACTAATCTTATGAGTGCTATACCTTGAATAGGACAAGATATAGTTGAGTCAACAACAAATGCAGAATTATTAACATCTAAAAATATTTTATTTTTTGCAGCAGGATTGCCTATTATAGGTATAATTAGTTCAAGAGTACATATTGATAGAAAAAGTAGATTAAGTGAAAAGGAATATCTTGATATTCCCCAAAAAAAAATTTTTTATTTTAAATAAAAAATTTTTTTTTTAATAAAAAAAAATTTTTTCTTCCCAAAAAAATTTAAAAAATTTTTTAAATTTTTTAAATTTTTTTTAAAAAACCCCGCCAGCCGTCAGGGCTAAAGCCCCAAAAATTTTTTTGGTCCCTGACGGTCTGTGAGCTTTGCTCACCAGGCGGAAGGGAAAAAATTTTAATCCCCCCTCCGACTGGAGGGGGCCCAAAAAAATTTAAAAAATTTTTTTAAATTTTTTAAATTTTTTTTAAAAAACCCCTCCAGCCGTCAGGGGCTGAAGAAAAAATTTTTTTTGTTAACCCCTGACGGTCTCGAGAGAGAGCTTGCTCTCTCTCGAGGCGGAAGGGTCCCTCCCCCGCTTTTAAAAAAATTTTTAAGAAAAAATTTTTTTTCCGCGTCAGGGCTACGCTTTTTTAAAAAATTTTTTTAATAAAAAAATTTTTAAATCTGATCCCTGACGGTCTGGTGAGAGAAGGAACCAGGCGGAGGGGTTATAGTTTTTTTTAGTTGGTATTATAGATGGGGATGGTTATATTCAAGTATCTAAAACAGAAAAAGGTTTTATTGCAGTTAAATTAACAATATCTCTTCACATAGAAGATATTTCTGTATTAAACTATATACAATCTGTATTGAAAATAGGGAAATTAAAAACATATGCACATCAACAGATCATTCTGTTGATTAATTTTTAATAAAACAGAATTACAGGAAGTTTTATTTCCGTTATTATTACATCATAAGATTTTCTTCTTAACTGAAACAAGAAGAGATCAATTTCCCCTCCGCGGGTCCCCCGCGTCAGGGTATATTACTCGGATAAGAACCCTTCCGCCCCCGGAGGGGGCGGAGGGAAATATTTTTAAAAAGTTAATAGGGCGATGTGTATTATGAAAAATGGTATAAAATTATTTTCAGATCTTCTACAATCCCCTGAAGTAGTATTTGAATTACCAAGTACTCCTGAAGGTTATGTAAATTTACATTTCTTTAAAAATTGAATAGTTGGATTTACTACGTCTGAAGGATCTTTATTAAAAATAATAATGATGCTTGCTATCAGTTAAGACAAAGACTACATGTAGTATTATTTGATGCTATTAAATTAGTATTTGATACTGATAGAAAATTGGATATAAATAAAGATCAATATATTCAATTTAGTGTAAGTTATAAAAAAGATATACAAACTGTAATTGATTTTTTCTCTTTCCCCTCCGCTCTGGCGGCGGTGCCGCCAGAGCGTCAGGGTTACACCCCTCCCTTCAGCCCTGACGGGCTGGAGGGGGACGCCCCCTCCAGGCGGAGGGGGCGGTTTTAAAAAAATTTTTAAAACCGCGTCAGGGTTAACACCCTCCCTTCAGCCCCTGACGGGCTGGAGGGGGGGGGGACGCCCCCCTCCAGGCGGAGGGGGCGGGAGCTTCGCTCCCGCGTCAGGGTACCAAAAAAAATTTTTTAAAAAATTTTTTTTTAAAAAAATTTTACAAGCGAAGCCCTGACGGGGGGGGGGGAGCTTCGCTCCCCCCGGAGGGGTTTTAGAGGTCTTCATTCTTTGATTGGCCTTAAAGGTATTCAATATGCAACTTGAATAGATAATTTACGTAATAGTTCTCGTTATGGTAATCTTAGATTCCCTGAACGTTAATAATTCTGCATGATGGGCTCCTTTAAGTCGTAAGACTTAAAAGATAAATAGGGTGAATTGCAGAGACATATAATATAGTTTACCTCCACTATATTTATATTATTTGCAGCGTAGTTTGATACATAGTAGTATTAATTGTATCAAAAACGTTCAACGACTAACGAGTGAGCATACTAAGCAATAATCTTGTCACGAGTGCCCGCAACCTAGATATAAAAATCTATATAGGTTGATGATATAGTCTAACTAAAACTGTAAAGTTTTTGAGAAATTTAAATATTTTCTCCCTCAAGAGACTTTTATAAATCTTTTGAGGCTACTCAGTCATTTGAGGAGGTTTAAACACAGATGAACCACACTACGGTGACGTAGTGTTAAAAGTCCTGCTTAATGCTGGGAACTCTTCTAATTTAGGATTTGCATACGAAATATTATTATTTATTTTAATCTCAATTATATTCGTAAAAATTGCAATGACATGGAGACAATCAGCAGGGGTTAGAAGTATGTCTACTTCAAAAGCCTCTCAGAGACTACATGCAGGAGATCTCAGATATGCTTATTTAGTAGGTTTATTTGAAGGAGATGGATATTTTTCTATTACAAAAAAAGGAAAATATTTAACTTATGAAGTTGGTATTGAATTATCAATAAGAGATGTTCAGTTAATTTATAAAATTAAAGATTTACTAGGTGTAGGAATTGTTAGTTTTAGAAAAAGAAATAATATAGAAATGGTAGCATTAAGAATTAGGAATAAAGACCATTTGAAAGATTTTATAATACCTATATTTGATAAGTATCCTATGTTTTCTAATAAACAGTATGATTATTTAAGATTTAGAGATGCTTTATTATCAGATATTATTAAGTATGAAGATCTTCCTAAATATAGAGGTACTGAGTCTTTAAATACTGTAGAATCTATTATTAGCTCGTATTACTTTCCTGCTTGATTAGTAGGATTTATAGAAGCTGAAGGTTGTTTCAGTGTATATAAATTAAATAAAGATGATAACTATTTAGTAGCTAGTTTTGATATTAGTCAAACAGATGGTGATATTCTAATTTCTGCTATTCGTAAATATTTATCTTTTACTACAACTATATACCTAGATAAAACTAATTGTTCCAAATTAAAAGTTACAGGTGTAAGATCTATAGAAAATATTATTAAATTTCTACAAGGAGCACCTGTAAAATTATTAGGTAATAAAAAATTACAATATTTATTATGAATAAAACAATTACGTACAATACCTAGATATTCTGAAAAAATTAATATACCTTCTAAATATTAAAAAAATTTAAATAAGCAAGAGATCAAGATATAGTCCGATCAATAAAGAAATAAATTTATTGAGTGTAGTGAGAGTGTTTAATATATATATATATATATATATATACATATATTAAATATGGTGACTACCAACACAAATGCTCTGTTAACAATGCAACATTAAATAGATTCTTTGCATTACATTTCTTATTACCTTTTGTTTTAGCTGCTTTAGTTCTAATGCACTTAATTGCAATGCATGATACTGTAGGTTCTAGTAATCCTTTAGGTATCTCAGGTAATTATGATAGATTACCTTTTGCTCCTTATTTCATTTTTAAAGATTTAGTTACTATCTTTATTTTCTTTATAGTTCTATCTGTATTTGTTTTCTTTATGCCTAATGCTTTAGGTGATAGTGAAAATTATGTTATGGCTAACCCTATGCAAACTCCACCTGCAATAGTTCCTGAGTGATAAAAAAAAGATGTCACTTAATCTCGCTGTTTGCTGGGAACTCTTATTTAAAGACAATCAGCAGGAAACCAAAAATAAAAGTGCTTAAATACTTTTATTGAGTAGGATCTTCAGAGACTATACGCGAGACACATTTATATGTGAAGAGATAGTCCAACCATTATAGAAATATAATGACGACAATAAATATGAAATGATTTTCTTTTATCTCAACTACCATAGTTCTCTATGCTGCTCGTTCTCCCCTCAGGTATTAAACGTTTATCACCAGCTGAAAGAGCTGGAATATCAATTCCTAATGAAGTAAAAGAGATTTTAGTTGGTCTTTTACTTGGTGATGCTATCGAGAAGATCCCCTACTGCCAACTCTAGATTGGTTTCTGGTCAAACTACAAAACACAAGGAATATTTTGAGTTTGTATATAATATATTTAAACCTTTTTGTGTTAAGGATTATATACCTCAAAATAAAACAGTAATAGATAAAAGAAATAATGAAACATATCATTCTTTTCATTTTATTACTATGCAACTTCCTTGTTTTAATGATAGAGATATTTTATGTACTAGGTAAAAAAGTAGTCCCTCTTAATATTTATGACTTACTAACACCTAGAGGGTTGGCTTTCTGAATAATGGATGATGGTAGTCGTCATGGAGAAGGTTTACATATAGGTACTTATGCCTTCTCTAACGATGATATAGACAGATTAATGTTTGTCTTACAAGATAAATTTGGGCTTAAATGCTCTATCCATTATAATAGGGAAAATAAACCAAGAATTTATATCTTCAAGGAGTCTATGGACAATTTGAGATCATTAGTTAGTCAATATCCCTCCGCCCCCTCCGGGGCCGGAAGGGTTCATTAAGGTACCCTGACGCGGGGCGGGGGAAGGGTCCCCCCCGCGGAGGGGAAATGTTATATAAATTAGGAATGTAAATACATTTCATATTTATTGTTCAAGAGATCTTCTTCCTTTCTATGCTATATTAAGATCTATCCCTAATAAATTATTAGGTGTTATTGCTATGTTTGCTGCTATTTTAATATTATTAATAATGCCTTATACTGATTTATCTAAATTAAGAGGAGTTCAATTCAGACCTTTTAGTAAAGTAGCATTCTATATTTTTGTTGCTAATTTCTTAATTTTAATGCAAATAGGTGCTAAACATGTAGAGTCTCCATTTATTGAATTTGGACAGATTTCTACTGTTTTATACTTCTCTTATTTCCTTATAATAGTTCCACTAATTAGTATCATTGAAAATAGTTTAGTTGAGTTAGTTGTTAAGAAAAAATAAAATTTCCCCATATAAAAAGTAATTTAATTACTAATTAGATAGGATAGGAGCTTGAGCAGAAGGTTCTGCATTTTGATTGCAAATTGAAATAAAGGGATTCGAGTTCCCCTAGCTCCTGAACATACCCCTCCGCGGGGGGCCGCCCCGCGTCAGGGTTTCCACCCCCCGAAGCTCTTCCGGTCTGGTGGGAAAAAAAAATTTTTAAAAAATTTTTTAAAATCCGCCCGCCAGGCGGAGGAGGCGGGGGCGGTTTAAAAAAAATTAAAAAATTTTTTTTCCCGCCCCGCGTCAGGGCTCCGTTATTCGGAACCCTGACGGTGGTGGGGGGTGAGCTTTGCTCACCCCCCGGAGGGGAATTTGTATATTTCAATATAAGATGAAAAGAGATAATTAAAATAGTTTATAAAGCTATAAAAGGTGAAAAGGTTTTCTGTATTTAAGGTAATCTATTATATGAATTTTTATGAAAATATATTGTATAGGGAAATTATGGTATAGGTAAATATTTATATAACAATCTGATAAAGTACTAGATAAAATTTTGTACATATAATGATATAATAAATAAATATATAAAATTTAATAATGATAAAGTAGTAGATCCCCTCCGCGGGGTACCCTTCCCCCGCCCCGCGTCAGGGTTCAAAAAAAAATAAATTTTTTTGTCCCTGACGGTCTAGAGAGAGCTTTGCTCTCTCTAGGCGGAAGGGTCCCCTCCGCCAGGCGGCGGTAGCCGCCAGCCGTCAGGGCTGTCGAAGAGGGTATTATACCCTGAAAAAAAAAAATTTTGAGGGGAATTTTTATTTTTAGCTTTTATTTTTATAAAATATAAAATATAGTAATATATATATATTCTTGAAGTATACTGCATGTTATTTGTAAAAAAAATGTATTATATATATATATTATCTGTGTTTCCCCTCCGCGGGGCGGGTTTTAAAAAATTTTAATAAAAAAAAATTTTTTTTTCCCCGCCCCGCGTCAGGGCTTTCGTTTTTTTTTTGAACCCTGACGGTGGGGGGGGGGGTGAGCAATGCTCACCCCCCCTCCCCCCTGGTGGGCGGAGCCCGCCAGGCGGAAGGGTGGGGTTGGTAACCCCCCTCCGCGGTTTTTAAAAAAATTTTTTAAAATTTTTTTAAAACATTTTGAAAAAATTTTTTGCGGGTACCCTTCCCCGCTCCGCGTCAGGGGCTAAAGCCCCGAAATAAATATTTTTGTCCCTGACGAGCTGGAGGGGGAGGGCCCCTCCAGGCGGAGGGGTCCCCTCCGCCAGGCGGCGGTGGCCGCCAGCCGTCAGGGGCTGTCGGAGAGGGCATAAAGCCCTGAAAAAAAAATTTTTTAAAAATTTTTGAGGGGAAATATTAAATTAAAATAATGATAAGTTTATCTTTTATAATTTCAATTCTTGAAGGTGTATTAGTAATAGTTCCTGCTTTGTTAACAGTTGCATTTGTAACAATTGCTGAGAGAAAAACTATGGCTAGTATGCAAAGAAGATAAGGTCCAAATGTTATTGGGTATTAAAAAAATGTGTTATATATTTGTGTTTTTTCCCCTAAGTATAAGATTTTTTTTTCCTTAACTAAATTTAAAATATAGATATGTAAAAAACAATAAAGGTGAATTCCTTCACCTCTTTATTAGTGTATATACCTATAACTAGTTATATATGTATATACACCCCTAGATTTATAAGGTTAACATAAGTATTTCTAAGTATACCTTATGTGTCTTTAATTTATTTTAAGGAATTCCTTATTGATCTCTATCATTTAATGGTAAAGTAGTAGATGAAATTTATTTTTAGCTTTAATTTTTTTATTTTTAGCTTATTTTTAAAAAATATAAAACATAATAATATATACAACATTGAATTATACTGCATGTTAAAGTTGTATTCTATAATACTTATGGAACTCATATAAATATATATTATGTATGTTTTTTTTTGTAAAATTAAAATAAAGTAATGTTAAGTTTATCATCTATAATGTTAAGTTTATCATCTATAATTTCAATTTTTGAAGTTTTATTAGTTATTTTTCCTGCCTTATTAACAGTTGCTTTTGTAACAATTGCTGAGAGAAAAACTATGGCAAGCATGCAAAGAAGATTGGGTCCAAATGTTGTTGGGTACTGGGGGCTACTTCAAGCATTTGCTGATGCCCTTAAATTATTATTAAAAGAATACGTTTCTCCAACACAGGCTAATATTGTATTATTTTTCCTTGGACCTATAATAACATTAGTATTTTCTTTATTAGGTTATCTTGTAATTCCTTATAGTTCAGGTTTATATATATCAGATTATAGTTTAGGTATATTATATATGTTGGCAGTTTCTTCTTTATCTACATATGGTATATTATTAGCTGGATGATCTGCTAATTCAAAATATGCGTTTTTAGGGTCCTTAAGAAGTACAGCTCAGTTAATTAGTTATGAATTAATTTTAAGTTCTGTTATATTATTAGTGATATTATTAACAGGTAGTTTAAATCTAATTACTATTATAGAATCACAAAGAGTTATTAGTTTTTTATTTCCTTTATTTCCTTTATTCTTGATTTTTTTCATAGGTTCTATAGCAGAAACTAATAGAGCTCCTTTTGATTTAGCTGAGGCTATTGTAAGTAATCTGATTTGGTCTCATTAAAGATCACTATTTGCTGGAAATCCCTATTATAGGACAATCAGCAGGGAATCAACTGTTTAGTTGAGCCTTCAGAGACTATACGTGATCATTTAATATAAATATTATATTAAATAAGATATAGTCCAACCTTACATGAAAATGTAAAATAATTAAAATCATACAAAAATACTACTGTCCTTAGAATTAGAAATAGTCATTTTATATCTACTTATAATATTAATACACTACCTAGTACTCTGTGGACTAAACAAAAAGTTTATCAAACATCTAAAAGATGTTATTCTACTTCAAATTCAGATTCAAAACCGTCATCTGAGTCAACTCCTATTCCTATTTTAACTTTGAGTAATTTAAATAGTAAAGATTCCATTAAATCTTATAGAGAATCCCTCCGCCCCCTCCGGGGCCGGAAGGGTTCAATTGGGGGACCCTGACGCGGGAGCGAAGCTCCCGCGGAGGGGAGGTATTTATTCTTTTATAAATACTGTTAATGGAAAACAATATATAGGTAGTGCAAAGGATTTTTATCTAAGGCTTAATGAACATCTTGAAAATAAAAAGTCCAATAGTGCTCTACAAAATGCATTTAATAAATATGGTCTAGATAAATTTAACTTTTGTATTTATGAATATTTTACATATAAAAGTAAAATTTTAAGTAATAAAGCTTTAACTGATCTAGAAACAAGTTATATAAGTAAATTTAATTTTGATACTCTTTATAATTTCAAGGCTAATGCTACAAGTATGTTAGGTTATAAACATACTGAAGAAGCAAGAAGAAAAATGGTGGAGTTTTTTAAAAATAAGAATAATCATCCTATGTTTGGTAAAAAACACACTAAAGAAGCTCTTGCTTTAATTAGTAAACCTGGTGAATTAAATCCTATGTCCCCTCCGCGGGTCCCCCGCGTCTGGGCTTTAAATGACCCCTGACGGGGGGGGGAGCTACGCTCCCCCCGGAGGGGACATAGTGAAGAAACTAAGGCTCTTATAAGTAAAAAGATGAGTAAACATCCTTTAGGTGTAGGTATTTATGACTTAAATGATAATTTAATTGCAAAGTTTAATAATAATGTAGAGTTAGCTAAACATTTGAATATCTCTAAGGTTACAGTAGGTAAGTATTTCAATAACGGTCTTGTATACAAAGGTATATACCGTTTTAAAGTAATACAAGCTTAGTATGATTTATTTTTGGAATCAGAACTTGTAAGTGGTTTTATGACAGAACATTCTGCGGTAATTTTTGTTTTTTTCTTTTTAGCTGAATATGCTAGTATTGTATTGATGTGTTTATTAACTAGTATTTTATTTTTAGGGGGTTATTTAAGTATTCTTCCGTTAGATTTTTTAATAAATATTTTGAATTTATTTTTTGATGTAAATCATACTATCTTATACGATTTATTTGTTAATATGTCTTCTTCTACTTTAAATTTGGCGTTTAAAACAGCTATTTTAATTTTTGTTTTTATTTGAGCTAGAGCTTCTTTCCCTAGAGTACGTTTTGATCAATTAATGTCAGTTTGTTGAACTGTTTTATTGCCAATAATAATAGCATATATTGTTTTAATGCCTTGTATAGTATCTGGTTTAGCTATTACACCAATTTACTTTTAGTAAAGTAAGGGAACATCTGAGTATGTTAAATATAGATTCATTCAAAAAAATTACTACATTTAGCTTATATTTACATAAAATTTTAAAAAATTTTTTTAATAACCCTTCCGCCTAGAGAGCTTTGCTCTCTAGACCGTTAGGGACAAAAAATTTTTGGTCCCTGACGCGGGGGGGGGCGTTCCCCCCCGCGGAGGGGTCCCCTCCGTTTTAAAAAATTTTTAAAAAAATTTTTCCTGGCGGCCGTTGGCCGCCAGACCGTCAGGGCTGGCGTTGAGGGCATTAGCCCGTAATTTTTTTTTTAATTAAGGGGACAATGTGGCCACCCGGCCCGGAGGGCCGGGGGCTACATTATCAAAAATATTTTTTGACAATGTGTCCCCCATAATTTTTTTTAAAAATTATGGGGGCTACATTAGCCCGTAATTTTTTTTTTAATTAAGGGGACAATGTGGCCACCCGGCCCGGAGGGCCGGGGGCTACATTATCAAAAATATTTTTTGACAATGTGTCCCCCATAATTTTTTTTAAAAATTATGGGGGCTACATTAGCCCGTAATTTTTTTTTTAATTAAGGGGACAATGTGGCCACCCGGCCCGGAGGGCCGGGGGCTACATTA